>OGLN01002210.1_pt1 | contig 12474 bp, 3 predicted proteins | sample 1572641 | NCBI WGS metagenome assembly OGLN01 (sample SAMEA2581903, study PRJEB24529) | metagenome | biome: Human gut stool | place: China | collected 2011
ACCCCGCAAGCCTTTCACGAAGAAACCTTGCGCAAATATTAAATCATTGAAAATTCAATATTTACACCATTTTTCACCTCTCGGAAAACGGACGGGTAGTACTTCGGTACTATCCATCCGCCCCGTTCTTCACGATATACGGAACTCCCCGGCTTAAAATCAAAAATCTGTTTCACGATGCACGGCATCTGCACCGCACTGATTGGAAAACGGGTTCGGGGCCGGGGCTGGTGCGCATGCCGCCCCCGGTTGCGGCCGGATTCAGTTGAATTCGATGAGGAGATGCGTCGCCCAGAAAGGATCGGGGGCTTCGCCCGGCAGGGGAAGGGGAGGGGCGAGTTCCCCGGGAAAGAGCGTGCGCAGGGCATACCCGGCCTCCCCGGTGCGTTCGAGGATCAGTTGGCAGGCTCCGGTGGAGATCGTGCGGGAGGTGCGGACCGTGCGGACAGGGCATCCGTTGCGCAGGATGTTGCGAACAGCAGCCCGCTCGGCGGGCGTCAGCTCCGCGTCTGCCGCCAGTCCGCTCGTCCCGACGGGTTCGTCGTAGCGGAACGACAGGCGCACCCGGCCGTCGGCTCCGGGGTGCAGGGCGGTGAAAGATTCGGGGAAATCCCGTTGCAGCCGCGCGACGGTTTCCTGCGGAGAAAGGGCGAAAGTGCGGAGGAATTTGGACCCGGGCATGCGTAGCTGGCCGTCGATCGCCTCGTCGGTAAATCCCGCCCGGCGCAGGCTGTCGCGCAGAACTTCGTCCGCCGTTTCGAAATGGGTCAGGACGTGAAAAAGCGTTTCGGGCGAATAGGATATTCGTTCCATCTCCGATCAGGATTTGTTGCGCCGGTAATGCCAGACGGAGATGCTTGTGATCACGATTGCGGAGAGCAGGAGCGCGGCGAAAATCCGGAACGGGGTCGTGCCGTTTTCCCAGCCGAAATAATCCTTGACCAGCGACGCGCCGTCGTAGGTCGCCGAGCAGACGGTCAGCATCGTCAGGAAGAGGATAAGGCCCGCCAGCCGCCGCTCCGAGTTCTTTTCGAGGCGTTCGGCCTCCTGTTCGAGGTGGCGGTGCAGTTGTTCGCGCTCGGTGGCGATGTCCAGCCCGGTGTCGATGGCCCGGTAGATGAGCTGCGGCAGGAAGTTGTAGGAGATGTTCGAGAAGGCGTACCAATGCTCCTGCTCCTTCATTTTGTGGAGCAGCCGGATGGACTTCCGGTCGTTGGCGGCCGAGCGGAATTGCCGGTTGACGACGAAGAGCAGCGTCTTCTGGTAAAGCGCATGGATGTAGATCAGCCGGAAATAGCTGTTGGGCCATACCCACATCTGTGCGGCCGTGCGGCCTTTTGCAACCACGGTGAAACTGTCGACCAGCGCCAGCGCTTTCCAGTTGCGGAATGCCGAAATCGTGTGGGTGCGGATGATCCGGTCGTAATATTCCTGGGAAGGGGAATATTCGTGTTTATGGTCGGCGACGCAGCCGACGGGGCTCAAGGTTCCCAGTTCGAAGAGCAGTTCGTCCGAGAAGTCGTCCAAAATGAAGATCTGGAAACATTTCAGCTTGTTGCCGGTGAGGGTCAGGCCGGAGAAACGTCCCTGACGCGGGGATTCGGCCGACGGCCGGGGAGGGCACAGCCGCAGGATCTCTTCCAGCAGGGCGAGGTACTCCGGGGCGTCGATCTGCGATTTCAGAATCCCCTGCTCTGCGATCTCATAGCAGGAGGTCTCGCGCAGAATGCCGTGTGCGGCGATCAGCGTGTCGAGCGTCGTTTCAGGCTCTTCGGCGATCTCCATGGCGAAAAGGCAGATGTCGTAGGGGAAGAAGAAGAGGTGGAACCGGCACAGTCTGAAGGCGTATTCCGCGGCGGGGAGCTTTGGGTGGCGCAGCGTGCAGAGCCGGTCGGTTTCCAGGGTCAGGTGCGCCGTGTCGGCATAGACCGCCCCCGAGGTCTGTCCGTCGACCTGCATGAGCGAATCAATGAAACTCTCGTAATAGATGCTGCTGAGCCGTTCGTAGGCCTCGCGGGTCAGGGGTTTTTCCGCCTGCCACCGCTTGTCGGCGGCCTGCACTTCGGAGGCCCGTCCGACGGCGGCGAGGTGACCGCAGAAAAAGGTATGCGCGTAATGCAGTTTGTTATCCATGGATCGTTGTGGGTTAAAGCAGGGTTACTCGGACGAAGGGATGGCGCCGCTTCGGGTCCCCGGGGTTTTCGATGCGGACGACCGTCACCTCGGATATGGTTGCGCCGGGCTGCGGGATAAACTGGCCGACGCCCGTGAAGAAAAGTTTCATGTCGGCCTTGGAGATCGTGGCTTCGATCCCGGTGTCCCCGAGCAGGACGACGACGCTCTCGTCCGAGGAGCGCCGCACCGTGGCCGGATAACCGCTCCCGACGCCGGGCGTGTGTTTGAGGAAGGGATCGCCGACGGTCTGTCTGTGGCCCAGCAGCAGGCCGCCTTCCGCGGGCGAGAGGTGCAGTATCCGGCATGAAACCTTCTCGCCGCGCTTCCAGACGCCGTGCCACTGGTCGCAGTACTGCCACATGATCTCGGAGCAGTGGAGGAAGCCGACGGCTCCGCCGCAGCGCATCAGGTAGCCGCCTGCGGTCGTCCCCAGCACCGTGCAGGGGAGCGTGTCGCCGGTCTCGCAGGTCAGCAGCGGGTTGGGGGTCAGCGCGCAGGCGTTGAGCGTCGTGTACTTTGTCTTGCCGATGATCTCTTCGCCCGTGATGACGGCGTTGATCCGGTCGCCCGGCTGGCACGGCACGTCGGTCGGGCGGTTCCAGTAGAACTCCGAGGACCGGATCGCCGCGTCGTAGAGCCTGCCCCGTTTGGGGAACGTGCAGAACACATGGTGCGCCGTGGCCTTGACTACGGTGCACTGCACGCGGGAGCCGACGGCCAGATCGTTGTTGGTCGTGGGCGTGAGTGAGAATGTGATCTGCCGCTTCGTGAAACGGATGGCGGAAACGTAAACCGTTATGTTCGCATCGCTCCGGATGTTCATGGCCTTGATCTGCGCTTCGCTGACCGGAAGCGTTCCGACGAGTCCGTTGACCCGGACGAGGCACATCGTTCCGAACAGGCTCTGCACCGTGCCCTCCGCCTTCTGACCCACGCTGAACGTGAGCAGCGGATCGTGCGTTACGGCGCGCTGCGAAACGTAGAAGGTGCGTTTGACCTTGTCCACCGACAGTACGCGGACTTTGACCTCGTCGCCGCATTCGGGCGCATGTCCCGGCAAAACCTCCTCCCGGGGCATCGAGAGGTAGAGTTCCCCGCAGCGGAGCACACAGACCGTCTTGTCGCCTCCGGCCACCGTGGCTTTCACGATGTCGCCGTTGCGGAGCCGGGCCTGCTCGAACGGGTCGGTCGCGGCGCGGGTTCCGATCGAGACGTAGATCATCCGCGCATCGGGGTCGATGCGTTCCACGACGGCCTCCTCGCAGCGCGAGCCGATCGGGTAGAGCGCAAGCTCGGTCGCCGGCTGCCAGAAACGGCTCTCGGTGCACACCCGGTAGAAAAGATCGCCGTCGCGCAGCAACAGTCCGAAGCGCGGCGACCGGAAGCAGATTTCGCCCGAAACCCGGTCGCCCGGCCGCACCGGGATCTCCGACCAGTCGTTGTAACGCTGCTGCACGCTGAGCTTCAGCGTCCGCGTCTCGGGGTAGGCGGCTTCGACGACCATCGTCAGCTGTTCGCGCACCGCGTAGAGCATCTTGGCGTTGGCGATCGGGAAGAGGCTGGCGCGTTCGAGCGGAACCCGGCAATAGATGCCCCGGAAGCAGACCGTGATCGCCTTGACGGCCACATGAATCACCTCGGCGACATCGACCGTGCCTACGGTACAGCTGTCGAACTGCGAATAGTCGCTGACCAGTTCGGCCGATACGGTGAGCGCATTGGCCTTTTCGTCGATGCCCGTCACGCGCATCCGGACCAGCTGGCCCGGTCCGTAACGCTGACTGGGGCTCTCGTTCTCCCGGAACCCGGCATCGGTGTCGGACAGGAAGGCGCGATAGCCTTCGTATTCGGCCCACAGGCCTGTGGCGGTCCGTTCCGTCACGGTAAACCAGAGCCATTCGCCAGGGCTGAACCGTAGCTCTTCGCCGGACAGCTCTTCGCAGCGGCGGGTGAGCCGGATTTTTCGTTGCACGGGGTCGATGGAGAGAATCCGGGCGCGAAGCGCGTCACCCGCCTTGTAGTTGCGGCGGATTTCGCCTGCGAACTCCGTATTGGCGATGTAGCACGGATACCCGCTGCAATCCACGTAGATGCCTTGCGGAACTACCTGCATGACGCTCCCCCGGACCAGATCGCCCTCCGCAAAGGGCATCTCCTGCAGGAACGGGTTGGGCAGAAGTTCCCGGACGCTGAATTTCAGAATGCGGCTCTCCCGGTCGAACCGTTTGACTTTCACCCGGAGCGTGTCGCCGTCACGGTAGTTTTCCCCGATGCGGAAAACCGGCAGCCAGCTCAACTCCTCGCGGCGCAGGGTCACGACGATTCCGTGGTAGTTGACGAAGAGGGCCGAATCCATCACGTAGTCCGCCGTCACTTCGAGCGTGTCGCCCTCCGTAAGCCGGACGCCTTCCCAGTCGGGCGTATATTCGTCTTCGGGCAGTCGGAACGCCAGGCTTCGCGTGTCGGGATCGACCGCCGTTACCTCGGCTTCGATCTCGCGGCCGGGACGGAAGAAGTTGGCGAGGTTCTCGACGCCGCTCCAGACAGCGTCGTCGAGCGTGAGCCGCCCCGCATAATCGTAATAGGTCACTTCGGCGGCGAACTCCTGCGGGATGAATTTGCGCAGCGTCACGTCGAGTTTCTCGCCCGGGCGGATGTCGTCGAGCGACCGCGTGTCGTCGACCATGTCGCGCAGGCTCGCCTTGAAAGTCAGTTTGCGCGGCATCAGGTCGGTGACAACCGCTTCGATCTCTTCGCCCGGGCGGTAGGCCGCCGCCGAACGTCCGGCCCGCTCCCAGGCCAGGTCGCGGGCGAAGATCACGCCGCGCAGCGCCGGCATTTCGACGCTCTCGACGGTGAGCTGCTCGGGCATTTTCCGCGCCGCGGTCCGCACGTCGGTGATCCGGACGCGGTGCGCTTCGCCGATGCGCAGCGGCATGTCCGCCGGAGGAATGCCCTCGGCATAGCGGAGGCTCAACGCGAGGGAGAGGTCTTCGTAGTCGATTTGCAGGATCACCGCCGAAAGACGCTGGCCCGGAACGAACGTCGCGGAAGGTTCGCCCCATGCCAGCTCCCCGCACGGCACGACGCCGGCATAACCGGCCGCGTCGACTGTGAGCGTCCGGTCGTCACCGACCGAAACGACCGTGCATTCCACCGTGCCGTACTGCCGGAATCCGGCTTCCACCCACGGGCGGGGCAGGATTTTCACGAGCGAGAAGCGAAGGCGTCCCTGCTCCCGGTCGATGGCTTTGCAACAGACGGCCACCCGGTCGCCCGGAACGAGCGTCGAACCCAGTCCCGGGGCGAGACCTTCGATCAGGCCCGCATAGCCGGCGTATTCGACCGCCGCCTTCTCTCCGCAGCGCCCGACTACTTCGGCGACGACCGTATCGTTGTCCGACACCGGGCAGTAAAGCCACGGATTGGGTTGCAGCCGGCGGATGCTGAGCCGAGGAACTCCGCTCTTCTCCAGTCGTTCGACCACGGCCTCGATCTCTCCGCCCGCCGCGTAGCGGGTCGGCAGGTAACGTTCGCCCAGCCGGAAGGGCGGGGTCCAGGTCGTATCCCCGAGAAGCACCGAAGCTTCCGTGTCGTTGCACTTCACCACCATGAGTTTCTCGGTGATGCGCGTGATCCGGGCGGAGAGGCGCGCTCCCGCGACGAACGGAACGGCGGCCCCGGCCAGCAGTCGCCGCCGGCTGAAGCGGCAGAGGCCGCGGGCGGCGTCGTAATCCAGATGGCAGACCCACAGCCTCTCGCCTTCGTCGTAGAGCGAGCAGGCCGAGTCGACGATTCCCCAGATGATCTCCTCCCGGGGGATGAATCCGAAGCACCCTTCGCCCGGACAGAAGACATGGATGCCCTCTTCGGTGCAGCGCTTCACCTCCACTTCGGCCCCGGCTCCGTTGCGGAATGCGTCGGAGAGCTGCGGGCGCGGCTCCGTCAGCAGCCGGCGCTTTCCGGCGTCGAACCTGGCGACATAAAGCCGGAAACGGCCGTCTGCCGGCAGCTCATCGGCTGCGACCGACTCCAGCCACGGCTTTCCGGCGAGGATCGCCGTGTCGCGGGGCGAAAGCCACAGGTCGATTCCTTCGTAACGCACGATGGCCGATCCTGCGTCGAAGGCGACGAGCTGCGTTTCGATGAAGGATTCGGGGGCGATACGGAGCGATTTCCACGGATCGGGAATCAGGGTGCGATGGTCGAACAGCAGGCAGCCGCGTTTGAAATCGTAGGCCGCGGCCTGCGCCTCCAGACGCTCGCCGGGTGTGAGGCGCGAGGTTTCCGGCGCACTCCATGTGGCGCGTTCGAAGGAGAGCATGCCGCGGATGCCGCCGGCGGTTTCGACCCGGTACCCGGCCCGTTCCCGGCCGAGGACGGTGATGTCGAATCGTTGGCCGACCATCTGGCGGCAGTCCTCCCGGTCGGGCGAACCGACGTAGAGGCGCTGGTTGCGGCGGTCGATGCCCTCGATGCGTACGCGGCGTAGCTCTCCCGGGTGGAAGAGCGCGTCGGGCTGCACGTCGCCGCAGGCTCCGGCGACGAACGCGCGGGCCATTTCGCGGGAGCAGACGCCCAGCCGGCCCCCGACATCGAAACGCACCTCTGACGCCGTGGCTTCCACGACTTTCGCCTCCGCCACGTCGCCTTCGGCGATCGGAACGCTCCACGGATCGGGCAGCACGGCCTTGCGGCTGAACTGGGCCACCCGCTTCGTGCGGTTGATGAAAATGAGCTGCGCCTCGATCCGCTCGCCTTCGGCGAATGCGCCTTCGGCGCTCGGCGGGGTGATCCACCCGATGCGTTCGCGGGGTATCTCGCCGATGATTCCGTCCAGGGCGACCATGACGGCCATGCGGTCGGTCCGCAATACCGTTACCTCATACTTCGAGCCGACTCGGTAGTTTACTCCGTTCCACGGGGATTCGGTGCCGCCGGTTCCGCTCAGGAACAGAACCCGGGCTTCGGGGTCGAACTTCACGAGCTGGACCCGGAGCCGGTCGCCGGTCCTGTAACGGTTCATTCCGCTCTGGAAATTGAACCACGAGACATTGTATTTCAGCACCTCGCCCACGATGCCGTCGGCATTTACGAGCAGGTTGCCGTTCGGCAGCACCGCCGCGACGGTCCCCTCCGTCGTGTCGCCCTCCCGGTGGGGGTAGGCCGGCCAGGGGTCTTCGAGCAGCGCCTTGCGGCTGAAGACCAGCTCGCCGCTCGCCGCGTCGGCCCGCAGGACGAGCGCTTCGACCTGCATGCCCGGGCGGTAGGCCGAGCGGTCGACGATCCGGGACGAATTCCAGTCGAGTTCGTCGTTCGGGATATAGCCGATCACGTCGCGGTGCGTCACGATCATCCGGTCGGGGCGTATCTCCGCGATGACCGGGTAGCAGCGGTCGCCTTCGCGCAGGCCGGCCTGCGCCCAGAGGGACTCCCTGTCGTAGAGCAGGCGGACCCGGCGGACGCCGTCACGCTCTTCGGCGCGTACGCGGACCCGGCTGCCGTGGCGGAGCAGGCACCCGGTGACGTAATCGGGCATTTCGGGCCGCTCCAGTTCGATTTCGATCAGCCGTTCCTGCTGCAAGGCCCACAGTTTGCCCGCCCCGGCGGCGTGGGCCACCACCTGAAGGTCGTATTCGGTCTCCGGTTCGAGACTGTCCGGAACGGTGTCGCAGTCCGTGGTGAAACACTCCAGCACAGCCTCCGACGGAGAGAAACGCGAGACGAACGCCTCGACCGTTTCGCCCGCCTCGGGCCGGCGGGCGGTGTAGGGTTTCAGAATGCCGAAAACCCGGTCACACATGCCGATGATCTCCGGCATCTCAACGTCGCACACCTGCACCCGGATGCGCTTCCCTTCGGCAATGCCGGAGAGGGAGTCCCAGGGGTTGACCGGCGGCTGCGCCAGCCGGAAAAAGGTCTTTCCGTCCGACCGTCCGACCCGTACGGCGATCCGCTCGCCGGGCGAGAAGGCGATGTTGCGGGCCATCGGGAAGGAGTAACTGCCGACGGGAAGGAACCCGAACACCTCGCCGGCCCGCCAGAGTATGATCCCGGCCTGCCCGTCCTCGAAGAGCACCTCGGCGTCGAGCGTCAGACCCTCGTCGAGAGCCTGGATACGGTCGGCGATCAGACTTTTGAACTGGAATTTCGGATCGCCGTGCTCGAAAAAGCCGCAGACGCGCACCTCGGTCTCGAGCGAGTGTTCCCGGAGGTAGTTGTTCAGCGAGTAGGGCAGCTCCTGCGGGTGGAGGTGGAACGAGCAGGAGCGTTGGTCGATCGTGGTTCGGATCTCGGTCGTGGCCGGGATTTCCGTCGGGGTGATTTCGCAGCGGAGGATGTCGCCTTCCGCCAGCCCGTAATCGACCGTTTTGTCGAGCAGCTCGAACAGGAAATGGCGCTGCTTGTCGTTGCGTCTGATCATCTTCACCCGCAACGGCTGGTTCGGTAGGTAGACCCCGTTGCGGAAGCGTTCCACGCAGTTGGGGATCGAGTTCCTGTCGACGGTGTGGACCTCGCCGCGATAGCGTACGGAGAGTCCGTTGCGGGTGACGTTGTTGACATGGACCGTGACCGTGTCCCCGACATCGAGCGTCAGCGAGTCAAAGGCGACCGGGGCGTCGTCCGTTACGGGGTCGAACGTATACCGGAGCCGGCCCGACTGCTCGTCGCGGGTTTTCGAAAGGAGCTTCGCCCGGATTTTCATGCCGCGGCGGTAGGCGGCGGCGATCTCGCCGCTGCGGAAACGCTCGTCGTAGTTCGGAAGCGACTTTTTGTGGATCAGTCCGTCGTTTCCGCCGAAGGAGACGAACAGACCGAAATCGACCGCCCGGTTGACATAGACATCGAAACATTCGCCTTCCGCGGCCTCGACGGGAGCGGGACGCACCGGATTCAGGCAGACCGGTTCGTCGACATTGGTTTTCAGTCGGTTGAAATCCGTATAGTCCCAGCATTGCGCTTCGATCCGCTCGCCCGCCAGCAGCCGGAAGAGGTGCTCGCCCGTGCAGTTCTTCGGGTTGAGCGTGAAATGGTAGCTGTTGCCCGGGGCGTAGACCCGGAAGCGTCGGCCCGAAGGGGCGTGGGCGGTCAGTTCGCTTTGCAGCCGCTCCACGTCCGCCGTGGCCAGTCCGACTTCGAGTGTCGTATGTTCGCGGATCGAGGCGATGAGCTGGTCGAACGATTGCTGCACGGCCTGCTGCTGCGAAACCGCGTCGCGCCAGGGGGTTGCCCCGGCGGCGATCTCCACCTCGACGAAGGCTCCGTCGGCGTAGCGCACCGCGTCCGCGTCGGAGACGGCGATCAGCTGGTCGAATCCGCAGTCGAGGTAGCGGCGGCCGCCGACGCTGCACACGCGCCCCAGCAATCGGTCGGCAGGGGCGGCGGTGCGGATGGGTTGCAGGGAATTCCTATTCTCCATGTGCGTTTTCGGTTGAAGGGGTTTGTGCCGGGTCGGGGGTCAGGTGGAGATACCACTTGCCCTTGGCGATGAAGAAGGAACACGGGGTTCCCTTTTCCCAGGCGGAAATGACCGACCACCGCTGGTTCGACGTGTCGTAGAGCGTGATGGTCACCTGCGACCGGGGAAGGCGCTTGTCGTCGGCCGCCACGGTGAGTTCGAACAGCGTCGTGCCGCTCGCGGCGTCCTGCCGGGTGACTTTGTCCACGACGCGGCCCCGGTAAGAGGGCGCTGCGCCCGCATACTGCACGTTGTCGGCCATCATCGTTTTGCCGGCGTTGCGCCGCCGCTTGTAGAGCAGGTTCTCCGTGGCGAAGAAGGTAACCCGGTCGCCGGGCTGGAGCGTCTCGTCGTCCCGCATCGGGTAGTAGTAGTCCTCCGTCTCGTTCTCCACGGAGATAAAGGCGTCGCGGCGTTCGTTGTAATAGACCACCACGCCCGTCTTGCACCCCATGCAGGGCTGCCGCGGAATGTCGCGCAGCAGGCGGATGCGGTGGTTCTTCTCGAAGAGGACATGGCTGTCGGCCTCGTAGCCGGGAGCCGAAAAACCTGCCTCCGTGTCGCAGGTGCAGGCCGTGGTCTTGTGCAGGGGCGAATAGACGGTCAGCCCCTGGGCGTTGTCCTGGGAGACGATGCGGCAGACGTCGAAAACCTGACCGCAGGTTTTCATCCGGCAGATTTGTTCGAAGAACTTTTCATTGTCGAGCAACAGGTAGGAACGGCTCTTGGCCACGAAAAATTCGATGATCTGTTCGTTTATGATCGTGACCGTATGGGCCATTTCGCTGCTGACGACGTCGCAGATGTCCGCGTGGTAGCGTTCGGGACGGCCGTATGCGATCAGCGGGAAGATCACCCCAAATCCCACCTGCTCGGGTTCCGTGCCGGACTCCCCGCGGCGGAAGAAATGAACGCTTCCCGTGTTGAGGATGCGCGGAACCACGCCCGTTTCGGTCTCCACGCCCAGACACAGGTACTCCACGCCGTCCAGTATTTCGGTGACCGGGTTGCGGGGGCGGCACATGATCTTGGTGTCGTCGAGCGAAAGCCACAGTTTGTCGATTCCGGTCAGCGGCCTGACGATCCGGATTCGGTTGCTGCCCGCCTTGTTGTAGCCCAGCGAGTGGATTTTGTACAGCGCCTTGTCGACCTTGGGAATGTCGATCGTGTTGACGACCGGCATCAGGATCTCCACCCGGAGCCGGTTTGCGGCGTAGTATGCCGCGGCGTCCGCCTCCGCGCCGCCCGGGAAATCGACGACCGCCAGCCGCCCGTAACCCGTCCGCCGAACCGCGTCGCCCGCCTGGTAAAGCTCCATCTGCGTCTGGCGTCCGCCGGACGACAGGGTGATCCGGGCCGCCTGCGACACCGTCCGGATGAAGCTGTCGCAGTCGATGGCCGCTTCTTCAGCGCACCACACGAGGAGCGTGCCCGTCCGTTCCCCGACGGTGAGGTTCCGGAAGCCGAACATGACGCCGGGGAACTCTTCGAAGCCGATTTCGCCCGATTCCGGAAAGCGCAGTTCGGCGCGCAGTTCAAGTTCGACGCACCACTGCACCGGCTGCGGCGTCTGCCGGATGCACAGGTGCGCTGTCGAGCCGGGGGCGCGCAGGTAAAGCCCTTTGGCGAGCGGCATGCCCGAGTCGGGCACGAGAAAGCGGGCTTCGCGGCCCTGCAGGTCGATTCCCGCACAGCAGACGTTGACCAGCATGGTGGAAGGGCCGCGCGATTCGCCGGTGAACGAGAGCTGCGCGGGCTGCATTTCGTGCTTCAGCGTGATGGCGAGCGAACCTTTGGCCGGAACGGCGGACTGCCCGTCGGCAAGCTCCAGCTCCAGAAGCGACAGTTTGGAATTCGGCTCGTAATACTCCGCCGATTCGAGGCGCAGGCTGAGTTTCCCGACCCGGAAATCGTCCTTCCCGGCGATGTAGCGGTCGCAGACCGACCGGTCGCGAATCCGGGCCACGAAATCCTCGTGGAATATGCGCAGGACGAACGTGGTGCGGTTCGAGAGGCAGAAGATATAGGGGATATGCTCGGTCGAACCGTCGGGGAGCGTATGGCGGAGCGTTCCCGACGGTTTCAGGTCCCATTTGACGGACGAGCGCAGGGTGAGTTCCGCGAAGCCCTGCTGCATCTTGCATCCCGCGACGAACCGGCAGGCGGCCGACTGGTTTCTGGTCCACAGGCGGACGGATGCGCCGGGGTAGCGGTCGGCGTTCATCAGCTTGTCGGTGATCACCAAGGCCTTGCGGCCGGCGTACCCGAAGAGGATGTAGGGGGTCTCCGGGGCTTTGAGCGGAGCCTGGGTGATCGGCTGGAACAGCCGGTGGCTGCGGTAACGGTTCTCCGGGCGCGTACGTCGGTCGATGACGACCGGTGCGGACCGGTCGTCGCCGCGGAAGAAGGTGATTTCGCCCGTGAAGCGGGGAAGGCCGCAGGCTGCATCGCGCCGGAGCGTAAGGACGCGGTGGCAGATCAGCGGGGCGCTCACGGCGAAACGCAGGCTGCACTCCGCCGATCCGATCCGCACGCCGGTTCCGGCTTCGGCCAATGCGTGCAGCCAGGCGATCTCCGCTGTGTCGTAGCAGGTCACCGAAATCTCCTTGTTGCTGGCCGAGGCCGCATAGGCGAGTTCCGTCCCGTCCGGTGCGACGATCTTCCCCGAGACGGGCAGCAGCGAGCCGTCGCGGCTGCTCAAACTGAAGGTCTCGCCCCGGGCGTCGACGTATCCGTCGGCCTCCACGCGGCAGAACATGCGCGTGTCGTCGGTCCGGATACATGCCGTCAGCCCTTCGAACGGGGTGTTCGCATCCTTGATCGCGAGCCGTATCCGTTCC
>OGLN01002214.1_pt1 | contig 12458 bp, 10 predicted proteins | sample 1572641 | NCBI WGS metagenome assembly OGLN01 (sample SAMEA2581903, study PRJEB24529) | metagenome | biome: Human gut stool | place: China | collected 2011
ACTCCCCTATAAAAATGGCTATTTATCAACTGTTTGTTGTGACATAGCCTTCTTTATTGTTATTTACCACATTTGCAATTGCTTTATTTAATTTTTCAACTACTGCTGGATCTGTTCCTTTTGGCGCTAAAACTACATATAATGTGTCTACAGATAAATCTTTAACAGTTTCATTAGCTGTTGGAATATCTGGTAACATACTTGGTCTTTCAGATAATAAACTTCCCAAAGTTTTTAATTGTCCACTTTCAATATATTCTTTAGCTGTACTATAAGGTATAGAAGTAGCATCAATATGTCCACCCAATAATGCTGTTAATCTGTTAGCAGCATCTCCAGTATCAACAACAGTAAATTTGGCTCCTGCTTCTTTATCTAAAATTACAGATGCTACATATACACCTCCACCCATAGATACACCAAATTTTAATTGATTAGGATTTGCTTTACTTGCGTCTATTAATTCTTGAATATTATTATATGGAGAATCTGCTCTTACAACAATATTTTCCCCAGCTTGTTTACCATATAAAGCTACTGGTTCAAAATCTTTATAACTAAAATCCGATAAACCTGTTGCTTCATTTCCAGATAAAGCTGCTGTATTTGTCGCAATTATTGTATATCCATCTGTATCTCCATCTTTATATTGTTCTAATGCAATTGATCCATTTGCACCTGTTACGTTATTTGGTACCACAGGTTGACCCAATTCTTCTTCTAATAAACGAGCTAATAATCTAGCATTATAATCTGTATCACCGCCAGCAGCATGAGTAACAATCATTGTAATAGGTTTGTTCGGATATGAATCTACATCTGTTCCCGAAGCAGATTTATCTTCACTACCTCCACAACCTGCTATAAATGTACTACATGCTAACATCATTAAACCCACTAATAATTTTTTACTCTTTAACAAGTTCATAAATATTACCTCTTTTCTTTTTATTTTTTTAACTCTGCTTCAGCTAATTTTTTTGCTTCACGTCTATTCATAATGAAAGAGAATATTAATGCTATTATTGCTATAACAGTTAAAAATGCTGCTATTGGATGTTGCATTAAACCTTCTCCTTCCATTTGCATTAGCTGTGCTACACGCCTAAAATTCATTTCAAAAATAGGACCCAAAATGAATCCCATAATAACTGGTACTGATGGTATATTTGCTTTTATCATTGCAAATCCCAATAAACCAAAACCCATAATACAATAAACATCAAAAATACGATTACTATTGCCAAAAGCACCAATAGCACATAATACCATAATAATTGGCAATAAATAATGTTTTGGAATTGTTAATACTCTCATAAAAATCCTAATTCCAAATAACTCAATAAACAACATTGCTATTGCTGAAATAAATAATGCTGTAAATATACCAAAAACAACCACACCACTTTTTTCAAAAATAAGTGGTCCTGGGGCTATATTATGAACCATCAATCCGCCTAATAAAATAGCTGTTACAGCATCTCCAGGAATTCCAAGTGTTAATAACGGAATCATTGCTCCACCAATACCTGCATTGTTAGCAGTTTCTGAAGCTACAACTCCATCAATTATGCCTGTTCCAAATTTTTCTGGATGTTTAGATTGATTCTTAGCTGCAGTATATGACAACATTCCTGAAATAGCTCCACCAATACCTGGTAAAATACCTATAACACAACCAATAATTGAAGATCTCAATGCATTAAATTTTTGTCCAAAGAATTCTTTTAACGTGAAACCAAAGCCTTTTATTTTTACATTAGTTTCTACAATCATATTTTGTTTTTTACGAACATCTCCAGCAGCCGCAGCTACTTCTGTAATCGCAAATAATCCAATTAATAAAGTTAATAAAGCAAATCCACTTGTTAATTCTGACATCCCGAAAGTAAAACGCTTCATAGAATCAACTGGTGATAAACCTGCAGTTGCTAACATCAATCCAATAAAAGCCCCCATTAAACCTTTTATTAAATCTCTTCCTGCCAAACTTATAACTAATGCTAATGCACATACAGCAACTGCACAATATTCAAAAGGACCAAATTTTATAGCTACACTTGCTAACATTGGTGATATTGTTACCAACATTAATAATCCAAAAATAGTACCAATAAAGGAAAATACTACACCTACACCCAAAGCTTTTCCAGCTTGTCCCTTTGCTGCTAAAGGTGTTCCATCAAATGTTGTAGCTATTGAAGATGGCGTTCCTGGTATATTTAATAAAATAGCAGCTACTACTCCTCCAGAAATACCTCCTACATACAAAGCAATTAATGTTGACATTCCTTGTATTGGAGTCATAGTATATGTCACTGGTAAAAACATAATAATCGCAATTGTTGCTGTAAGTCCAGGTACTGCACCAAAAATAATTCCTACAAAAACTCCCATTAATATAAAAAATAATGTTATAGGATCAGATACTACAGAAATAGCCCCTTGCATTATTACTGATGGATCCATTATATTCACCGTCCTATTCTATCTTAAAAATCTAAAATTCCAGCTGGTAATAAAACCATAAAATATTCTGTAAATAAATAATATAAGCCTATTGAAAATACTATAGATAATCCACCTGATATAAATTTCATCTTTGAATCTCGTTTATCAATTGGTGTCAATACCCAAATCTGGAAAAAAACATATAATATACTTGATAGTACAAATCCTAAAGGTTCCATTAATATTGCATAAAATATTAATAATAAGAATGTATATACTACTTCTCTTTTATTTTTTATTTTATCAATTACTTTTCTATTATCATTTATACTAATCTCTTTTTTATTTTTATACATTTTGTAAAGACTTCTAATAATTAGCATAATGCTTAACACTAATAAACCAATACCCCAAATTTTAGGAATAGTACGAGCATCTGCTATCGCATCAGCTCCCCCAAAAATCTTTATACTATATGTTTGAGATAGATAGAATATTGAAAATATCGTTGCTATTATCCCTGTTATTAAATCACCTTTCATTTCTATTCACCTCATTAACTAATCAATTATCTTACATTACTTTTTTATAAATATAACGTATATCATCTAAAGATAATTCTTTACAATTATTTACAAGTAAACGTGTTTGTTGACTACCTGCTTGAACTAAAAAATCTAAATCATCTGGTTTAACTCCAAATTCTTCCAAGCTAGTTGGGATATTTGTATCTTTTACAATGTCTGCAATTTCTTTAATAATATAATCCGCTTTTTCATCAATAGATTTCACTGCTAATTCTGGATACACAGCATCACAAAGCATTGCTAATCTATCTTTGCATCCATCTTTATTAAATTCCATTACATGTGCAAATAAAATAGCATTAGAAACACCATGTGCTATATGATATTTACCACCAAGAGGGTAAGATAATGCATGTACTGCTGTTGTACCTGAACCTGTAATTGCTACACCACCATAAAAAGCTCCTAACATCATTTCAGCTTTAGCTTCTAAATCATTTGCATTATTGTATGCTTTTCTAATATTGTGGAAAATTTTACATGCACCTTCTTTAGCATATGTGTCACTAAGCATAGTAGCTTTTTTAGAAGTAAAACATTCTACTACATGCGCTAAAGCGTCTACACCTGTTGCTGCAATAATTTTAGGTGGTAATTTTGCAATCATATTAACATCCAATATTACATAATCCGGTATCATACAATTATTTACTATTCCTTGTTTTGATTCCTGTTCAGGAATAGCAACAATTGCATTACAGGTAGCTTCTGAACCTGTTCCACATGTTGTAGGAATCATTACTGTTTTTATTTGTTTTTTTGCAATACTACTATCTTTTAATAAATCGCGTAAACTATAATCAGCACCTAAAATAATACTGGCAAGTTTAGAAGCATCCATTACACTTCCACCACCAACACCAATAATTAAATCATATTTTATACTACCTACCTCATTAATTACACGTTCTACATCAGCTACAGCTGGTTCTGCTGTTAAATCATCAATAATTCTATATTGTACTGTTTTACAAATTTCTTCTACTTTATTACATAAACCTACAGCACGGACACCTTTATCTGTAAACACTAAAATAGAATTTACATTTTCTTTAGCTATGATATCTACTAAGTTATCTATACTATCTTTACCTGCATAAATATTTGATGGTATTGTTAATTGATATGATTTCATGTTATTACCTCCAAAATCTATAAATAATTCAAATTTATATGTATTTTCTATTTAAATATATTGCAAATACCATGCCAAAATAAAATCCTTATTTATAAAACATCTTAAAAATAAAATAACTATAAAACTATATATTTATTATTTTATGCAACATTTTAAGTTTTAAAATGCAACACTAATTTCTAATGCAACAAAAAAGAAGCTATAATATATTTAGCTTCTAAAAATAAATATATAAATTTTAAATATTATTATATCAAAAATATCATTATATTTATATATAAGTCATTTAATCACATTTCCATCAACATCAAATAAAACCTCCCTTGCTTCAGATACTACTTTTAATCCTTCTATTGAATTTGCCTCATCAATTAAATTTTCTGTAATCCAAAATTCATTCATCTTCAATGTATTTTTAATCCAAACAATTCTTGGTCCAATTTCTTTATTAGCTTTATAAGTCAAATCAATAGCAAATTTCATAGCTAACTTATCATTTGGCATCACTGGTGGCATATTTACAGCCTTAGGAAAATGGTTTGTTATACAATTTGGATACGTATTTTCCATATTAAATTTATCATATAATCTTTTAGTTGTAACATCTGCATTACCTATACCTGTAACATTTCCATGTGAAGCCTCTGTTAAATCAAAAACAGCAATAGTATCTGCATTAGGCTTCCATCTTCCCATTAATGGAGAACGACCTATAACATTTGTATCAGCTCCTGCTCCGCTTATATCTTTACCAATTTCATCAATAAATATAATATCCACTTTTTCAAAAGGAATTTTTATCATTAATGAACGTGCTTCTTCTAAATATTGTGGCTCTTCATTTGCAATACAATCTGCTGGAACAGCCACAATCTTATAAGTTTGATGAAAAGCATTTTCAATTATACCAATAGCTCTTATGTTTGAATATTTTTTTATAATTACTTCAGCGAAATCCTGAATATTTTGTGACATATTATCAAATCCCATAGAATGACAAATACTTGCACCATATTGTTTTCCCATACCAATAACTAACATTTTCATCAATCCACTTTCAATTTTTCCATGAAAAGCAGTATGTGGTTTTATTCTTCCTACAGGAATTATCCAATCTGCTTGAGATGCATATTTATCTATTTGTACTAAATAATTTGTCTTAGTATAACCAACATCAACTGTTTCCATTGAAGACTTTATAGGTGCACCTACATATTCTTCATTCAATCCATACCCTAATAAAATCTCCTCTTGTCCTTTAGCTTCTGCACCACCATGGCTTCCCATTGCCGGAATGATAAATGGTATACCACCTTGTTTTTTTACTTCCTCAACTATAGATTTAACAATTATAGCTAAGTTTGAAATTTCTCTACTACCACAAGCAATACAAACACTATCTCCTTTTTTTATTTCATTAAAAATATTTCTTTCATTAATTACTCGTTTTACTTCATAAGCTGGATCTTCAATTTTACTTTGCTTAATAGTATAATTTATTTTTACAAATTTAGGTATTTTAACTTCATTTAAGAGTTTACTAAATATATCCATAATAATCTCCTCAAATTAAAAAAATATAGCTTAATTAGGTTATATTGTATAACCTAATTAAGCTATAACTTCTATTTATTTTTCCACTTAGAATGTTCATATACCTTAGGATTACATACTTTATCCCATTTTTGACCATTAATTACAGCCATAACACCTTCTGCCGCCATAGTTGCGACTCCAGATGCAGCCTCTTTTGTCTGACCAGCCATATGTGGCGTTACAATAATATTTTCATGCATAAATAATGGATCATCTACACTAATTGGTTCATGTACTACTACATCTGTTGCTGCACTATGAATCCAATTTTCTGATAAAGCTTTACATAATGCTTCTTCATTTATAATTCCACCTCGAGCACAATTTATTAAAATGCCCGTAGATTTCATTAATTTTAATTCTTTCTCACCTATCATATTTTTAGTTTTTGGTGTCAATGGTGTATGAATAGATACTACATCTGCTTCTTTTAAAATATCTTCCATTTCTACTCTATAACCATAACCTTTAGCTTCAACTACTTCGGCTTTTACAAATGGATCATATACTAAAACTTTCATACCTATTCCTGTAGCCATTTCAGCTAAAATATTACCAATATGTCCACAACCTATTAAACCTAATACTTTGCCATTTAATTCATAAGCTTTATATTCACTTCTAATAGCAAAATTACCTTTACGCATTTCCTTATCACAACGAACCATATCTTTAGCACATGCAAACATCATTGCCATTGCATGTTCAGCTACTGAACGGGTATTGGCTCCTGGAGCTATAACTACAGGTATTCCTAGCTCTGTTGCTGCTTCAACATCCACGTCATCTACACCTACACCTGGTCTTCCAATTACTTTTAAATTTTTACATTTTAGCATAGTTTCTCGATCAATAGAGCCTATACGTATTATTAATCCATCTGCATCAAGCAATTCTGGAAGCATGTCTTCAGGCTTTCCAGAATTAGTAATAACAACATTAGCTCCTGCTCTTTCTAATACTGCCATACCATCATCATGTAATCTATGTGAAATAACTACTTTTGCCATAATTTCATATCCCTTTATTTTTTAATATTGTTTAAAAACTTCTTTTAATGCTTCTATAATTTTAGGATCAGTACAATTAGATGGTCTTCTTGCTGGTCCTACATTAAAGCCACGTAAATTTGCTGCCAATTTAACTACAGAATTCGGATTTCCCATTTGCATCACATTTCTAAATGGACGAATTTTCTTTTGAGCTTCATTTGCTTTTTCAATATCACCTTTAATAAAATAATTATAAATACTAACCATTAATTCTGGAAATACATTTGAACAACCTGATATTGCTCCTGTACCACCTGCCATAAGTGTCCATAATATAAGTGAATCACTTCCTGCCAATACATTAATTCTAGAATTTGTATTTTCAATATATTTTAATGTATTATCAAAGTTTCCACTACTATCCTTAATACCGATAATATTTTCAAATTCCATTAATTTTTTTACTGTTTTAAAATCAATATTATTGCCAGTTCTCGCTGGTATATTATATAAAAGTATTGGCATATCTACAGCTTTTGCAACTGCACTAAAATGATTATAAATATCCTCTTGACTAACTGATACAAAATATGGAGAAATTACAGATATACAATCTACTCCTAAATCTTTTACCTTTAATGAAAACTCAATTGTTTCTTTTGTCGTAACGCAACCAGTACCAGCATATACAGGTACACGACCATTTACAGCTTCTACTGCTGTTTTTATAATTTCATATTTTTCATCATTATTAAATGCATAAAATTCTCCATTTGTTCCTAATGGAAAAATACCATGAACACCTGCTTCAATTAGCATATTTATAAAATCTTTATATGCTGTAGGATTAAATTTTTCATTTTCATCTAATGCGGTTAAAACTGGTGTAATAAGACCTTTTGCTTCAAACATAATTCATTCTCCTATTCTTAAATATGTATAAATATTTAATATCTTAATTTTATAATACTATACATATATAATGCAAAAATCATGCCAATAATAAAATGCTAAAAAAATAAGCTTTTTTTATTTATATTATTTTATTGTTGCAAATTAATACATATATTGAAATAATTAACAACAAATAGTTGCACAAATAAAAAAGCGATATATAAATATATCGCTTTTTTATTTATTTACTTAATAAATCATAAAATTTAACCTTTGCCATCTGCGCACCTAATCTCAAAGCTTCTAACATACTATTTTCACTTGCTTTACCTGTTCCTGCTACCGGAAAAGCTGTTCCATGATCAACAGAGGTTCTAATACATGGTAATCCTACAGTAACATTTACACCACTATCAAAACCTAATACTTTAATTGGTATATGACCTTGATCATGATACATAACTACTACAATATCAAATTCATCTAAATTAGCTGCACGATGAAATACACTATCTGGTGGCACTGGCCCTGTTACATTATAACCTTTAGCTTGCGCTTCTTTTATTGCCGGTACAATCTCTTTTTCATCTTCATCTCCAAATAATCCACCTTCACCACAATGTGGATTTAATCCAGCAACTGCAATTCTTGGTTCATCAAATCCCATTAATTTTAAAGTTTCTTGTGCTAAATCAATAACTTTACTAATACGTTCTTTTTTTACTACTTTGGGAACATCATGTAATGCAATATGTGTTGATACATGAATTACGCGAAGTTTTGGGCTTGTTAACATCATTGAAAAATCTTTTTGACCTGTTAAATGTCCCAAAATTTCTGTATGTCCTGGATAATGTACACCACCTAGATTTAATGCTTCTTTATTTAATGGCGCAGTAACAATTGCATGTATTTCATTTTTCATAGTATATTTTACTGCACTTTCTATATATTCATAAGCAGCTTTACCTGCTCTACCATCAACTTTAGCAAATGGTAAATCTACTGGTAAATTATCTAAATCTATAATATCAATTATACCCGATTGATATTTTCCTTTCTCTGGATTATCAATAATATTACATTTAATATCTGCACCAATAATACCTATAGCACGATTAATAATTTTAGCATCACCAAAAACTATTGGTCTTGCTATCTTATAAATATCTTCTTTTTTTAAAGCTTTCACTATAATTTCTGGGCCAACACCTGCTGCATCCCCCATAGTTATTCCTAAAATAGGTCTTTTCATTCTTAATTCCTCCTAATATTTTTTCCCAAATTCTTCAATAGCTTGTATTGATTTTATAAATACATCAGGTTTCCCAAAAGCTCCTGCTTTTGTCACAATAAAAAGCTTCTCTAATTTATTACTTTCAATAAATCCCAAAGGAACACCATTATCAATTTCTGAAATAATTTTTATACTATTTACACCAATAGCACGACATATATGCACAGCCATATCTCCACCAGTTAAAACCATTCCAGATAAACCATTCACATCAATACTTTTTACTAACTCTGCCATAATTGTAGCAATTTTTTCACTTACATCTTTTCTTGACAAATTATGTTTTTTACCAATTTCTATTGCTTTTTCAACTTCATCATCTGATTGTGCAGTAGCTAACAATATATTTTTTTGTTCTCTAATTAATTGATTTATAATCTGTGATTTTTCTATCAATTCACTATTTTTATCTTCTAATAATCTAACCATATTTATTTTTACTAAATTTATTTTTCTCTGATTTAACAATGTTCGCACTTGATTCTGCGTAATATGACTGACACTTCCCGCACAAACTAATACAGACCCCTTACGTTTTTTCATAAATAACTCTTTATTACCTTTCCATTTATAAAAATATGGTAGATATTCTGCTAATCCTGCTGACCCCACCCACAAAATATTTTTATAACTACTTACAGCATCCATTAAAGTTATAAAATTTTCTTCTTCAATAATATCACAAACAATCCAACGTTTTTTTTCTTGTAAAAATTCTACTATTTTTTTACTAATTATATCTGTTCTTTGACGAAGCAATTTAAAATCTAGTATCGCTATTTTTTCATTTACTTGTTCTGTTAAAATAGATGGTAAATACGATTTTTTTACTGGAGTTTTTGGTGCATTAGCTATTTCTGTAAGCTCTATAGGCTTACCTTCTAATAAATGATATCCACCTATTGTAACTCTTTGATTTGCTGGATATGCTGGCGCTATTATCACTATATCAGGATTAAAGACATCAGCAACCGCTTTTATTTCCGCACCTAAATTACCTCGTAGTGTTGAATCAATTTTTTTATATATACATTTAATATCATATTTAGATATCTTTTCACAAATATCTTTTACTTTCTTATATGACAACTCTTTATCTAAATCTCTACTATCTGTATCTATCACAATAACTTCTTTATCTTCAACATCTTCCATCTTCATAAAATTTATTTCTACACTAGATTTTATATTTCTTTTAGCAAATTGCAAAGCTGTATCATTTGCCCCCGTTAAATCATCTGCAATAACAGCTAATTTTATCATATCTTCACCTTCTTGCACCTTTATTATTAAATATATAAATGCAAAAATCATGCCAAAAAAGTCCTTCTACAAAATTAAGTATTTTACATATCTTTCATAAAAATGTGTTGCAATTTATCATTTATTTCGTTATATTTTGCAACAAAAAAGCTATATACTAATATAGTATATAGCCAAAATATATTTTTATTTATTTTTCAACTTTCTCCAAAGTGTTGTTCTATGAATTCCTAATCTTTTTGCTGCTTTAGTATAATTATAATTTTCTTCAATTAGAACTTTACGTAATAATTCTATTTCCATCTGTGCTAAATTCTTATCTACAGTATTAATTGATTCTGTAGATTCAATTATCCCTTTTTCATTATTATTTGAAGTTAAAATTTCTTTATCATCTTCATAAGCATTTATTACATCTTGTTTAGTAATGGTATCTCCATCTGTAAGTAACATTATACGTTCCATCATATTAACAAACTGTCTAATATTTCCTGGCCATTTACAATTACTTAAAAATGACTTAGCTTCTTCTGTTATACTTTTTAAATTAGGATTTATATATTGCATCTTTTGTAATAGTTTATCTGCTAATAAAGGAATATCTTCTTTTCTTTCAGCTAAAGTCGGCATATGTATTCGTAAAATATTTAAACGATAATACAAATCACTACGAAACTTTCCTTCTTCTACCATTTTCGATAAGTTTTGATTAGTCGCAGCAATAATTCTAACATCTATAGGAATTATACTTTCACCACCTAAAGGCATTACTTCACGTTCTTGCAATACTCTTAAAATTCTAGATTGCAAAGATAAAGGCATTTCACCAATCTCATCTAAAAATAATGTGCCTCCATGAGCTAATTCAAACATCCCTTGTCTACCACCACGTTTAGCACCAGTAAATGCACCATCTACATAACCAAATAACTCAGATTCTAATAAATTTTCAGGTAATGCTGCACAATTTAATGCTACAAAAGGGCCTTGAGCTCTATCACTTATATTATGAATTCCTTGAACTAACATCTCTTTGCCCGTGCCTGATTCTCCTGTAATTAAAATAGTTGAATTAGTTAAAGCATATTTCTTAGCTTTATTTTTCATCTTAACACAAGCTGGTGATTTTCCAATTGTATCTTCTAAAGAATACTTTGCCACTAATCCTTTAGAAGATAATTTTTTACGAATATTACGTTCTAATTTTTGCATTTCAGAAATATTTTGTAATGAATATATACTTCCTTTATTTACATCTTTTACATATATTAAAGATTTTTTTATTAAATACTGCTTATTATATATATTTATTAATAATTCCTCTTCTTCATTTAATTTTTTTTCATTAATTGATGAACAAATATCTTCTACTTTTTTTCCTAAAACTTCATATTTTATTCTATGAAAAATTTTTTCTGCTTCGGGATTAAATAAACTTATACGATTTTCCTCATTTGTTGCAATAATTCCATCATGCGATTTTTGAATTATTGTTCTTATCATTTCAGATTTATGTTCATCTTGACGACGTACTTTTGCTATTAATAAAGCTTCTTGTAATGCACGATAAATAGATTCTTTTCCTGAATTAATAAATTTTCCATTTATACCATATTTTTTAGCTAATTTTACAGAAATGGCATCACCTACAATAAAATCTATACCCCTATTAATAGCTCTATTTATTTTCATATCTGCTTCTTCTGCTTTACTTATTAGAATCTCCACAAAATTAGTATTTAATATTTTAGCAATCTCTTCTACACCATAGATCATATTTTCAAAGCCCGCTATTCCAATATTATCTGGCATTTTCTTTAATTCTAACAATGATTGTAAAATATCAGTAATAGTAACTTGGATATACACCATAGGGATATCAACTTCTTTTTCCAATAAAGATGCTGTTCCACCTCTACTAACAATAACTTCTATACCATCATTAATATATTTTTTTACTACTTCTTCTGCTTCTACTAAATCAGCTTCAACAACTTTAAATAAATCCTTTTTATCTGAAAACCTCTCTTCAATAACTAAATAAGCATCTTCTGCTAATTTTTTAAAAGGTGCAATAAATAAAACTTGTTCTTTCATAAATTCATCAAATCCTATCATATATATTAGCACTAATATTATAATATATTATTAAATAAAATAAAAAAGCACTGAAATATTCAGTGCTTTTTTCTTAACTGGCAACTTCCTATCCTCCCAGCACGTCTCCATGCAAGTACTTT
>OGLN01002223.1_pt1 | contig 12409 bp, 10 predicted proteins | sample 1572641 | NCBI WGS metagenome assembly OGLN01 (sample SAMEA2581903, study PRJEB24529) | metagenome | biome: Human gut stool | place: China | collected 2011
AAACAAAATTTACATAAATGACGATTTAATTTATTTAAGCACTTCTCGCTTTTCTGGCAAATCTAAACGAAAAAAATCATAAATACGCTGTGCTGTTGGATAATTCATACCTTCTACTTCTGCTAATTCTTCTACACTGGCAGCTTTCATCGCATCCAGCGACTGAAAGCGTTTCCATAAAGCCTGACGTCTTTTCGTGCCAATACCTTCAATATGATCAAGTACCGAAACCAAATTCCGCTTACTACGCAATTTGCGATGATATGTTATGGCAAAACGGTGTGCTTCATCTCGAATCCGCTGTATCAAATGAAGAGAAGCAGAATCTCGATCCAATAAGATACTTTCAGACGAACCCTCTGTAAATATTTCTTCTTCCCGTTTAGCCAAGCCAATAACAGGAAGTTCATGCAGACCTAAGCCACGAATAACTTCCAGCGCTGAACTCAGCTGTCCTTTACCACCGTCGATAATGACAAGACTTGGCAGTTCCTCATAATCTTTATAGCGTCGGTAAACGACTTCCTGCATTGATTTAAAATCATCTGGTTTCCCTTCTGTAGATTCAATTTTATAACGGCGGTAATCTTTTTTACAGGGTTTCCCATTACGAAAAACCACCATTGAAGCTACCGTTTCTGTTCCCTGAGTATGCGAAATATCAAAACAATCTATTCTTTCTAATGCATTTGGCAATTGCAGAGCTTTCTGTAATTCTTCTGCCGCCTGTTCCTCTGTTTTCAGCGAAACCTGACCTTTGCGCAGCCTCTCTTCAAGAAGTTTGGCTGCATTTTCAACCGCAAGATGCAATAATTCACGTTTAGTTCCCCTCCGGGGCTGTAAAAACTCAACTTTACGCCCGGCTCTTGCTGTCAGCCACTCTTCCAGAACGATCAACTCATCCGCTGCTGGAAGAACTGGCAAAAGTATTTCCCGCGGTACAAAAGATGCCTCGTTATAATATTGTTTAATAAAAGCAGTCAAAATTTCCTGATCGCTGTCATCATCATTTTGTAAAAAGAAATTATCACGACCAATCAACTTGCCGCCACGAACAAAAAATATCTGCAAACAAGTTCCGCTACTATCTTTGGCAAGGCCTACTATATCAAGATCACCACCACTTGTCACAGCTTTTTGCTGTTCGTTGATCCTTATTACAGCCTGCAGTTGATCGCGGACTCGAGCCGCTTCTTCAAAAGCATAATTTTCAGCAGCTTGCTGCATCTGCAGCTTAAGTTCACGCTCAAGTTCAGATGTGCGCCCATCTAACAGCATACATACAGCTTTGATCATTTTACCATAATCTTCTCTGGAAACATATCCCGCACAGGGAGCAAGACACCGCTTAATATGATATTGCAGGCAGGGCCTGTCGGTATTCATTTTCCTGCAATTACGCAAAGGAAACATTGAACGCAGCAGTTTAACAGTAGCATGCATGGCACCTGCATCTGCATAAGGACCATAATACTTAGCACCATCACGAAGCTGCCTGCGCGTAACATAAATACGCGGGAAATCTTCCTGCAGCGTCACCTTCAAATAAGGATAAGTTTTATCATCCTTAAGCATGATATTATAACGCGGACGGTGCTTTTTTATTAAATTGCATTCTAAAATAAGCGCTTCAACTTCACTATCGGTGACAATAGTTTCTATTTCAGCAACTTTTGCGACTAATGCTTTAACTTTTACAGTATGTGATGCCAGATTGCGAAAATAACTGCGCACACGATTTTTTAATACTACCGCTTTGCCGATATAGATAATTTTTCCATGCTCGTCACGCATTATATAAACGCCAGGTTTATCCGGCAGTACAGCTAAAGTTTTAGCAATAGATTCGTTCATTACTGATACCACCCATGTTTTTTAGCCTGAGCCAAAGCTTGTTTAATATATTGACCTGTATATGATTTCTTGTTTTTAGCTACTTCTTCAGGAGTACCACAGGCAAGCAGAGTACCTCCCTTGTCACCGCCCTCAGGACCCAAATCGATAATATAATCGGCAGTTTTGATAACGTCAAGATTATGCTCAATAACAACGACGGAATCACCTGCTCCGACCAGTCTTTGTAATACCTCTAATAATTTATGTACGTCTGCTATATGCAGGCCGGTTGTAGGTTCATCTAAAATATACAGAGTTTTCCCTGTGCTGCGACGTGATAATTCTGTTGCCAGTTTCACGCGCTGCGCCTCACCACCGGAAAGTGTTGTTGCAGCCTGCCCTAACCTAATATAACCTAAACCAACATCTTCAAGAACCTCCAGCTTACGATAAATACGTGGCAGATTTTTAAAAAATTCACAGGCTTCCGTTACAGTCATGTCTAAAACTTCGGCAATAGTTTTTCCTTTGTAATGTACCTCCAGGGTATCGCGATTATAGCGGGCACCATGACATACCTCGCAGGGAACGTATACGTCAGGCAGAAAATGCATCTCTATTTTATTCATACCATCGCCGCGGCAAGCTTCACAGCGTCCGCCTTTAACATTAAAGCTGAAGCGCCCTGGCTTATAACCGCGCAGTTTTGCTTCATTTGTCTGGCTGAACAGTTCACGAATAAAATCAAAAACTCCGGTATAAGTAGCCGGATTTGAACGAGGGGTCCTTCCAATAGGAGACTGATCAATATTAATGACCTTATCGATCTCACTCAATCCCAAAATTTCTTTATGGTCTGCTGGCCGCAGACGTGCCCCATGCAGTTTCGCAGCCAATGCGTTATAAAGAATATCGTTAATCAGCGTTGACTTGCCACTACCGGAAACACCAGTCACAACAGAGAAAACACCTAAAGGAATTTTTACATCGATGTTCTTAAGATTATTTGCCTTGGCTCCTTTAATTTCAATAAAACGGCCGTCATTACTTCTGCGTTTTTTCGGTACAGGAATAAATTTGCGTCCGCTAAGATACTGACCGGTAATTGATTGCTCTGACTGCTTGACGACTTCAGCAGTTCCCTGTGCTACTACATTACCGCCATGCTCACCGGCTCCAGGACCAATGTCAATAATCTGATCAGCAGCATACATTGTCTCTTCATCGTGTTCAACTACCAGCAGCGTATTTCCCAGATCACGCAAATGCTTCAATGTCTCAAGTAATTTACTGTTATCACGCTGATGCAGCCCAATACTTGGTTCGTCTAAAATATATAATACGCCTACCAAACCAGAACCAATCTGTGTTGCCAGACGAATACGCTGTGCCTCACCGCCAGAAAGCGTTCCGGCAGCACGATCCAAAGTAAGATAATCCAGTCCGACATCATTCAGAAATTTTAGCCGGGCCAGAATTTCTTTTAGGACTTGTTTTGCTATAATCTGCTGTCGTTCAGTAAGTTTCAACGCATTAAAAAATTCTATTGCATCACGTACGGTCAACGCTGTGACCTGACAAATATTTTTACCGCCAACAAGAATGGCAAGAACCTCTTTTTTCAACCTGGCACCATGACACACAGGGCAAGGAGTACTTGTCATAAACCCTTCAATATCCAAACGCATCCGTTCGGAAAAAGCTTCTCGATGGCGACGGCGCAGCATAGGAATAATACCCTCAAAAGCAGTAGTATGTTTTTTTACTTCTCCCTGCATATTTTCATAGACAAAAGAAAATTTTTCTTCACCGCTGCCATACCAGAGCAAGTCTTTTATTTTTTCCGGTAAATCGTTCCAAACCGCACCAAAATCATATCCATAAGCCTTCAGAACCGCTCCCAGCTGTTTCATATGATAAGCTTCCATATTCGTGCTGAGTGCTGCAATTGCACCTTCCGCAAAGGTTTTAGCGCCATCTGGAATAATCAGCTCTTTATCCAATTCCATATTCATGCCCAACCCAGTACATTCAGGACAAGCACCATAAGGGTTATTGAAGGAAAAGAGACGCGGCTCGATTTCAGGCAAACTTATACCACAATCACTGCAGGCAAAATGTTCGCTGTACAATTGCGTTTCACCATTAATAACATTTATTTCCACCAAACCATCAGCCAACTTTAAAGCCGTCTCTATAGAATCTGATAACCTCTGAGCGATACCATCACGTACAGCCAAACGATCAACTATCACAGATAAGTCGTGCTTTCTTTTCTTATCCAGAGATATTTCTTCATCTAATGTGCGCACCTCACCATCAATATACATTCTGGCGTAACCAGCTTTGCGCATAGAATCTAAAATTTTCTGATGTTCACCCTTACGGCCGCGCACCAAAGGTGCCATAACCATAAATTTAGTATTTTCAGATAGTTCCAGAACATGATCGACAATCTGCTCAACTGTCTGCCGTTCAATAATTTTTCCGCAATTTGGGCAATGAGGTTCTCCAATACGGGCAAACAACAAGCGCATATAATCATATATTTCAGTTACTGTGCCCACTGTTGAACGCGGATTACGACTGGTAGTCTTCTGGTCGATGGAAATGGCAGGGCTGAGCCCTTCAATATAATCCACATCCGGCTTATCCATCTGTCCTAAAAATTGACGCGCATAAGCGGACAGCGATTCGACATAACGACGCTGCCCTTCCGCATAGATAGTATCAAATGCCAAAGAAGATTTACCGCTGCCAGATAAACCGGTAACTACAACCAGCTCATCACGCGGTATCTCAACTGTGATATTTTTCAGGTTATGCTGCCTGGCACCTTTTACAATTAATTGTTCTTTCATTACTTACTCCTGTTTTTAGGTTTAGGCGACAATTTCTGGCCTAACTGTCCTTTAATTACGATCAAACGGTCCCTTAATTCTGCAGCAAGCTCAAAGTTAAGTTCCTTGGCAGCAACAGCCATACGTTTTTCAAGTTCTTTCGCCATTTTCTGCAATTCTTTTTCCGACCGTTTTTTTATCGCATTATCACTGTAATCTTCCGTCCCGTCATCCTCGGCAATCTTCGTCAGTTTTATCAGCTGACGTTGTTCTTTATAGATAGTTTTTGGTGTAATCTGATGCTCTTTATTATAATCTTCCTGCAGTTCCCGGCGGCGGTTTGTTTCATCAATGGCACGCCGCATTGAATCCGTAATACGGTCAGCATACATTATGACCCGTCCGTGCTCATTACGGGCAGCTCTGCCAATGGTCTGGATCATAGCAGTATCACTGCGCAGAAAACCTTCTTTATCGGCATCTAAGATAGCAATCAGAGAAACCTCCGGTAAATCCAGGCCTTCCCGCAGCAGATTTATTCCAACCAGTACATCAAACTTACCATTACGCAGATCATCAATAATTTCAGCACGCTCAATAGTAGCAATCTCAGAATGCAAATAACGGACTTTTACCCCAGCTTGTTTCAAATATTCAGTAAGATCCTCAGACATCCGCTTAGTCAGAGTTGTAACTAAAGTACGTTCTCCTGCTTCAGTAACTTTATGTATTTCATTCAGCAAATCATCAATCTGACCTTTGATTGGCCTGATTTCTACCTGCGGATCTAATAAACCAGTAGGCCTGATAATCTGCTCTACCACCTGCTGCGTCTGCTCCATTTCATATTTTGCAGGAGTTGCGGAAACATAAATCACCTGATTTATCTGCTGCTGAAATTCATCAAAGGTAAAAGGCCTATTATCAAAAGCAGAAGGCAGCCTGAATCCATGTTCTACAAGCATCTCTTTACGCGAACGGTCACCAGCGTACATCGCCCTGATCTGTGGTAATGTCACATGTGATTCATCAATTACTAATAGGAAATCCTTGGGAAAATAATTAACTAAAGTAAATGGAGGTTCTCCTGCCTTACGATTAGCTAAATGACGTGAATAATTTTCGATTCCGGAGCAGTACCCCATTTCATTCATCATTTCCAGATCATAGTTAGTACGTTGTTCCAGACGTTGTGCTTCCAGCAATTTATTATGTGAATTAAGATATTCAAGTCGTTCTGCCAATTCTACTTTAATGTCTTCCATTGCCCGATCCAGGTTTTCACGAGAGGTTACATAGTGAGAAGCAGGGAAAATAGCAACATGGCTGCGTTTAGCCAAAATTTCTCCAGTCAGTACATCAACTTCCAATATCCGCTCAACTTCGTCATCAAACATCTCAATGCGTACTGCTTTTTCATTATAGCCAGCAGGAATAACTTCAATAACATCTCCGCGAACACGGAAAGTACCACGTTGAAACGCAATATCATTACGATCATATTGAATCTCGACTAATTTGCGTAAAATAGCTTGTCTGTCAATCTTCTGTCCTACACGCAGAGACAGCACCATATCATAATATTCCTGTGGCGCACCCAATCCATAAATACAAGATACACTGGCCACAATAATTACGTCACGGCGTTCAAATAAAGCGCTAGTAGCAGAATGTCGGAGTTTATCTATTTCATCATTGATAGATGCATCTTTTTCAATATAGGTATCAGATTGTGGAATATAAGCCTCCGGTTGATAATAATCGTAATAACTCACAAAATATTCCACTGAATTTTCAGGAAAAAAAGCTTTAAACTCACTTGCTAACTGTGCCGCCAATGTTTTATTATGCGCAATAACCAATGTTGGTTTATTCACTTTATTAATAACCTGCGCAATAGTATAGGTTTTCCCAGTTCCGGTAGCCCCGAGCAAGACCTGTGTCCGCAGTCCTTTTTCTATACCTTCTGCCAACTTCTCAATAGCCTGAGGCTGATCTCCATCCGGCTCAAAAGGTGCTGTTATTTTAAAATCCATATTTTGACCTCTTGTCATTACTAAAAATTTATTTCAAAACTAATCCGACTGGGCAATGGTCACTGCCCGTGATATCAGCATAAATCACGCTGTCTTCTATTCTGTCAGCCCATCTGTCAGAAACAAGCCAGTAATCAATACGCCATCCCGCATTCTTTTCGCGCGCTTTAAACATATACGACCACCAGGTATAAGCACCTTCTTTTTCGGGATAGAGATGGCGAAACGAGTCAGTAAACCCCGCCGTTAACAACTCCGTCATTTTTGCTCTCTCTTCATCAGTAAACCCGGCATTATTACGATTAGTTTTCCAGTTTTTCAAATCTATCTCACGATGAGCAACATTAAGATCTCCGCAAACAAGCACCGGTTTAATTTGGTCAAGCTTCAACAGATAATCACGAAATGCATCTTCCCATATCTGTCTGTAATCCAACCGTTCCAGCCCGCGCTGTGAATTAGGCGTATATACATTTACCAGATAAAACTCCTGATATTCGGCAGTAATAACACGCCCTTCTTTATCATGTTCTTCAATTCCCAAACCATAGGTGACAGTAAGAGGCTTGACTTTAGAAAAAACAGCCGTACCGGAATACCCCTTTTTTTCAGCGCTGTTCCAGTACTCCTCATATCCAGGAAAAACAAACTCCGCCTGCTCACGCTGCATTTTTGTTTCCTGAACGCAAAAAACATCTGCGTCGACGCTGTCCATAAATTCTTTAAAGCCTTTATTCATACAGGCCCGCAGCCCATTTACATTCCAAGAAATAAATTTCATCTCAACACTTCCCATCTGCAGTTTTTTTGACTAAAAAAATTCTTTAATAGCAATATTTTATCATTTATCATAGCTTTTTTAAAGAGACTTCACCGAACAGGATTTGACAATTCTGCAAACAAACGTACACCCAAATAAAAAACCTCGACCATATCAGGTCGAGGCATTAAAACTTAATTTCATTGAATATGAGAAACTCTATCAGCGGCTTCTTTTTTCTTAGCATCGTTAAAACGCGGCAAAGTACTGAGATAACCGGTAATACGGCGTACACGCACTATGGTGTCATAATGTGGTTTAACGACTACATCATTACCGTCAAGCCCTAAATCCAAAGACAACAATGTTTTATGCGGCATTACCTGTAATTGATTATTGAGATAAATGGCGGCTTCTTCTTGCGAGATCCCATCCGCGCAATTAATTTTTATACCATGCAGTTCATAGGTCATGTTAACCAGCTCCTTAGATAAAATTCCATGACCTAATTATAAATCAATAATAATTATTTGTAAAGCCCTTTCTACAATATTTTGTGTTTATTTCACTTATTAACTTTTCCATATACAATATTTAGTACATCATTTTATGACTTCAATTAATAACAGGACGATTTTCCATGATATTTACCTGTTTGCTGATTGCCCATTTCATAGTTTCTTCCGGAGCAGTCTGATTCCCCAATTCTTTTATTTCATTTTCCCTAATCCGTTTTTTAGAGAATCTATCACCATCTTTTCGGTAAACATAGATATCAGCATTTAAAACCGTTCTTACATAGGTTGAACCGTCTTCATTACGCCATATCATTCCCTGCACCATCTGCTCGTACATGTCGTGCACAATGACCAAAACTAACGCTTCCGCTGGTATTTCTTCTGCTATCTTCCTCGCAACAGATTGGTCGACAACGCTTTTTCCATGTCCCGTAAAAATATTTTCTGCAGTCACCTTTTTAGTCCGATCTGTATCAACCAGCTTAAAATCAGGGAAATGATACGCCCAACGTACAGGCTCACGCCACATTTTATAAACCTGCTGCGTTACGTTACCACTGTTATCAAAAACTACAAAGGCTACAGGCTGATCAGCAAAAGCGGCAGCCGTATTAGGAACAATTGCCACTATTGTTAATAAAACAGCCAACAACAGCCAGTTAAATTTTTTCATTAATACTCCCTCCTATCAGCGTAATTCAGCTGCTTTACCATTGGCAAGCCGCTCTATACCTAAATGAACAGCTATTGTCTGACCGATATCAGAAAACGTCCGCATGGGTAGTAAAGCCTTACTAACAATATTTTTACCAAAAAACAAGACCGGAATTTTTTCACGTGTATGGTCACTGCCACTCCAGGTTGGATCACATCCATGATCTGCAGTAACCAGCAACAGGTCATCTTGCTTTAATAACCTAAGCAGTTCAGGCAAACGATCATCAAAATATTCCAATCCTTCCCCATAGCCTTCAACATCACGCCGATGCCCGAAGGAAGAATCAAAATCCACAAAATTTACAAAAACCAGGCTATTATCAGGAGCTTCTTGCACAGCCTGCAATGCAGCGGCAAATAATTTATCAAGACCACTGGCAGGATAATGCTTCGTAATTCCGCGGTGAGCAAAAATATCAGCAATTTTACCCACCGCATAGACACTGCCGCCTGCGGCTACCAGTTTGTCCAGCAACGTATCAGCAGGAGCAGGCACAGCATAATCATGCCTGTTGCCAGTCCGCACAAAATCTTCTGCACGAGTGCCCACAAAAGGACGCGCTATAACGCGCGCTATATGGTAAGGTTTAACTAGTTCATAGCAAATCTTACATAATTCATATAATCGTTCAAGACCAAACACTTCTTCATGCGCCGCAATTTGCAAAACACTGTCTGCGCTGGTGTAAATAATTGGCTTGCCAGTCTTTAGATGTTCTTCACCCAGTTCTTTTATTATTTCAGTTCCAGATGCATGCTTTTCCCCCAATACCCCCGGCAAATTTCCCTGTTTAATAATTTTCTCAACTAATTCCTTTGGAAAACATTTTAGCTGCTGCGGAAAATACCCCCAGTCAAAAAGTACCGGGACGCCTGTAATCTCCCAGTGCCCGCTCAGAGTATCTTTACCATGGCTTATTTCCTCTGCATAAGTATAAGCAGCATCGATTTTACTATCGTCACTGCTTAGAGGATACGCCAGCTTTTGACCACGGCTGAGCTCTGCCGCACCTGCCAGTCCTAACCTTGCCAGATTAGGCAGATGTAAATACCTGGAACTTCCATCCGCACTTTTGCGGTTTGCAGCCATCCACTCACAAATATGGCCTAATGTATCTGCACCGCTGTCACCAAACTTTTCAGCGTCATGGGCATAGCCAATACCAAAAGAATCCAATAATAAAATAATACTTCTTGCCATGTTATTTACCTGCCTTTATTAAATCCTGCAAAGTCTTTTTTACTACTGCCTGAAATCTTTGCGAAGCCAATTCGTAAAGATCCTGCGGCGCAACCAGTTCGCTGTCAGTCCTTTTAGCAACGACGCCGCAAATTGAAGCCGCTTGCAAACCAAAACTCTGAGCAACTATAAACAGCGCTGCAGTTTCCATCTCATAATTTAAAGCTCCTAATGCCTGCCACTCTTGTAGACTCCCCTGCAATGATTTTCTCACATAGCCTGTATAGCTGTCATAACGTTCCTGACCAGGCCAAAAAGTATCACTGGAAACAGAAATACCAGTATGATATGGAATTGACAGACTTTCTGCTGCCTGCTGCAGGGCCAGAGTTAACTCAAATGAAGCCACTGCAGGAAAATTCAAAGGCGCATAGTGCTGTGACGTTCCGTCTAAACGTACTGCCGCTTTATTGATAACAAGATCACCAAGTTCTACATCTTTCTGAATAGAACCAGTTGTTCCGACACGAATAAAATTCTTTATGCCAAGACGTGCCAATTCTTCCATTCCTATGGCGACAGAAGGTCCTCCCATGCCTGTAGAACAAACCAATACCGATGTTCCTTCAACATCCGCCAGCCAGCTTGTATATTCACGATGACAACCGACAGGCTCAGCGGTGCCAAGAGCTCTGGCCAACGCTTCTACACGCCCTGGATCTCCAGGCAGCAAAGCATACTCTGCTCCTTTAAGCATTTCTGCTGAAATACCAATATGATAAAGAACTTCATTAGGCATTACTTTATTCCCCACGCTACTGCCTCGCTTTCTTAAAATCATACTTCTACTTAATCTATATATTCGCCATTTTCATACTTGCTCCTGCTAAAAGATATTACAGCAATGTGAAATAAAAAACTGCCGCAGCAAATGCTGAGACAGTAATATTTTTAATAACCCAAACTCTCGCCAACTAAAATCACTTTGATTTTTCCTTTAGGTTTACAGCGTCTGGTAGTCAATATATAATTGCAAATACAGTCAGGTGCGTTACAATCTGCACAAAGCCCTGTTTCCATACAAGGAGTTTTTAACTGAGGAAAACGTTGAACATTAATAGGCGCCGCCAACATTCTCACACGTGCCAAAGCATCATCCTGGGTTTTGACGATTTTATTGATCCCTGCAATAACAATTACACTTTTAGGACCATACACCATAGCTGCCACACGATTTCCAGTACCATCAATATTTACCAGCTGTCCATCTTCACTAACAGCATTACTGCTCATTAAAAAAGTATCACACAACAGTGCTTTACGCATCAGCTCCGTTCTCTGCGCAGGTGTTTCTGCCGTGTCACGGTCAATAACCTTATAGCGTCCGCTTCGCATTACATCTAACAGTCCAATTTCCTGTATGGTAACGGAACCGCCCCAGGATACAACGTCGTCTTCAGATATAAGTTCTAATGCTTTGTCTAAAGCCGCAGGCTTATCCGAACAATAAAAAGCTTCAAAACCACGTCTTTCCAAATTTTTCAAAACTGTTTTACATGCAGCTTCACTGCGTAATTGAGTAGGAGTTTTTGCCATTCTGCTCACCTCTTATTCTGCAACTACTTCCCCTATGAATACTTCATCAGTTTCATCATGTTCTTTTAAAGTAACTTCAATAGTTTCCTTATGAGCAGTTGGTACGTTTTTACCAACAAAATCAGCGCGAATAGGCAATTCCTTATGTCCTCGATCAATAAGCACTGCTAATTGGATAGACCGTGGGCGGCAACAAAGCTTGGGGATAGATCGGAAGAGCGTCGTGTAGGGAAAGAGTGTAGCGCGGCTCTAATCGTACGACCAGTATAGAGAACATCATCAACTAAAACGATATTCTTCCCATTCAGATCAAAATCAATATCAGTTCCATGTACGATCGGATTATACCCCAAGGTAGAAAGGTCATCACGATATAAGGTAATATCAAGCATACCCACTTTTACTTTTACGCCTTCAATAATTTCAATTTCCTGTGCAATCCGTTGTGCCAACGGCACTCCTCTGGTTCGAATACCAACAAGCACAACATTATTGACACCCTTGTTCTTTTCGATGATTTCATGTGCGATACGTACCAACGCACGACGCATTGCATCACTGTCCATAATAACATTTTTCTTAACTACTTTACTCATACAGCTCACCTCAAAATATTTTAGAATTGTCCGTTACGTAAACGGGTAATAATTTTCTGCATATCTTCCGGCAGCCCCGCCTCAAACCGCAGCCGTTCTCCTGTACGCGGATGTGTAAACTCCAGTTCCTGTGAATGAAGTGCCTGCCCATGAATCGCAAATGGAACCTTCATCGGAGAATATTTAGGATCTCCTACTAAGGGATATCCCAAATAGTCCATATGGACACGTATCTGATGTGTTCGACCTGTTCTCAAACGGCAGCGTACAATAGTAAAACGTCCAAAACGCTCAAGCACTTCATAATCAGTTACTGCGGTACGCCCACCC
>OGLN01002231.1_pt1 | contig 12385 bp, 6 predicted proteins | sample 1572641 | NCBI WGS metagenome assembly OGLN01 (sample SAMEA2581903, study PRJEB24529) | metagenome | biome: Human gut stool | place: China | collected 2011
GAGCCGCGCCTTTTCAAACGGATACGGGCATTGCAGCACCTGACCGGAGCTGACGCTGTGCGTCTGGGGCCGGTAGGCCTTGATGTCCGCAAGCGTGCACGGCTCGCAGCCCCATGCGTGGTCGATCAGCAGCTCCGCGTTCACACCGAACATCCGGTACAGCAGCTCCTCGTTGTAAAATTCATCCGGCCTGCCGAGCGAACAGCGGGCGATATCGCCCATCGTGAACAGGCCCTTTTCCTCAAGCTTTTTCGCGATCCCGCGTCCGACGCGCCAGAAATCCGTCAGCGGCCGGTGCGTCCAGAGCGTTTCGCGGTAGCTGTGCTCGGTAAGGCAGGCAATGCGCACGCCGCTTTCATCCGGCGCCACGTGTTTGGCCCCGATATCCATGGCGACCTTCGCCAGATACAGATTCGTGCCGATCCCGGCGGTCGCGGTGATGCCGGTCGTGCGCAGCACGTCCAGAATGACCGTCCGCGCCAGCTCCTGCGGCGTCTGGCCGTAGGTGCGCAGATACGGCGATGCGTCGATGAAGACCTCGTCGATGGAATAGACGTGAATGTCCTCCGGCGCGAAATATTTGAGGTAGATCTGATAGATCTGCGTGGAGACACGTATATAGTTCGCCATCTGCGGCGGCGCGGTGATGAAGGAGAGCGCCAGCTCCGGGTGCGCGGCAAGCGTGTCCGCGTTTTCGCTCTGGCCGCGCAGCTGTCGGCCTGGCGCGTGCTGCCGCCGCATGGCGTTTACCTGTTCGACGCGCTGCACCACCTCGAACAGCCGCGCCCGGCCCGCGATGCCATACGCCTTTAAGGACGGCGAGACGGCCAGGCAGATCGTTTTCTCCGTCCGCGCCGCGTCCGCCACAACGAGATTTGTTTTCAACGGGTCAAGCCCCCGCGCCGCACATTCCACCGACGCATAGAAGGATTTCAGATCGATCGCCAGATACACCCGTTCCGCCTCCCTTCAGGTTCTGTCCCTATCATACCACCGAAGGCGGATCCAATGCAAGCATTATTAGAAAATTTGTTCGATTTAGAAGATATAAAACTACAGCTGGTAAGGGGCAGGCGGTGTGGGCCGAATACGATGCAATTGTCACAGAGGGGGGTTGGGCTTCCCAGCCGAAGCAGGGAAGCCCGGATTTGCTTGCTTGAAGGAGAGAGGGTTAAAACGTTTCCAATGCCATAGCCGGAAGGAATGAGGGATGACTCCGCTGGCATATGTACCAATGATAGCATACACTACATCCTTTTTCAAGTCCTTCCGTGCGTTTTTGATGGGAAAATAACAGATTCCCCGCCATGCGGGCGGCATGGCAGGGAAAATTGCAAAAATATTGGAACCTCAGTTAAAGCTGCCCAGCTGCTTGCCGGAGAGCACGTGGAAGTGGATGTGATGGACGGTCTGCCCAGCCAGCTCGCCGACGTTCGTTACCACACGGTAGCCGTCGGCAAAGCCCATTTCCCGGGCAAGCTTGGCAATGACAGTATAGATGTGGCCGACCACGGCTTCATTTTCCGGCGTGACCTCAGCGGCGGAGGCAAAATGCTGCTTCGGGACGACGAGGAAATGTGTGGGGGCAAGGGGGCTGATGTCCTTGAAGGCATAGCAGAGGTCGTCCTCGTAGACCTTTGCGGACGGGATCTCACCCGCGATGATTTTGCAGAACAGGCAATCAGACATGGTGCTTCCTCCTTAGTCCTTGACATTGGCCGCGACGTAATCGTCGACAGCCGCCAGCGCGTCGTCGAGCTTGAGGGCGTTCGTGCCGCCGCCCATGGCGGAATCCGGCTTGCCGCCGCCCTTGCCGCCGACGATGGGCGCAATATTCTTGATGATATCGCCCGCCTTGATGCCGCGTGCGACGGCGTTTTTGCCGCAGACGGCCAGCAGCGTGACCTTTTCGCCGTTGACAGCGCCGAGAGCCGCGACGGTGTTCGGGTTCTTGTCGCGCAGGAAATCGCCGAGCTTACGCAGGTCGTTCGCGTCGGTGTTCTCGCGGCTGGCCGTGACGACCTTGAGGCCGTTTACGTCCTTGGCGGAGAACAGGAGGCTGTCCACATCGCCCGCGAAGAGCTTGTCCTTCATGCGCTCGATGGTCTGGTGCAGCTCACGGATCTCGTTCATGCTGCTCTGGGCCTTGTTGATCAGCTCCATCGGCGTGGTCTTCAGCAGCTCGGCCGCCTTGACCAGACGCATATTCATCTCATCGACGAGATTCAGGAACGCTTCGCCCGTGACGGCCTCGATGCGGCGCACGCCGGAGGCAACGGAGGATTCGCTCGTGATGCGGAACGGGCCGACCTTGGCGGTGTTATCGACATGGGTGCCGCCGCAAAGCTCAACGGACTTGCCGCCCATGTTCACGACGCGCACGACATCGCCGTACTTTTCGCCGAACAGGGCGATCGCGCCAAGCTTCTTCGCCTCCGCGATGGGCATTTCCTTCGTCTCGACGGACATGCCGTCCAGCACAAGCTCACTGACAAGGCGGCTGATCTTGACCAGCTCGTCTGCGGTGACGGCGGAGAAGTGTGTGAAGTCGTAGCGCAGGCGGTCCGGCTCGACAAGGGAGCCTGCCTGATGCGCATGATCGCCGAGGACGGTGCGCAGAGCGTAGTCCAGCAGATGCGTTGCGGAGTGGGCGCGCATGATGGCCTTGCGGCGGGCTGCATCGATGGACGCGGTCACGGTATCGCCGACGGCCAGAGAGCCGGAGACGAGCTTGCCGTAGTGCATGAACTTGCCGCCCTTGTTCTTCTGCACGTCGGTGACGGTGAATTCGGCGGTTTCGGTGTGAATGGTGCCATGGTCGGCGACCTGGCCGCCCATTTCGGCGTAGAACGGGGTCTGGTCGAGGACAAGAATTGCATCCGTGCCGGACGTGATCGCACCCTGAAGCTCTTCGTCGGCGACGATGGCGACGATCTTGCCCTCGGCTTCCATGTTGGTATAGCCGATGAAGGTCGTGGCGGGGATCTCCTTGCCGAATTCAACGCCGGCCCAGCCGAGGTCGCCGAGCGCCTTGCGCGCCTCGCGTGCGCGGACCTTCTGCTCCTGCATGAGCTGCTTGAAGGCCGCTTCGTCGACCTGCATCCCCTCTTCGGCGACCATTTCGTTGGTCAGGTCGATGGGGAAGCCGTAGGTGTCATAGAGCTTGAACGCGTCCGCGCCGGAGAAGGTCGTCTCGCCCTTGGCCTTGTGGCTCTCGAGCATTTCGGAGAAGATCTTCATGCCGCCATCGATGGTCTTGGCGAAGTTTTCTTCCTCGGTGCGGATGACGCGGGTGATATAGGACTGCTTTTCGCGCAGCTCGGGGTACTGGCACTCGTTTTCATGGACGACGGTGTCCACGACCTGATAGAGGAACGGTTCGTTCACGCCCAGCAGCTTGCCGTGACGCGCGGCGCGGCGCAGCAGGCGGCGCAGGACGTAGCCCCGGCCCTCGTTGGAGGGGAGAATGCCGTCGCAGATCATGAAGGTCGACGAACGGATATGGTCGGTGATGACGCGCAGGGACACGTCAGTCTTGTCGGACTCCTCATAGTGTGCGCCGGTGATCTCGGAGACTTTATTCGTGATGTTCATGACAGTGTCGACGTCGAACAGGGACGCGACGTTCTGACACACGCAGGCAAGGCGTTCGAGGCCCATGCCGGTGTCGATGTTCTTCTGCTTGAGTTCGGTATAATTGCCGTGGCCGTCGTTATTGAACTGGGAGAAGACGATGTTCCAGACCTCGACATAGCGGTCGCAGTCGCAGCCGACGGTGCAGCCGGGCTTGCCGCAGCCGTACTGCTCGCCGCGGTCATAGTAAATTTCCGAACACGGGCCGCACGGGCCGGAGCCATGCTCCCAGAAGTTATCCTCCTTGCCGAAGCGGAAGATGCGGTTTTCGGGGATGCCGATCACGTCGCGCCAGATGGCGAAGGCCTCGTCATCTGCGGGGGTCGTCTCGTTGCCCGCGAAGACGGACGGATAGAGGCGGTCCGGCTCAAGGCCGACCCACTCGGGGCTGGTCAGGAATTCCCATGCCCAGGGAATGGCCTCCTTCTTGAAGTAATCGCCGAAGGAGAAGTTGCCCAGCATCTCAAAATACGTGCCGTGGCGGGCCGTATGGCCGACGTTTTCAATGTCGCCGGTGCGGATGCACTTCTGACAGGTGGTGACGCGGTGGCGCGGGGGCTCTTCCTCGCCGGTGAACCACGGCTTCATGGGAGTCATGCCCGCGTTGATCAGCAGGATGGATTTGTCGTTCTGCGGAACGAGAGAAAAGCTCGGCAGACGCAGATGGCCCTTCGTTTCAAAGAACTTCAGGTACATCTCGCGCAGCTCATTGAGACCGTATGCCTTGTGTGCCATGATGAATAACTCCTTCTATATACATTAAAAATTAAACGATACACGGTGCCGGAGACGGCCCTTGGCTCTCCCTATGGGAGAGCTGTCGCCGCAGGCGACTGAGAGGGCACTTGGCTCTCCCTCCGGGAGAGCTGTCACCACAGGTGACTGAGAGGGTTTTGGTCATTGTTTCCCCTCTCCGTCCTCGCTTCGCTCGGACACCTCTCCCAAAGGGAGAGGCAAGAGGTGCAGTGGAAAGAAAAATTCTGAGTAAAATATAAAAACCCCGCCCCTGTGACAGGGGCGAGGTCAGTCGCGGTACCACCCTGATTGTGCTTGCGCACATCTCGGCGCTCCTGTATCGGGAAGCACCCGCCGCGCTTTCGCGCGGCCGCTCCAAACTGGCTGCGAACAGGCTTGCTGAAGGGCTTTCACCGTCCCCTTCTCTCTGAAAGCTGCACCGGAACGCTCGGTTTTTCAACGCGGTTTTCCTATATCGCAGATATTTTACCACATTTCCTGCGATTGTCAACATGAAAATTCATCCGTAGACCCACGCGTTCGGCAGCGGGCGGCCGCCGGTGTAGCGCAGGAACGAGGACGACGACTGCGTGACGTATTCGCCGTCGTACCACAAGATCGCGCTTGAGCCGCCGTCCATGTTTAACGCATTCCGGCAGCCGTAGGCCAGCAGGATATCCGAGCACGTGTTGACGCTCGTGCCCCGGATGCCCTCGTCGGGGTAGCGGCCCTCGATGATGAGCATATAAACGCCCTGATCGCCGGTGCCGAAGCACGCGCGCGGCTGTTCGCCCGTCCAGAAGGAATCCTCAATTTTTTCGCCGTCTTTGATCAGCGCGGGCGTGAATTCGGCGGCGTTGTACGTTCCCTCCCCGACCGGGTCGGACGCGGGCACGATGCGGCAGTCGAGGCCGTTTTCGCTCAGCTCGACGCGCTGGTAGACGTCGCCGCCGAAGTGATAGCCGTGTTCTTCACCCTGCGCCATTTCCAGCCGCAGAAGCTCCGGGTACCGGCAGATGGCCAGCACGCCGCGATAGCCGTCGCCGGTGATGCGCACGAGCACAATGCCGTATTCCGCATCGACGGCCAGCACCTGATCGCCCTGCTGCGTCTCGATGCTCGTGCCCGCGTCGTCAAAGCCCGCTTCGTTGATGCGGATATGCTCCCAGCCGCTGTCCAGCGTCTCCGGGTGCTCGTCCAGATAGCGCTGGAACGACGCGTAATTCAGCATCGGAAACGCCATCTGGAAGTCTGCCTCCGGGTCATCCTCGACGGGCTGGGGCGCTTCTGCATCAGCCGGCGGTTCCTCCGGCTGTATCGGCTCCGGTTCTGTCTGTACGGGTTCCGGTACAGGTTCCGGCTCCGGCTGCACGGGCGCGCCGGTAAACGTGCAGGCCGTCAGAACAAGACTTAAGACCAGCACAAAAACGAGGGTATACGCCGCCATTTTCGGCTTTTTCGCGATAAGCGTGATGCGCTCTTTGAGGCCCTTTCGGCCCAGCTGCATCGTCGTCGCGCAGGACAGCAGCTGGCCCCGCGCCCGCTTCGACGCGACAAGGCTGAGCAGCGCGCGGCCATAGCTTACCCGGCTGCCGGAGTCGAGGTCTTTCAGCACCCGCTCGTCGCAGGCCAGCTCGCAGTCGCGCCGGGAAAGCGCCGCGGCAAGCCACACGAAGGGGTCGAACCAGTACAGGCACTGGCAGATGAGGCGCAGGAGGCTCCAGAGCTGATCCCGCGCGTGATAATGCGCCAGCTCGTGACGAAGGACGAATTGGCGTGTCTCCGGGTTCTGCGCCGCTTCGGGCGTGAGATAAATTTCAGGCCTGAACAGCCCCGCGAGGCACGGCGACGGCAGTCCGGACGCCACCCAGACCGGAACCGGGCTTTCCGGGCAGGCAAACGGCCGCCGGATTCTTTTCAGTCTCCGGAGAAACAGCAGATTCTGCGCCAGAACGGCCAGCGCCATCGCTGCCGCGCCAGTCAGCCAGACGAGTTTCAAAATCGTGCTGCCCGTCTGCTGCATCTGCGCCTCTGTGGGCGCAGTCTCCGTCTCAGAGGCAGTCTGCACCGGGGATTGCGTATTGTCCGTCTGCGGGGCACGGCGATTTTCCGGAGCAGTCAGCCGCTGCACGGCGGCGGGCACGTCCGGGACGGCGTTCATCACGCTGACCGGGCTTCTGACCAGCGAGACCGGCAGCAAAAGCCGCAGCGCGGCGAGCAGCCAGAGCGCGTATTGCAGGCGCGGATTGAGTTTCCCGCGCAGGAAAAATCGAAGCGCGGTCAGCGCAAGGATCAGAACAGTCGATGAAATGAGAAGTTCCAGCATAGTTCCCCTCCCCTATTCCTCGCGGCCCGCAGCCCTGTCCAGAATGGCATAAAGCTCGTCCAGCTCGTCCTTTCCGATTTTTCCGTGGTCAGCGAAATTGCTGACCAGCAGACCAAGCTTCCCGCCGAACGCGCGGGAAAGCAGCTGCTCGGTTTCCTCCAGCCCGGCTTCCTCGCGGGTGACGTTCGGGTAATAGCGCCGGGGCTTGCCCTCGTAGCGCAGAAGGCCCTTTTCCGTCATGCGGGCGGCCATGGTCTTACTCGTGCTGGCCGACCATCCGGCGCGGAGCTTCAAATCCTCCACCAGCTGCATGAGCGTCTGCGGCTGCCGCTCCCACAGGCTTTGCAGTACGGTCCATTCGCTTTGGCATAATTGCACAGGATATCCCTCCTTGGTTTACTTTTGTAGACCCATCATAGCATATAGGGCTACATTTGTCAACCTATTTCTTGAAAGTGCTTACCAATTTGGGCGTAGGGGCGGACGACTCTGTCCGCCCGCAGAACGCAGCGCTTTAACGAAAATTCACGGCAAATTCGCAACATTTATCGGGCCGACAGAGTCGTCAGCCTCTACAGCAGATCAAGCAGCTTTGCCGCTGACCATCAAGGAAGCCGCCGAAAATCCCGCTCTGGTTATCCATCACTGGCCGACAGGAACTGGAACGGATACCGCGCTTCGCCGGTCAGGCGGACAGTCACGGTCAGCTCCGTCATGCTGTTTCCGGTGGGAATGACGCCGTCGGCGAACGCGCGGTACACGGCCCGACGGAATTCCTGCGGCTGAAGCTCCTCCGCGCCCGCGTGGTCATAGACCGCGCGCACGTCCGCGGACGCGTCCGCGTACTCCGTGAGCTCTGGCACGTCGAGACAGCGGAACACCAGCTGGAAGCTTCCGTCTGCCATGCAGGAGATGCGTTTCAGATAACAGTACCGCGCGCCGTGGTTGTCGTTGATGGTGCGGGTATAGGTTCCATCCTGATAGGTCAGATAGTGCGAGCTGCGATCCTCCCAGCCGTACCGGCCCAGCGGGAAATAGCGGACGAGCGTATGGTCGAAATCCGTCTCGCTGATCGTCAGCGGCCAGTTGTTTTCGCGCGCCCAGCGCTCGTAGACAAACAGCGAAAGCCCGTCCCACGCGTCTTCGGTCAGCGGCAGCGCTGTCCAATTGCCGCTCGGCAGACTGCCCAGCAGATTCCTGTTCTGGCCGTCATACGTCCAGAACAGCTGCGCCAGATCGTCCGTCGTCTCGCCGGTGTGCAGTTTTAGAGCTGCACGCAGATCGTCCTCCGGCAGCGCCGCGAACTGCGCCGACTGGAACAGCACGCCGCCGTAGTAGAAGTCCAGCGTGTAGACCTTGCGCGCGTAGCGGAGTTCGCCGCCGCTGTTGTCAAAAAACGGGTTGGCGTTATAAAAATCCGCCGTGACCTGTACGGTGCTGCCCTCCAGCACCTGCACGTCCGCAATGCGCAGATCCGGGCCGCCGCCGAAGCCGGATACGTTCTCGATGACCGCCGTGCCTTCCGATGCGTCGTAGTTTCTGCACTGCGTAATGTCAAACGTGAAGCTGCCGGTGCGGAAATAATGTGAGAGGATGCCGTTGATAAAGTCCTGCGTGAAGTGATACTTCCCGTCAGCCTGCTTGTAATTATCGCGCGTGGAATCGACCGACCAGTACAGAAACAGCATAAACAGCTTCTCTGACGACAAGTCTGCGGGCGAATCGAACGTAAATCCGTTATTGACAAGCGCGATCTCCGGGCCGATCAGAATGCTTAGTAGGTTCTCATCCGTCAGACGGCTCGGGTCGATCGTCATGCGCTGCTGCACCCATTCCTCCGTGACCGGCAGCCGCATGGACTCCTCCGGCGCCATCCAGCTGACGGCGGCGATCACGCCGTTTTCAATGTAGAACGTCATGAGCGTCTCGTCGCTCACGACAAGCGTTGTTGCAGCGCCGTCCGTGTACTCGATGTAGCTGTATTTGCCCATGTACAGGATCTCGCCGCCGAGCATCAGCCGCGCCGTGTGTTCGTCGACCTGTTCGAGTACCGGCTCGGTGTCGCGCGGGAAGCGGTTCGCCGCCTCGCGGTAATCCGCACCAAACGGAATGCCGCAGACCTCAACCCCGGCATCCAGCCGCAGATATGCGGCGTCCGGATAGTGGATCGTGCCGTCCTTGCTCATCCAGCCCGCGGCCTGCGAGCCGTCCGCAAACTGCACGATGTCATAATAGGACGTATGGATGTCCATCCAGTGGTAAATGCGTTCATATGTGCCGTAAACATTTTGGATATCGTCCAGTGTCAGTTTATAGATCGACGTGCCGTTCACGGTAAATTCGGGCCACTGCTCCACCGGCTCGCGCGCGGCGAACCATGCCGCGTCCGCGGCGGGGTCCGTTTCGGCCTCAATGCGCGGCAGAATGAATTCCTGATACCACGCCTCCCAGTCGACCGCGCCCTCCACCGGCGCAAGGCCGTTGCGGACAACAAAATCCTTTAAGATATCCAAGCCGTCGGCTGCGTGCTGGTAATACGAGCTGACCGCCGCTGTGTCCGAATTGTCATACTGCCGTACCGCCTTGTCCGACGGGCTCAGGCAGAAGAAATAATATGCCGTGCTGCCGCGTGTGCCGAGCAGATGCGTGTTCAGCGCCATAAGATTTTCCTCGACCCATCGGTCTGCGCCGTCCTTGACCAGCTCCGCCGGGTCTTCAAACTGGAACGCGCGGATCGCCCAGACGAGGCCGAGGCGGTCTTCTGCCGCCTGACTTTTGTCGTAGAAGGAGAACAGCACATCGTCCAGGTCATGCTCGCCGGTCTCCGGCGCTTCGATCATAAACGAATCGTCCGCAGTGATTTCGTTTTCGTATCGTGCCGGGACACTGAGCGTGACCGTGTCCTGTGTGGTGGTGAATTCCACTGCCGCTTCCGGTTCCTCGCGTGTGGCCTCCTGCACTTTTGATTCCCCGGGCGTGTCCTCTGTTTTTCCCGATGTCTGCTGCGCTGGCGCGGCATCCTTCGCGCCGGTCATGGTGCAGCCGACTGCCGCGGCGCAGAGCAGAAGCACGAGGATCAGAACGGGAATTGCGGTTTTCGGGTGCTTTGTGATAGAAATGATGCGCATTTTGAGCTGCCCGCCGCGCCCCGACATTGTTGTCGCCGCGCTGAGGGGATCGACTCGCTCACGGCACGTCATGCGGATGAGCGAACGGCCATAGTCTGCACGCGCGTCCTCGCCGAGACGGCGGACGGTATCCTCGTCGCAGAAGAGCTCCGCGTCGGTGCGGGAAAGCGCCGCCGCCCACCACACCAGCGGGTTGAACCAATGCAGCGCGAGGCACACGCCGCGCAGGACGGCCCAGATGTGGTCGCGGTGGAGATAATGCGTATATTCGTGCTCCGCGCAGTGGTGCAGCAGCTGCTCGTCCTGCGCGCAGTCCATTGTCACGTAAATCACGGGCGGGAAAAGCCCGAACAGGCACGGCGACAGCGCGGTTCGCGTCAGCCGGACAGCCGGACGGCCCTCCTTCGGCGCGATCGCGCGCAAAACGCCCGCCCGCAGCTGCCGACCGTACCGGAGATTGCAGAACAGGAACCACAGCCCCAGCAAAGCCGCGCCGGAGGCCCATACAAGCATGAATATCTTCCGCACGGAAACGGCGGGCTTCTGCGCAGGTTTTTCCGGCTCTGCGCTGCCCGTTTCCGCCTGCGCAGGCATGGATGCCGGGCGCTGCACCGGCTGTGCGTGCGTCTGCACCGGCGCTGCGGGCGCAGCCGGTTCCGGTGTTCTGGCCGCCTGCGCGGGCGGCGCGGCGGCGGGTTCCGCCTGTATGACAGCGGCCGGTTCGGCCTCCGGCAGAAGATTTGCCACGCTGAGGGCGGTTTTCCCGATGGAAAGCGGCAGCAGCAGCCGCACGAGCAGCACCAGCCAGAGCGCGTACTGCAATCTTGCGCTGATTTTCCCGCGCAGCAGATAGTGCGCGCCGATGAGCAGCGCCGCCAACACGGCGGACGAAACAAACCATTCAGTCATGGTGCTTTTTCTCCTCCATCTCCTGCAGCAGTGCGTGCAGCTCGTCGATCTCGCGCTGTGGGAGCGCCTCGCGCTTCGTCATCTCGCTGACGAGCATACTCAGGCTCCCCTTATACACGCGGCCAAGCAGATCACGCGTCTGCTGCGCGGCTGCATCCTCACGGCGGACGGCGGGATAAAAGACGTTTTTGCGTCCCTGCGCGTCACAGCGCACCGCCCCCTTCTCCATCAGCCGCCGCAGAAGCGTCAGCGTCGTCGAGCGGTTCCAGCCGGTCTGCGCCGCCATCGCCTCCGTCAGCTCACGCCCGGTCTGCGGCGCGTGGTCCCAGAGTTTCTCCATAAGCTGCCATTCCGCTTGTGTCAGATCGATTCTGTTCACCGTGTCGCCCTCCTGTTGTTTACGTCTGTAATCATAAAATAGCACATTTGATTACGGTTGTCAACAGAAAGAACCGGGCGGCATATCCGCTGCCGCCCGGCTGTATCATCCTGCTTCCGCGATAAACAGCGCCGCACGCCTGTCCATGACCTGCGCCGCCTCCTGCGCGGTTTTCCGGCCCTTGAAAAAGGCGTCCGCCTCGTCAAGGATGATCTTCAGAATCTCCTGATTGCCGCAGGAACGGCAGTCGGCGTGCTCCAGCACGTTCATCAGATCGTCGGCTGCAGCTTCGTCGAAGAGGAAGGCAAGATCGCCTGCCTCGCCGACCTCAACGCGGCCCTCTTCGCGGATGGCCGTCTGCTGTTCGGCCCTCTGCGCTTCGATCTCCTTCTGCATCAGCTCGCGCAGCGCGGCGCGGTTGACCGGGAACGCGTCCGCAATGGCCTGCTGAAAGTCTTCCCGCAGCATGTTCCGCAGCGCCTCCGCCGCCGCTTCCCGCATGGCGGAGCCGACGCAGACGCCAAGCTGCAGAACCGGCTGATATGCCGTCCCGCCGTCCGAATCGAGGGCAAGCACACGGAACGCGCCGCCGGTCTGCTGGTACCAGGAAATCTGCATGGACCGGTACATCGCGGCGGAGCGCATCGGCTGCTGCATGATGCTGTCCGGGGCAGGCGCCGCGGAAGAAATGGCCGCGCAGGCCGTCAGAATATTCAAAAATTTCTCGCTCTCGAAGGAGGCGGTCTGTGTATCATAGTCCAGATACTGCTCCGCCGCGTGGCGGCAGTAGACGCTGAGCAGATCCTCACCGCCCCAGAAAAAGCTGACGTCCGGAACCGCGCCGAGCAGCACGTCCTCGACCGACGTTTCCAGCGACGCGCCGAGCTTCTCCGCCGGGCCGAACAGCGGGTCAAGCGCAAAGGCTCCGACGATGGAATAAAGCTTCCCGTCCACATAGCATGGCTTCAGAATGCCGGACAGGAGCTCCGCGTCCGGCATCCCGTCCAACGGCAGCAGAATGCCGTTTTTTGCGTAGCCCGCGTACTGCGCGCCGCTCAGATCGCTGCAATCGAGCAGGTCTGGCACGTTTCCGGCCAGCAGCTCCGTCGTCATGCGCGTCACGGCGTCTGCGCGGCTTTCCGCGCCGTCTGCGTAGTTGAGGATTTCGATTCTGAACGGTGCGCCGGAGAAATTATAGCTCTGGATCATACTGCGAAGCACGCTCTTTTCCGAGTCAAAGTCGATCATACCGAGCGTCAGCGTCTGCTCCGGTGT
>OGLN01002237.1_pt1 | contig 12353 bp, 10 predicted proteins | sample 1572641 | NCBI WGS metagenome assembly OGLN01 (sample SAMEA2581903, study PRJEB24529) | metagenome | biome: Human gut stool | place: China | collected 2011
ATGCAATGCTCCAGCCGGGACAGGTCCCGGTCATTTCCGTGCCGGTGGGGCAGCTCCATATGATCCATAGCGCACACGCTCCTTCATCATTTTCCCGTTCGGCAGTTCTTTTCGCCCGAACGGCAGGAAAGGGACAAAGACCGTTGACTTTCCCCGTTTCGTCCATTATAGTACAGTCATCAAGATTAAACAAGTGCTTAATGGTTGAATGCACCGGCCATTGGGCAGGAAAAGGAGTTTGCCATGAAAAAGACCTATCAGATCGAAGTGGACTGCGCCAACTGCGCCAACCTGATGGAGGAGGCCGCCAAGAAAACCGAGGGCGTTGAAAGCGCCGTGGTGAATTTCATGACCCAGAAGATGATCGTGGAGTTCCGGGAGGGGACGGACCCCAAGACGGTGATGAAGGCCGTTCTGAAGAACTGCAAAAAGGTCGAGGACGATTGCGAGATCTATCTGTGAAACACAACGCGTGCCGGAAGCCATTCCGGCACGTCTGCTGAAGGAGGGGAAGAAGCATGACCAAGAAGCAAAAAAAGATGCTCTGCCGCATCATCGTCACGGCGGTGCTGGTCCTGGCCATCCGGCTGTTTTCCATCGGGGGCCTGCCCGGGACGCTGCTGTACCTGGCGGCGTACCTGATCATCGGCTATGATATCCTCCGCAAGGCCGGCAAGGGCATCCTCCGGGGCCAGGTGTTCGACGAGAACTTCCTGATGGCTGTGGCCACCGTGGGCGCCATCGGCCTGGCGTTTTACGAGAAAAGCGGCGACTTCATGGAGGCCGTGGCCGTGATGCTGTTCTATCAGATCGGCGAGCTGTTCCAGAGCTACGCCGTGGGTAAGAGCCGCCGGAACATCACCGCCCTGATGGACATCCGCCCCGACTATGCCAACATCGAGCAGGACGGACAGCTGAGCCAGGTGGACCCGGACGATGTGCCCGTGGGGGCCGTCATCGTGGTCCAGCCCGGCGAGAAGGTCCCTCTGGACGGTGTGGTGCTGGAGGGGACCTCCACCCTGAACACCGCCGCCCTCACCGGCGAGAGCCTGCCCCGGGACGTCACCGGCGGCGACGAGATCGTCAGTGGCTGCATCAACATGACCGGCGTGCTGAAGATCCGCACCACCCGGGCCTTCGGCGAGTCCACCGTGTCCAAAATCCTGGAGCTGGTGGAAAATTCCAGCTCCCACAAGTCCAAGTCTGAGAACTTCATCTCCAAGTTCGCCCGGGTGTATACCCCCGCCGTGTGCGGGGCGGCCCTGGCCCTGGCGGTGCTGCCGCCGGTGGTGCGTCTGCTGACGGGGCTTGAAGGCGACTGGGGCACCTGGCTGTACCGCGCCCTGTCCTTCCTGGTGGTCAGCTGCCCCTGCGCCCTGGTGATCAGCATTCCCCTGAGCTTCTTTGCGGGCCTGGGCGGCGCCAGCCACGAGGGCATCCTCATCAAGGGCTCCAACTATCTGGAAACCCTGTCCAAAACCAAAACCGTGGTGTTTGACAAAACCGGCACCCTGACCCAGGGGGTGTTCGACGTCACCGGCGTCCACCACAATCAGCTTCCCCGGGAAAAGGTGCTGGAATACGCCGCCCTGGCGGAGTGCGCCTCCTCCCACCCCATCAGCAAGAGCCTGCAGCGGGCCCACGGCGGCCCTATTGACCGCGACCGGGTCACGGATATCCAGGAGTTCAGCGGCAACGGCGTGGTGGCCAAGGTGGACGGCGTCACCGTGGCCGTGGGCAACGACAAGCTCATGGAGAAGCTGGGCATCGCCTGGCACGACTGCCATAGCGTGGGCACCATCATCCACCTGGCCCTGGACGGCCAGTACGCCGGCCATATCGTCATCTCCGACGTGGAGAAGCCTCACGCCCGGGACGCCATCGCCGCCCTGAAGCGCATCGGCGTGGAAAAGACCGTCATGCTCACCGGCGACCGGGCCAAGGTGGCCGACCATGTGGCCCAGAGCCTGGGGGTGGACGAGGTCCACAGCGAGCTGCTGCCTGCCGATAAGGTGGCCCAGGTGGAGCGGCTGCTGGGCCAGTCCGGCGGCAAGCTGGCCTTTGTGGGCGACGGCATCAACGACGCGCCGGTGCTGTCCCGGGCGGATATCGGCATTGCCATGGGGGCCATGGGCTCCGACGCCGCCATCGAGGCGGCGGACGTGGTGCTGATGGACGACGATCCCCTGAAGATCGCCAAGGCCATCCGCATCTCCCGCAAGTGCATCCGCATTGTGTACGAAAACATCGCCTTCGCCCTGATTGTCAAGGCCCTGTGCCTGCTGCTGGTGGCCGTGGGCGCGGCCAACATGTGGGCCGCCATCTTCGGCGACGTGGGCGTGATGGTCATCGCCGTGCTCAACGCCATCCGGGCCCTGCGGGTCAGTAAGCTGTGATGAAACCACAAATTAAATAAGATCATGCCCGGTGCATTGCACCGGGCATGATCTTATTTTGCAGCTTTACTTTTTCTTAGCGTAGGGGGTGTTCTCCAGGGGCAGGGTCAGGCGGCGCTGACCGTCCAGACGGTAATAGGCGTCGGCAATGGCGGGAGCCGTGGGGATGGAGGTGATCTCACCGATACCGATGGCGCCTCCGGCCACGTTGAGGCCGGGCTTCTCCACCACGATGGCCTGGATCTCCGGCGGGATCTGATTGGCCCGGAACAGGCCCAGAGTGCCGTATCTGGCGGTGGGCTTGCAGGTGTCGTCAATGGGATACTGCTCCGTCAGGGCGTATCCCATGCTCATGACCACGCCGCCCTCGATCTGTCCCTCGCAGCTCAGGGGATTCACGGCCTTGCCCACGTCGTGGGCGGCCACCATCTTCTTAATGCGGCCGGTTTTCTTGTCCAGAACGCACATCTGGGTGGCGTAGCCGTAGGCCACATGGCTGACGGGGTTGGGCACGTCCGCGCCCAGGGGGTCTGTCTTGGCCAGATACTCGCCGTAAAACTCCTGGCCCACCAGGTCGCCCAGGGTCTTGCCCTCCAGGGCGGCGCTGAGCTTCTCGCAGGCCCGGCGGGTGGCCTCGCCGGTGACCAGGGTCTGGCGGGAGCCGGAGGTGTCGCCGGAATCCGGGGCGATCCAGGTGTTGCTGCGCTCATAGACGATGTCGTCCCGGTGCAGCGGTGTGTTGGTGACCACCACCTGCACCAGCACGGTGCCCAGGCCCTGGCCGATGCAGGAGGCACCGGAATAAATATGCAGCTTGCGGTCCTCCTCCACGATCAGCTTGCAGCGGCCCCAGTCGGGGATGCCCACGCCCACGCCGGCGTTCTTCATGGCGCAAGCCAGGCCCACGTACTGGTTATTCTCCACATAGGGCTTCACCGCCTCCAGCGTCTCCACCAGGCCGGTGGAGTTGTCCACGATCTGGCCGTTGGGCAGGACGCCACCGGGACGGATGGCGTTGCGATAGCGGATCTCCCAGGGACTGATGCCCACCAGGTCCGCCATCTCATTGAGCAGAGTCTCCGTGCAGAAGCAGGTCTGGGTCACGCCGAAGCCCCGGAAGGCTCCGGCGGGAGGATTGTTGGTATAATAGGCGCGGCCCTCGATCTCGAAGTTTTCATAGGCATAAGGCCCGGCGGCATGGGTGCAGGCCCGCTCCAGAACCGGCCCTCCCAGAGAGGCAAAGGCACCGGTGTCGGACACCACGCTGGCCTTGACCCCCTGAATGATGCCGTTTTCATCGCAGCCCATGGTGAAGTCCATGTCGAAGCTGTGGCGCTTGGGGTGGACCAGGATGGACTCCTGGCGGGAGAGCTTTACCTTCACCGGCACACGGGCCACATACGCCAGCAGGGCGGCATGGTGCTGAACGGACATATCCTCCTTGCCGCCGAAGCCGCCGCCCACCAGCATGTTCTGGACCTGGCAGTGGTCATAGTCCACCCCCAGCATGGCGGCGCACTCGTGCATGGTGGTATGGGAGCTCTGGTCCGAGGTCAGCAGGCGGACGCCGCCATTGGGCAGGGGCAGGGCCACGCAGCACTCCGGCTCCAGAAAGGCGTGCTCTGTCCAGGGGGTATGGAAGTGCCGGGTCAGCACAAATTTGGAATGCCGGATGGCGCCCTCCGCGTCTCCCCGGGAAACGTGCTTGTATGCCTGAACGTTGTTCTCGTCCTCCTCAAACACCAGGGGTGCGTCCGGTGCAGCGGCCTCCGCCGGGTTGTGGACGGCGGGGAGCACCTCATACTCTACCTTCACCAGCTTTTTGGCGGCCTCCAGCGTCTCCTGGTCCCGGGCGCACACCAGAGCCACGGCGTCACCCAGATAGTGTGTGATCTCGCCCACGCCGATCAGGGTGGGCTGGTCCTTTTTCAGGTGGCCCACGTTGACCTTGCCGGGGATGTCCTTCTGGGTCAGTACGCACACCACGCCGGGGAGGGCCTGGGCGTCGCTGACGTCGATGGATAGGACCCGGGCCCGGGCGTACCGGCTGCGCACCGCGCCGCCATAGCACATCCCGTCCACATACACGTCGTCGGGGTACTGGCCGGTGCCCAGCACCTTTTCCTCCACGTCCAGCCGGTGGACCCGGCTGCCCATTTTCCAGTCGTCGGCGGAGGCCTCCGGCAGCTTCCCCTCCCGGAGAATCTTGGCCGCCAGCAGGATGCCGTCAATGATCTTCACATAGCCGGTGCAGCGGCAGATGTTGTTGCGGATGGCGAAGGCGGCCTCCTCCCGGGTGGGATCTGGATTCACGTCCAGCAGCCCCTTGGCGGAGATGACCATGCCGGGGATGCAGAAGCCGCACTGAACGGCTCCCGCCTCGCCGAAGGCGAAGGTATACACCTGCTTTTCCCAATCGGAAAGGCCCTCCACCGTGAGAACGGTCCGCCCCTCCAGCCGGTCGGTCTGGGGGATGCAGGCCTTGGTGGGCTTGCCGTCGATGAGGACGTGGCAGGTGCCGCAGGCACCCTCGCTGCACCCATCCTTAACGGAGGTCAGGTGCAGGGTATCCCGCAGGTAGCGGATGAGCTTCTGATTTTTTTCCACGGTCACGCTCTGCCCGTTAACGGTGAAGGTTGCCATGTGATCGTCTCCTTTGTCCCGGCCCGCCGACATATGGGGGCATAATTTCAAATATCAGTAAAAATTATACCATGCTTGAGCAGCTTTCGCAAGGTAAAAGCCTTATCCTACTTGGAGAATAACCCACTCTTGATTTTCCGGGAGAATGCGCGTATGATAGCAAAAAACAGAGAGGAGTTCTGACAATGGATCTGACGGAAAAATGCCTGGAAAGCCGGGAGGTATACAAGGGCCGCGTCCTGCGGCTGCGGGTGGATACGGTGGCCCTGCCCAACGGGAAAACCTCCCTGCGGGAGATTGTGGAGCATCCCGGCGGCGTGGGGATTCTGGCCCTGGACGAGAACGGATGCGTCCCGATGGTGACCCAGTACCGCTATGCCTTCTCCCGAACGCTGCTGGAGATCCCTGCCGGGAAGCGGGAGCCCGGCGAGGAGCCCTTCGTCACCGCCCAGCGGGAACTGAAGGAGGAGGTGGGGGCCACGGCGGCGGATTGGCAGCCCCTGGGGCAGATCATCGCCTCCCCGGGCTGCTATGACGAGGTGCTGCATCTGTACCTGGCCCGGGGCCTGACCTTCGGCGACACCCATCCCGACGAGGACGAGTTCCTGTCCGTCCGGCGCATCCCCTTTCAGGAGCTGGTGCAGCGGTGCCTCAGCGGCGAGATTCAGGACGGCAAAACCGTCACCGCCGTGCTGAAGACAAAGTTCCTGCTGGGGCTGTGATTTTCCCGAAAAAACAGTGGACAAGCGGCATTAGCTGTGGTAATATGAGAAATTAACAAAGGAGATAACGCTTTTGCAGTTTCGTTTCCGTTTTGCGCGGGAGAAAGGAAGGATTTTGTCATGGCTGTGAAGGAAAGCTACGCAGGGAAAATCAACCGCAAGCTCAACAAGAAGCTCCATGTCATCGACGTGGCGGCGGGCCGGGTCCCGGCAGACCTGGTGCTGAAAAACGCTGCATACGTCAACGTGTTCTCCAACGAGCTGTGCCGCGGGGACATCGCCGTGGCGGAGGGGCTCATTGTGGGCATGGGCGAATACCACGGCAAGGTGGAGGCGGACGTAGGCGGCAAGATCGTGCTGCCGGGCTTCATCGACGCCCATATTCACCTGGAAAGCTCCCTGGTAAGCCCCAAGGAGTTTGCCAAGGCTGTGCTGCCCCACGGCACCACCACCGTCATCACCGATCCCCACGAAATTGCCAACGTCATGGGCACCGATGGCATCGAGTATATGCTCCAGGCCACCGAGGAACTGCCGGTGGACGTGCGGTTCATGCTGCCCTCCTGCGTTCCGGCCACGCCCCTGGACGAGTCCGGAGCCAATCTGGACTATCGGGCCATCGACTCCTTCTATGACCATCCCCGGGTCCAGGGCCTGGCGGAGATGATGAACTTTGTGGGCATCATCAACGGCGACAGCCAGGTGGTGGAAAAGATCGTGGCCTCCCAGGCCCACCACAAGAAGATCGACGGCCACGCCCCGGGCCTTACCGGCAACGACCTGAACGCCTATATCGCCGCCGGCGTGTATTCCGACCATGAGTGCTCCAACGTGGAGGAGGCCATGGCCAAGCTGGAGCGGGGACAGTTCATCATGATCCGGGAGGGCACCGCCGCCCGGAACCTGGAGGCCCTGGCCCCCCTGCTGTGCGAGAAATACATCGAGCGCTGCATGTTCTGCACCGACGACAAGCATCCCAACGACCTGCTGGAAAAGGGCCACATCGACTACATCGTCAAAAAGGCCATCTCCCTGGGCGCGGACCCCATCATGGCGGTGAAGGCCGCCGGTTACACCGCCGCCCGGTACTTCCTGCTGAACAACCGCGGCGCCATTGCTCCCGGCTATCTGGCGGATTTTGTGGTCATCGACAATTGGGACGGCTTCAACATCGAAATGGTGTACAAGAAGGGCAAGCTCATGTACGACGGCGTTCTGCGGGAGTTTGACACTCCGGAGATTGACCCCTATCTGGTGAAGCGGGCCCACGACACCTTCCATGTGGCCCCTCTGTCCGCCGCAGACTTTACCGACAGCCGCCCCCATGCGGTTATCGGCATGGTGCCCGGGGAAATCGTGTCCGAGGATGCCGGCTACGCCGATCACATCGACCTGGAAAAGGACATCCTGAAGATCGCCGTCATCGAGCGGCATAAGAATACCCATCACATCGGCCTGGGCTATATCAAGGGCTACGGCCTCAAGCGCGGCGCGGTGGCTACCTCCATCAGCCACGACAGTCACAACATCATCGTGGTGGGGGCCACGGAGGAGGACATGGCCGCAGCAGCCAACCGCATCGTGGAAAATCGCGGCGGCATCACCGTCATGGACGGCGGCCAAGTTCTGGGCGAGGTGGCCCTGCCTATTGCCGGCATTATGTCCGACGACAGCCTGGTAACGGTCAACACCGCGCTGGAGGATGCCAAGGACGAGGCCTTCCGCCTGGGTGTGTCCCGGGGCATCGACCCGTTCATGACCCTGAGCTTCATGGCTCTGCCGGTGATCCCGTCCCTGCGGCTGACCACCCGGGGCGTGTTCGACGTGCTGACCCAGCGGTATGTGTGATGGGCTGCTGCCTCTGAACCTCCTGGAGCTGACCTGGCACTGCCGAAAAAACTGACGATGAAAAACGGGATATCCGGCGTCTCGAACCGGGTATCCCGTTTGAATCCCTCATTATATAACAAACAGCCGCGCATGCCCAAGCGCGGCTGTTTGTTATGTTTGGGGTAGGAAAATCCCCATGGAAAAGATGGGCAGCAGGCGCTGCCAGGTATTTTCAGCGGCGAAGGAGGTAAACCATAGCCGCTCTCGGCTGCAAAATCAGAACTGGAGACGATTCTCCTTGGACCAGGTGGTCAGGTTCAGACGGGGGTAGCGCCGTCGCAGCTCCTCGGCGGTCTCGGCGTCGCCGCCGGTCATCAGAATCCGGTTGACAGCCTCCACATCGGCGGCCGGCATACCGTGGTCGGCGGTCTTGCCGCAGTCGCGGCAGGTATAGGTCCCATTTTCGGAAACCGTCACCTCACTGCTGCCGCAGAAGGCACAGCGATGCATCTTTGTAATCAGAGCCATTTTCGATTTCTCCTCTCTTTCCTCAAGTCCATGGGTAGGATATCATAGAATTTTACATTTGTAAAACGCATATTTTCGATTGAAGTCATGAAAAAAAGGGTGTACAATGAGGAGTACAGTCAAAGAAAGACGAGGTGGGGGACATGAGCGCCACAAAATACCAGATTTTCCTGAAAACCGTGGAATGCGGCAGCTTTACCAAGGCGGCGGAGGAGCTGAACTTCTCCCAGTCCGGGATCAGCCACGCCATCAGCTCCCTGGAGGAGGAGCTGGGGGTGACGCTGCTGAGCCGGAACCGGGGCGGCGTGACCCTGACCGGCGACGGCCGGGCCCTGCTTCCGCAGATTCAGCAGCTCTGCACGGAATATCACCGACTGGCCCAGCAGGCGGCGGACCTGCGGGGCATGGACGCGGGCCTTGTGAAGGTGGCGTCGTTTTCCAGCGTCTCCGCCCAGTGGCTGCCTATGATCCTGAAGGCCTTCAGCAAGCTGTATCCGGCCATCGAGTTCGAGATTCAGACCTGCGACTTCTATGACCAGATCGAGGAGCTGATCATCACCGGGCAGGCGGACTGCGGCTTTCTGCGGATGCCGTCGCTGAAGGGACTGCAGGTGTACCCCCTGCACCTGGACCAGCTGAAGGTCATCGTGCCCTGCGGGCATCCCCTGGCCAACAGCGACCCCTTCCCGGTGGAGGCCCTGGCCACGGAGCCGGTGATCCAGCTGGAGGAGGGGGACGATTACGAGATCCGGGCCGCCTTCGACGAAATGGGCATACGGCCCCATGTGCGATATATCGCACGGGAGGACCGGACCATTCTGTCCATGGTGTCCAACGGCCTGGGCATCAGCCTGCTGCCGGAGCTGATGGTGCGCCACAGTCCCTATCCGCTGGTGGTCTGCCAGCCGCCCAAGGCCTTTTACCGGCGCATCGCCATCGGCGTCAAGGACGAGAAGGCCCTGTCCAACTCCACCCAGCGGTTTGTGGACCATGTCCGGGCCTGGGTCCAGGTGAACGGGTTCAAATAAGATGATTTTCCTGCTTTACAAATCCAGCCGTCTGGGCTATGATGGGGAGTAGTATATAGGATAAAGGAGAGGCTTCCATGATCTATTTCAACAGCGACTATCTGGAGGGCGCTCATCCCAGCGTGATGGCGCGGCTCAACGAGACCAATATGGTGCAGACCGTGGGCTACGGTGAGGACGAATACTGCGCGGCGGCCCGGGAGAAAATCCGCGCCGTCTGCCAGGCGCCGGAGGCCGATGTGCACTTCCTGGTGGGCGGCACCCAGACCAACACCACCGTGATCGCCTCCATTCTGCGGCCCTGGCAGGGTGTGCTGTCCGCCGACAGCGGACACATCAACTGCCACGAGGTGGGGGCCATCGAGTCCACCGGCCACAAGGTCATCACCCTGCCTGCGGCAGAGGGGAAGATCACCGCCCAGCAGGTGCAGGATTATGTGGAGTGGCACCGGAACGACGAGTCCACCGAGCACATTGTCCAGCCCGGCATGGTGTATATCTCCCACCCCACCGAGGGCGGCACCCTGTATTCCAAGGCGGAGCTGACGGCTCTGTACGACACCTGCCGGAAATACGGCCTGCCGCTGTTCATCGACGGGGCCCGGCTGGGCTACGGGGTTATGGCCGACGGCTCTGAGCTGACCATACCGGAGATCGCCCGCCTGTGCGACGTGTTCTATATCGGCGGCACCAAGGTGGGAGCCCTGTTCGGCGAGGCCGTGGTGATCATGAACCCGGCGCTGAAGAAGGATTTCCGCTTCATCATGAAGCAGCGGGGCGGCCGCATGGCCAAGGGCCGTCTGCTGGGCATCCAGTTTGACTCCCTGTTCACCGACGATCTGTACTTCAAGATTTCTCGCCACGCCGACGAGATGGCCTATCAGATTCGCGACATCTTCGTGTCCGCCGGTTATCCGCTGCTGTTTGACTCTCCCACCAACCAGCAGTATCCTATCATGCCGGACGATGAGCTGGCGGAGCTGGGGAAGAGCTTCGGCTATGAATACTGGGAGCGGGTGGATAAGACCCATTCCGGCGTGCGCTTCTGCGCCAGCTGGGCCACCACCCAGGAGCACGTGGACGCCCTGCGGGCCGCCGTACAGGCCCTGCGAAAATAACAACAACCGGAACAAACTGGAACAATTTGAGGAGGAACGACACATGGAAACATACGGACTGGAAAAGCTGGGCATCATCAACGCCGGGGCGGTGTACCGCAATCTGACGCCGGCGCAGCTGGTGGAGCACGCTCTGCGCCGGGGGGAGGGCACCCTGTCCAACACCGGAGCTCTGGTGGTCAAGACCGGGAAATACACCGGCCGCAGCGCCAACGACAAGTTCATTGTGGACACCCCCGCCGTCCATGACGACATCGCCTGGGGCAAGGTGAACCGGCCCATGGATAAGGCCCGGTTCGACGCCATCTATGCCAAGGTCACGGCGTATCTGCAGAATAAGGACGTGTTCATTTTCGACGGCTTCGCCGGAGCGGACCCCAAGTATACCAAGGCCTTCCGCATCGTCAACGAGCTGGCCAGCCAGAATCTGTTCATCCACCAGCTGCTGCGCCGCCCCACGGCGGACCAGCTGGAGAGCTTCCATGAGGATTACACCATCATCGCCGCCCCGGGCTTCAAGTGCATCCCCGAGATAGACGGCACCCGGTCCGAGGCTGCCGTTCTGGTGGACTATGAGGCCCATCTGGTGGTGATCTGCGGCACTCAGTATGCCGGCGAGATCAAGAAGTCCGTGTTCTCCGTGATGAACTATGTCCTGCCCAAGCAGGGTGTGTTCCCCATGCACTGCTCTGCCAACATCGGCAAGGACGGCGACTCCGCCGTGTTCTTCGGCCTGTCCGGCACCGGCAAGACCACCCTGTCCGCCGATCCCGCCCGCAAGCTCATCGGCGATGACGAGCACGGCTGGGCCGACGACTCCGTGTTCAATTTCGAGGGCGGCTGCTATGCCAAGTGCATCAACCTCTCTCCCGAGGGCGAGCCGGAGATCTACAACGCCATCCGCTTCGGCGCGCTGGTGGAGAACGTGGTCATGGACCCCGACACTCGGGAGTTTGACTTCGACGACGACTCCCTGGCGGTGAACAGCCGGGTGGGCTATCCTGTGGAGTACATCCCCAATGCAGAGCTGTCCGGCATGAGCCCCAGCGTGCCCAAGACGGTGATCTTCCTGACGGCGGACGCCTACGGCGTGCTGCCTCCCATCAGCAAGCTGGATAAGAACCAGGCCATGTATTACTTCGTCTCCGGCTTCACCAGCAAGGTGGCCGGCACTGAGATCGGCGTCACCGAGCCGGTGCCCACCTTCTCCACCTGCTTCGGCGAGCCCTTCCTGCCCCTGGATCCCTCCGTATATGCCGCCATGCTGGCGGATAAGGTGGAGAAGTCCGGAGCCAGGGTGTACCTGGTGAATACCGGCTGGAACGGCACCGGCAAGCGCATGAAGCTCCGCTACACCCGGGCCATGGTCACCGCGGCCCTGACCGGCGAGATTGAGAAGGCGGAGTTCGTCACCGACCCCACCTTCGGCGTCCAGGTGCCCACCTCCATCGAGGGTGTGCCCAGCGAGCTGCTGATCCCCGCCAACACCTGGGAGGATCAGGCGGCCTATGAGGCCAGCTGCCGGAAGCTGGCGGCCAGCTTCGTGGAGAACTTCAAGAAGTACACCCACATGAGCGCCGAAGTGGTGGCCGCAGGCCCCAAGGCGTAACGAAACAGCAACCGGGCTGGGCGTGAAACCCAGCCCGGTTTTTACAAAAGGAGAGCCTATGTTAGAACTGCGTATTCTGGTGGACGACATCGACTATGACTCCATTGCGGAGTATCTGATCCCTGCGGTGGCGGAGAAGCTGCGCCGGGAGGAAAAGGGCGGCATCCTGGGAAACGTCCTGGCCGGGAACCCGGACGTGGCGGCCTCCGTGGCCCGGACGGTACTGGGGACCATGAGCCAGGAGCAGAAGGACCAGCTGCTGGTGCAGCTGGTGACCAAAAACCGCGAAAAGCTGCTGGATAAGGGAAACCGGGCCGCCCGCAGCCGGGGCATCGGCGTGCAGCTGTGCGACGTGGCGGTGCGGAAGCTCTGAGAAAACGGTCCATATATCGGCAGAGCAGCCGCCCCGGCGGGCGGCTGTTCTTTTTGTAGGTTTGTCAAACATATTGGACAGCGAACTCATTAGGTGAAAGCCAGCG
>OGLN01002241.1_pt1 | contig 12334 bp, 16 predicted proteins | sample 1572641 | NCBI WGS metagenome assembly OGLN01 (sample SAMEA2581903, study PRJEB24529) | metagenome | biome: Human gut stool | place: China | collected 2011
TGTGTGGTAACTTTATTTTACACGAAAATTCATAATGAGTTTTTTATTTTTCTAGATGTCGCACTTCATTATACAATCCATCAAAAATAAAATTTTTCCTAATTCTCTACAAACAATAACAATTATTCTTACATTTTTGGCATTAATAAACAGTTTTTTTCTATTAATAGATGAATTAAACACTAATGAAGATGAAATTCAACCTTATTTTGTGTTTTATACACAAAATAATAATGATTCTATGTATATAATCAAAAACATTGGATATAATGTATATTTAACATCTCTTTCTAGTAAAGTCATAATATCAATATCACATGAAAATACACATGATATTTTTTCTACCGAACCCAAAAAGCATTTATTTATTTAGATAATTATTTCAATGAAATAAATTATTCATCTTTTACTAAAAATATTGATCATTTTAAACTAAAAAAAGAAAAATTTAATGTCAACTTATCTGAATCTATAAATAAAATAAAAAAAATTGCTCAAGATATGAATATATCTATACAAATTAATTATATTTATTATTTTGATATCAATTATATTGATTATAAAAATGATGATTGTAATACTACATTATATATATCTGATAAATATTACCCATTATCTGAAAACAATATTACTAAGATATCTTATAAATTGAAAAAAGACTTATCCAATACTAAATCCTTTTCTTCTGAAATAACAACTGCTGAAATAATACAGATATTAAATTATTTATCAGATAAATAATATTTGATGATAATCTTATTTCTTATAGATATATAATTCAAAAAAGAGGTATGAGTTTTTCATACCTCTTTAAATTTATTTTCCGTTATCTTTTTTATCATCATGTTCTTTTATATCCTGTCTAATCTTTGTATCGTATTCTTGAATTTTATTAATAACATTCATCATATTTTCTTCTTCTTTTTTATTAAATAGATACCTTGTTATTACTTTTGGCAAAATCATAAATGAAGATATAAAAGCTGTTGCCATAGCTCCCATTACAGATACTATAGATGCAATATCAAATGAGTCTTCTGGATATTTAAAAATATTATATAAACAAATTATTAAACAAACAACAAATGCTAATGCTATACCTATTAAAATATATGAACATATATAGAAAAAATATTTTTTTAGTTTATTCTTTTCTAGTATGTTACCTTCTAATGTCTTACTATATGCTTTCAATATCATTGTATAACATTCATTATGTTCATTCATACTACGTTTATCATTAGTAATATATTCATCATCAAATTTCTTATTCTTATTACTCAATGATAAACTATTCATTGTATCTATGAACTCAATTTCATCAATAATCTTATCCGAATCATTAAATCTTTCATTTTCTTGATTTGATGATAAACTACTTATCATATTTATGAAATTATCTTCATTATCCATCTTATAAACCTAATTCCAATTCATCAATTCTATAATTTACAGCTGTATAAGATACTTTAAATACTACTGTTAAAGCATTTTTTACTAGATCTATATCTTTATATTCTTTTAAAAGCTCATAATATTTTCGTCTAAATATATCTTCAGGCATTAAAAGATTAGCAGCAAATTTGTTAGCTCTATATTCTTTTATTTTCTTTGTATTTTCTTCATCTGTTCTATAATACGCTTCATAATATTCTTTATCTTCAATAGCATCAAAAATATAATGTGCTAATTCATGTGCTATAGTAAATCTTTGATGACCTATACTATCTTGTCCATTTACTATAATTACTCTATTAGAATATTTTCCAGCTAATTTTTCCTTTAAATTTAAAGCTAATAATCCCGATAACTCTTTTTGAGGAAATTGGCTATTTTTAAATAAATCAAAACCTAATTTTTTCATTAAACTAGCAATTTTTAAAGGTGGCTCTTCGTCTTTAAAAAATACATTTAATACTTCATTAGAAACTTTATTTGCTTGATCAATTATCACATTTTTATCAATATCATCAATATTTTTATCACTATTATGATATTTATCTTGTTGATACTCTTTTTTTAAATCTAAGATTTTTTGTTCCAGTTTATTATTCATCTTCCATCTCCCCTTATATATTTTTATTTTAACATATAAGTGATTTTTTTTCACAAATTTATATATTATTTCATTAAATTTGACATTTTTTCATAAAATACTACTATTCAATTACTTTTTATGTATAATAAAAATAGTACCAAGAAATGTATTTGATAATATTTCTTGGTACTACTCTATGAGAATCAATAAACTGGACTAGATAATTATATATCACATAATATGGATTATCAAAAAACTTTCCCGCCATTGGAAAGAGAGAATTATACAATGGCAACACAAGGAAAAATACGAATTTTTAAACGAGAAGGAAAAAAGCGTACTACTTATGCTTATAGTATAGAAGCAGGCTTAGATCCTATAACAGGAAAAAGAAAAAGAATATCTAAAAGTGGATTTAAAACCGCCAAAGAAGCTCGTCAAGCTGCTCAACCTATACTGAATAAACTTCTACTTGGCCAAAATATTATCGAATCTAATATTACTTTTTCCGAATATATTGATAAATGGTTTTCTACGCATACTGCACATCTAAAACCAACATCAATTGAAACAATATCTAATAGATTACGATTTGCTAAAAAATTCTTTGGTAATATAAAATTAAAAGATATTACACCATTTTATTGGCAAAAATTTTTATTATTTTTGGCCCAAACCCAACCTCAAAAAAGCATTATAAATAATAGCTTCTATCCTAAACATATTTTAAAAACAGCTTATAAATTAAAACTTATCTCCACAAATCCTACAAAAGATATTGCCTTGCCCAAATCTTCTATAAAAAAAATAGTTTCTACTGAAGATTTATACTTTAATCAAGAAGAACTATCTCATATTTTAAAAATTGTAAAATCATATAAAAGTTCACCATATATGTATTATATTTGTTTTTTAATGTCATATACAGGTATGCGTTTAGGTGAATTATCTGCTCTGCGATGGAGTGATATTGATTACAAAAATAAAACAATTATTATAAATTCTACTATGTACTCAAAAAATAAAAATATATGGCTTCGTCAAGATACACCAAAAACTTTATCTAGTATTAGAACTATTTCTATCGGAGATGATACAATTTCTGTATTAAAAGAATGGCATGTCTATCAATTATCAAATCGACTATTAAATAAAACAATGAATAACTATCCTAAAGACGATTTTGTCTTTACAAAATATTACGCCAAAGAAAATAAAGAGCTTCCCATTTTACCAACTTCTATCAAATCTACTTTTACTAGAATGAGAATTAAATTTAATATACCTAAATTACATTCTCATATATTTAGACATACTCATGTATCTCTTCTATCAGAAGCTGGTATTTCTTTAGAAATAATACAAAATAGACTTGGGCATAAAGATAATAATACAACACAAAAAATCTATCTTCACATTACAAAAAAATCAAAAATAAACGCAGCTATAACCTTTGAAAAATACATGTCAAAAAATGGCAACAAAATGGCAACAAATTAAAAATATATATTTAAAGAATAATATTCTATGATTATTCAAATACGTATAAAATTAAAATAAAATGTATAAAAAAAGGTTACTTCTCAAAGAAGTAACCTTTTATTTTATAACTTATTAATCATCATTGCCAAACATAGCCATAATCATCTGTAAAAGTCTTAAAATCTCGATATAGAGCCATACAAGAGTTAAGAGTAAACCAAAAGCACAGAAGTATTCGTAGTACTTCGGAGCCCCATAAGCTACAGCTTGTTCAATATTATCAAAGTCTAAGAGCAAATTAAATGCTGCTACACCTGCGATAATAAAGCCAATCGCTATACCAAAAATACCACTTGTTGGCATCATATGGAAACCGAATAAACTTGCAATGATATTCACGAAATAGAAAATCGCTACAGCACCTGTCATGGAAATAATCACAGAACGTACTGTTTCTGTAACTTTTATAATACGTGTTTTCCATAAAACAAGCATTAAAATCATTGTAGCCAAAGTAATTCCTACTGCAATAGCAGAAATACCAAAATACATTCTTTCAAATTGAGCAGAAATAATACCAAGCACTGCACCTTCAAAAACGGCATAGCCAGGTGTTGTCATTGGTGCTAAATGTGGTTTAAAGCAAGTAACAAGCGTTAAAACTACACCCACAATCATACCTAATATTAATACACCATAAGCAGCTGGGCTATTGGCTAAAAATACACCTGAAGCAATTGCTGATGCAATAGTAACAAGTGTCAAACCAAATGCCTTTGTAATCGTGCCTTTCAAAGTGGCAGGAGAATCTACATATTCCGTAGACGCCTTGCCTATTATTTTCATAGCTGGATTTGCCATTAAAATCCTCTCCTTAAACATACATAAATTCTTTCTTTTTATTATATCATACTATTTTATAGTAGAATAGGTAGGATTTATTAAATCTATATTAAATTTAAATCAAAAATTCATGCATATCTATTCAGGAAAATTATATATTAGTTAAGTATCTTTAGATATACTTAATTTTTTAACTTATAGTTTTTGTACTACTTCTAACAATCAATTTAGGTTCTAAAATAATAATTTTACTATCTATATTTTCCTCACTATTTACTAATTGATTAATTACTTCTGTTGCCTTTTGCCCAATTGCATCTATCGGCTGACGAACTGTTGTCAAAGGAACTTCTAATAATGAGGCAAACGCAATATCATCATAACCCACGATAGAAATATCTCTAGGTACTATTAAATTATGTTCTTTGATACTAGCTAACGCCCCCATAGCCGAGAAATCATTTGCTGCAAATATTGCTGTTATATTTTTCGCTAATAAATTATCACAGCCTATTTTCCCTTTTTCAAAAGAATAATCGCCTTCAAAGATTAAATTTTCATCTATTTTTATACCATTATCCTTCAATGCTTGTTTATAGCCTGCTAATCTTTGTCGTGCATCATCTAAAATTAAAGGTCCAGTTATACAGCCTATTTTTTTATGCCCTAATTTTATCAAATGTTCTGTCGCTAAATATGCACCTTGCAAATGGTCAACACTGATTTTATATTTACCGATATCAAACATATCACGGTCAATTAGACAATATGGTATCTTATTATCCTCTAAAAAATTTATGCTTTCTTCAACTTCTTTTTCCGTGCTATTAGCTGCCATACTTAAAAAGATACCATCGACCATATAATCACAGAGCATTTTTAAATGTTTTAATTCTTGTTTATGATTATTATCTGAATTACAAATCAATAAATTCCAGTCATATTTATGACATTCATCTTCTAAAACTTTAGCTGTATATGAAAAAAACTGATTTCTAATATCCGGTAATACAAAACCAATGATATTGCTTTGCTTTTTCACTAAGCCTACAGCCATCTTATTTGGTCTATATCCCATTTCTTTTACAGCTTTAGCAATGATTAATTTTGTTTCTCGAGGAATATGATTTGCTTTATCATTTAATACCAAAGAAATTGTTGTAACTGAAAAACCTGTTTTTTGTGCTATATCCTTGATAGTAACACGTGACTTCATATTTATTCAAACCTTTATTATTTATTTATAAATATTATAGAAAAAATGTTTTTTCAGTTCAATCCACTTCTGCAATTTTAGGAATAGAAATGCTTGCTCCTTTTCTTGATACTGTAATTGAAGATGCTTTACTTGCTTTTTGTAAACTTTCTTCAATGGATTTACCTTGTTGTCTTAAAGCAATGAAATATCCTGTAAAAGTATCTCCAGCAGCTGTTGTATCTACAGCATCAACTTTATATGCAGGTTGGAAAATATTTATATCTTTATGACGATAATATGCACCTTTATCACCAAAAGTTAAAATAATTTCTAATTCAGGATATTTGCTAGCTAAACTATCTAATATATCTTCAACTTTTTCTTTACCAGCTAAATATGCCCCTTCATGTTCATTGACAAAAATTCCATCTATTGCCTGCATATTATATTTATTAAGGTTTTCATTGATTGGTGAAGGATTTAGATAAATTTTCATTTGTTTAGCTTTTGCTACTTCAATAATATAATCAATATTGGAAATTTCATTTTGTAAAATTAAAATATCATCTTGTGCAAAATCTTGCATTACTTCATCAATATAAGCTTTGTCCACTTCATAATTAGCTCCATGGAATAAAATAATGCAATTTTGTCCATGTTTATCAACTTGAATAATAGCCTGTCCGCTTGCTGTCTCTACTGTTTTAATCAAAGATGTATCTACATTATTATCTTTTAAAGTCTGTAACAAAATCTCTCCATCTTTACCAACACAACCAGCATGCATGATATTTCCGCCAGCTTTAGCTACGGCAATTGACTGATTTAAACCTTTACCGCCTACACTTTCACTAAAACTTACGGAGTCGATAGTTTCTCCACCTTTTACAATTTCTTCAACAGCATAAACCTTATCAATATTTAACGAACCGAAATTTAAAATCTTCATAAATAACTTCTCCTTTATTTTTATCTATTTTAATAAAACGTTTTACTTGATTTTTAAAAACTATAATTATAATACAATCATTTTTTCAATTAGTCAATATTATCTAAAAATAAAAAATTATTTATAAGAAAAAAGCTTTCTACATAGATAAAAAATCTTGTAGAAAGCCCTTTTTTATTTTACAAGCTCTATTAATTTTTGTTTTACTGCTGGTAAAAAGAATTTACAATTTCTCATCTGTGTTTCACTGATACCAAAAGTTTCGCCATCTTCAATCAAAGCGATTAAATTATCCACAGCACCAGCCATTACACAAAGTTCTTTAAATGTAAAATCATTTACATGATTAGTAAATTTATCTAAAGATAAATGTGCTAAATCTTTTGCTTTTTCTTCTTCTTTTTTCGAAGTCAATCCAGCAAAGTCAGTCTGTAAAAAAATACTTAAAGCAAATCTTATTACATTTGCTTCTTCTCCAGAAAATAAAGCCTTTTGAGAATTTAATGGTAACATTTTAAAACCTCGCTATTTATGTATTATACTAAATATCAATGTTTTTCATTATACCATAAATTTTATTGTTAATATATTATTATTTTGTCAAAGTGAATGTATCTATTTGTGTACTATCTGGCAAATAACAATTAAAAGTTAAACTATTTTCATCAGCTTCTAAAACTAAATAATTATTAGTTTCTGGCTGTAGTGGTACATATTCATCAAGTGGATTTTTATGCCATAAACTTGGATAACGTACATTACCTGCCACGCCTGTGAGTATATACAACGTTCCCTGCTCATTTTGTGCAAAATCTCTGATTAAAGCTCTACGTCTATAAGTGTGTAAATGTGCTGTTAATACTGCATCAACATCATATTTATCAAATATCGGCATATAGATTTCACCATGTCTGGAAAAGCTTATTTCATCACCTAATGGTTTTGCATCTCTGCCATAATTTAAAATATCTCTATGCATTAATACAACTTTCCATTTTTTATCTGTAGTAGCTAAATCATTTTCTAGCCATTTAATCTGTTCATTCAATAAATCTGGCTCAAATTCTGCCATTTCATCATCTTGAGTATTAATCACAGTAAAATGAACATCACCATAATCAAATGAATAATATTGATTTTGATATTTATCATTGCCATTTGTTGGTAATTTAAACATTTCTAAATACACATTTGGCATAGCTACTTGCCAATCAGTAGTATAAGTTTCATGATTTCCCTGCACTGGTGCTACTGGTATATTATTTACCATTGGTTCTACGCCATCAAACCAGCCATTCCACTGCACTAAATCATATCCATTATCTACTAAATCGCCCATATTTATAAAGAAATCACTATCTTGATTATTTTGCCATGCATTCATTGCCAATGATTTCCATTCAGTATAATCATTTGATTGAGAGTCAGGGAAAATTAAAGCCTTGAATTTATTATTATTTTCTTTTGCTGTTTTTAATTTATACCAATCACTACGATTATTTTCAAAGCCTAATCTATAATCATAGACCATATCAGCTTTTAAATTTTCTAAAGTTACAGCATAAATATAAATCTTCTTATTATCGATATCTAAAACACTTTTCTGTGGTTTAGCTTGTAAAATTTCATCTTCATTTTCCTGCTTATATTCTAAAACAAAATCTTCTCTATCATTCAAAGATTGCCACATAATAGTTCTACTATTAACACTATCTTTTGTAATTACTTGATGTAAATTCATATATTCTTCACTATTTAGTAAATTATATACTTTTGTAGCAAAAAATATCTGTTCTATTTTATTTCTAAGTGGTGAATATGACATTATTCCTACTGTACAGATAATTATTAATAACAATACACTAATAATTATTCTTTTTTTCATTAAATCACCTCATATTCTTTTATCAAACATTTTTCCCCATTTCATATGCTTCTTTCATAGCTTTAGTGCCTTTTATTTCTCCTTTTTGCCAAGCACCCACACCATAAATAACACCTTTTTCAGTTGGATTTTCTAAACAATCTAATAAGCCTCTAAAGCATTCAATACTTCTTTCCATCATATTTAAATCAGTCTCTGCTGCTGTGATTATAAAATAAAATTCTTTATTGCTTAAACTTGTATATTGAGGCACAATTCTATCAATTAAAGTCTTCATCTGAGCATTAATTGTATAAAAATAAACAGGACTAGCCATGACGATAACATCAGCTTTGAGTAATTTAACTAAAATCTCTTTCATATCATCTTTTTGCACACATTCATGTGTAGTATTGCAAACACCACAACCTGTACAATATTTTATATTTTTATCTGCTAAAAAAATTTTTTCTACACCATGACCAGCTTCAGTAGCACCTTTCATAAATTCATCACATAAAATATCAGAATTTCCATTTCTTCTTGGACTAGCTGACAATATAACAACATTCTTTTTCATTGTAATCTCTCCTCTAAATAATACATTTCTTTTGTTATTTATACTATAAACCTTAGAGTAAACTTCATGTCAATAAAAAAATGCTTAAATATTTATTAATTTATAATAAATACTTAAGCATTGTATTTTTTATTTCCAAATTAACTGCATCAAATTTTTATACTCATTATTCAAATGTTTAATAATCACATCAAACATAGTATAAATCAAGTTACCTTCTTTTTCTATTTCGTTGAGAAGAATACAGCAATCTAAAATCAAATTATCTTCATTATCAAAATAATATTTAAATGACTTATATATTTTATTTAATTCATTTATCCCTATTCTTAGTTCTGTTTCATTATCTTTATTTAAAGCCTTAGCTGCTACAAAAACCCTTATCATGCCATAAATACTATCATCTAAAATAACAAGTACAGGCAATTTTTGTCCTTTAATATCAAGATTTGAACGAAAAACTACTGTATTAAATTCATTATTTTCAAATTCATTTACCTGAAAACTATTAATATTTTTTTCCTCTAAAAATTTTTTAAATGCTTCAGCTCTATTATTCATTATATATAACTCCTCTCTTCATCAATAGTTTTATATCTATTTCACAATTTCATATGGCCAATTTACAATGCCACCAAAATTATAAACATTTACATAACCCATCTTAGCTAATTTAATTGAAGCGTCTGTAGCTCTTCTACCACTTCTGCAATAAACTAATATCATTTGTTCTTTATCAGATAATAATTCTTGTAATAGTTTATTATCAGGGCTAATTTCTTCATTTGGCAAAGATATAGCATTCTTAATATGACCATCTTCATATTCTGGTTTAGTTCTTACATCTAAAATCACATAATTTGCTTCACTGTCCATAAACTGTTTTGCTTGTTCAGGATCAATTTGTCGAAAGCTGATATTTTCACCTACATCTACAACTTCATTATCAGCTTTTGCTATTTGATTAAAAGCTATTAAACCCATACCTAATACCATAACTACTAATATATACTTCACATATTTAAACATAATTACACCTCACCAACGTTTAAACAATTCATTTTCTACTACTTCTGGATGATGATATTGTTTATCCTTTAAATTATAACTGCCAAAATTAATCGCCTGCATTGGACACCACTGAATACATGCTAAACAGTATATACAATTATTATTTGACTTAAACTTTATTTTTCCTGCTTCTTCAATGATATTGTTTGTAGGGCAAAGTTTTACACATCGCTTGCAATGAATACAATTCTTTTTGACTGTCTTCTTTTGTAAACATTTCTTTATAAATAACCATGAAAAATATTTCTTTATTACATACCACCATGATTTTTTCACTAAAACATTATTACTAGTCTTGCGTTGATTTAATTCTTCTGCAATTTGCAATACTTTATCTTTATACGTATTCAATGAGTTATAATTGTATTTTTTACCCCAAAAACTTAAGATATTATCTGGTAAATATACCTCATTTCTATATGCTAAATCTATATTTTTAGCTTTTAATAAATCTTGCATTGTTATAAAAGTATTTCCTACTTTACCGCCACAAGTAACTACAGCATAACAATATATTTTCTTATCGCTTTTTATCTCTAATTTTTTTATAAAATCCTGCATTAAATCTAAAACATCATAACAATGTACAGGAAAAACAAATCCCATTACACTATCATCATGCTTATAATCTTTTAAAGTGCTGATATCTTGCATTTTATCTTGTGTTAAATATGCCAATAATTTCGCTACTTGATACGAATTTCCAGTTCCTGAAAAATAATATATCATTACTTATTAAATTCTCCATTTCTTTTATTCCTTAAATAGATTTTATAAATTCCTATAATACGCTCCCCATTTATTCATCAAGTTTATTATAGGCTCTATTGTTTTGCCTATTTCCGTCAAAGAATATTCCACTTTAGGTGGAACTACAGCGTAGACTTTGCGAGATATGATTTTATCTTTTTCCAATTCACGTAAATTAGATGTTAATACTTTTTGTGTACAAGGAATAGCCCTATTTAATTCTGAAAATCTTTTTGTTCCTTTTAACAATTCTTTAACTACTAATATTTTTATCTTTGTTCCAAAAATTTGTAAAGATACAGCTACATCACAAGGTAATAATTCTTTTTCCATATTGCTCCTCTTCCATTTCTTTACTATCTTTGAAGAAACTATAATACTTTAAAGTACCTTCTTCATAAACATTTTTATCCGTGATATTATTATAACAAATTTATAAATCTATATCAGAAAGGATTTTTATAATGAAAATTCAACAAATACGCAACGCTACTTTAATCATAACTTATGCCAATAAAAGATTTCTAATCGATCCAATGTTTGCACCTAAAAATTTTTATCCACCAATACCAAAATGTTTTAATCCCAATACTAAATGGCCTCTTGTAGATTTACCCTTTGCCATTTCCAAAATCATTGATAATATTGATGCTGTAATTTTAACACATTACCATATCGACCATTTTGATGAATTTGCAGTTCAGGCACTACCTAAAAATTTAAAAATCTACGTTCAAGATGATATTGATAAACAATTATTGATAAATCATGGCTTTACTAATATCGAAATTTTAACAAAAGAAGGCAATTCATTTGATGATATCAAACTCTATAAAATTGATTGTCAACATGGCATAAAAACTCTAACATTACCATATTTTGAATTTACGAGTAATTATTTTAACATGAGTGTACGCTATGAAGCTATGGGGGTTATTTTCCAACATAAAGATGAAGAAACTTTATATCTAGCTGGCGACACTATATTTTGTGATTTTGTTAAAAATGCTATTACTCAATATGCACCTGCTAAAATTATCATCAACTGTGCGGATGCCCAATTTGAACATAGTGGCTCTATCATCATGGGAACTGATGATATTTTAAAACTTCATCAATATGCTCCTAATTTAAACATAATAGCTAGTCATTTAGATACTGTAGGTCATGCCACTTTAAACCGTCAACAATTAAGCGAATTTATCACTCAACATAAATTAACCGATTATATCTTCGTGCCAAAAGATGGAGAAATTATCTAAACGAAAATACATTTATCAGAAAAATACCTTTAAATATTGAAATTAATTATCATTTTTATTATACTTGATATATAAATTATATATCCTAAAGAAAAGAAGTGATATTCTTGCAAAAAGAACATTTTGATATCACAGGTATGACATGTTCGGCTTGCTCTAGTAGAGTAGAAAAAGCTGTCGGTAAATTACCTGGTATAATCAATCACTCAGTGAATTTACTAAAAAATTCTATGGTTGTGGAATTTGATGAAAAATTATTATCCACAACCATAGAATTTTTTAGTAAATTCACTGAGT
>OGLN01002244.1_pt1 | contig 12319 bp, 9 predicted proteins | sample 1572641 | NCBI WGS metagenome assembly OGLN01 (sample SAMEA2581903, study PRJEB24529) | metagenome | biome: Human gut stool | place: China | collected 2011
TCTTCACGCCGATCTTGCTCTGGTCGATCTGCTCAAAGCCGGGCAGCTGCGCCAGAACGGATGCATTCAGCGCGTAATTGCCGTTTGCATAGTCGGCAAACAGCTGCCGGTTGTCGCCCTCGCCCTTCAGGATCGCCAGATTTTCCTCGATGCCGGTGATCTTGCTGTTCTGATGATCGTTTGTTTCGACCCAATTACTCTCGCCCTTTTCGCTGCCGCGCGGCGAAGCGTCGGTATAAATCAGGATATTGTTCTCGAAGGTATTCTGGATGTAGAAATCCGTCGCACCCTCTCTCGCCGCAGCCATCCACGGCCAGCGTTCCGTATACCGTTCGTTGTTCCAGACCTGCTTTAGTGTGTCCGCTGTTCCGTAGCCGCTGTCGCTGGTCATGCGCGTTTCAAAATTGCTGTCGATATACGCATAAAGCGCGCACGGCATATCAATAAAGAGGTTATTTGTGATTACATTGTCATGGCCGCAGTTGATCTTGATCGCTTCGATATAATTTCCAGAAGCACCCGGGCCAAAGATATTGCCGGTGATCGCTGCGCCGCTCAGACCGTCGTCCATGTAAACGGCGCTGCCCGCGAAGTTGGGATAGGATGCGTCATTGTTGCCCAGGTTGTAGAAATGATTGTTCCGGATAATAAGTCCCTGGCAGCGCGCGTCACGCCCGCCGTAGACTGCAGCCATATCCTTGCCGTTCAGGATCACGTCATGGAACGAGTTGTTCTCGATCACGCAGTCCAGCGAGGTCTCCGCATCGCCCGCAATGGCGAAGTTCAGCGCGATGTCCGTGATGTTATAGACCTCATTGCTGGAGAAGGTATTCTTCACACCGCGAAGCTTCACACCGCCTTCGTTGAACGTGCGGTGCTGGTTCGTATCGTGGATGCGGCAGTTTGAGATGAAGTTGCAGCCCGGCGTCATGGTCTGGAAGTCGCCGCCGTCCAGATACATGGCCGTGACGGACGTATAGGCGATTTCAGAGTTCTGAATGCCGGAGTTCGTGGCGTTGTCGATGCTGATGGCTCGTTCTTCAAAATCCGTCAGCGTACAGCTGTCGATGACACAGTGGTCGACGCCGTCCATGACGATGCCGTTCTTTTTGGAGGACGTGACCGTCAGGCCCTCAAGATTGAGATATGCGGCGTTTTTGACCGAGATCAGGTCAAAATTGCTGCTTGTCATGCGGAGCGTCGAAGCTGCCGTTGCATTTGCGAACGGATAGATATAGAGCTTGCCGCTCGTCTGGTCATAGTACCACTCGCCCGGCTCGTCCAGCGATTCATACGCATTGTAGAGCAGCATAGGCTTCAGCCCGGCAGCGCTGCCATAATGGGACGCATCCGTCGCCGTTACAATGCCGGTTTCCGGATCAAGCGTGCCGTGGAAGCCATGCAGCGCCCAGCCGTAGGAGAAATAGCCAAAATAAATGCGGTCAGCGGCGATATGATCCCAACCGAGAACTGTTTCGTCTGTAAGCTTGATCTTGGGATAGGTGCCTGCCGTCTGCGTGGGATCGACCGTCTCCACGTGCATCCAATCCTCGGTTGAGTTGGAGTTCGGGTAGCGCGTCAGGCGCATATGCTGTCCATCCAGCGAGAAAAGCGGTGCGTCGATGCAGAAGTTGCTCTGCGTCAAACCAACGCTGATCGTGCCCAAACCAAGTGCGCTGGCATCGGCCACCATGACGTGCTTCTGCGCGTCCGGTGAAAGCTTTTCCTTCATTTCACCGGAAACCGGCTCAAAGGCAGACAAAGAGGCTCCGGCGCTGCCGGTGATGGTGACCGTCTCGCCCGGATAGGCGCGCCACGTCACGGGCAGTTCTTCCGTGCCGCCGTCTTCCGCAGTCAGCTCGAACGTCTTATTCAGCACATAGGTGCCGCCGCGCAGATAGACCGTTGTGGGCAGCTCCGTCGAGCGGTTCTCGCGCAGATAGTCGCGCACAGCCTCCAACGAGCCGAACGGCGCGTCCTTGCTGCCGTCGCCGTCACTGCCGCCGCTCGGAGACACATAGACCGGCTGTTCCGTGGGTTCCGGATCGGGATCGGGGTCAGGATCGGGCTTCGGATCGGGGTCCGGCTTCGGGTCGGGATCGGGTTTCGGGTCGGGATCAGGTCTCAGAATGGGAAGAATCGCGCCGATATTGGAGCTATCCTCTCCCAGCGCTTCTCGGTAAGCCTTTTCCGTAAACACGCCCTTCTCGATCAGCGTCTGTGCCAGCGTCTTGCCGCCGGATTTGAATTTCGTCTCCAGCAGCGCCCAGATCACGTCAACGGCGTTGCCGCGCGTATACTCGCCGCTGTTTGCGGGCACGACCGGCAGGCCGAGCTTTTCCGCCAGCTCTGCCGACTTGTTCCATGTAAAGTCCGTGTCGTCCTCATATTGCAGCAGACGCAGAACCATCGTCAGGAACTGTGCTTCCGTCACGAGCTTGCCGTAGCCAAAGAGCGTTTCGCTGACGCCCTTGACAAGCGCGTTCTGGTAGCCATAGCCGACATAGGGACCGGCCCAGGCCAGAACGTCCGTAAACGGATGCTCCGGGTTCTTTTCCTTCGCTTCCGCTTCCGCGCCGAGCAGGCGGACGATCAAGGTGATCGCCTGTTCGCGCGTCAGCGTCTTTTCCAGCTCGAAGCCCTTGTTTGTGCCCTGAAACAGGCCAAGGGTCTTCAGCGCTTCGGCCTTCTGCGGCGTCGTGTAGCTATGGCTGCTTCCGGCGGCCAGCGCCGGAACACAGCTCAGGAGCATCGCAAGCAGCAGCAGGACTGCAACGCAGGATTTATAAATTCGTTTCATAAATCAGTCTCCATTCCAAAAATAGTGCGCCGGGCATCAGCCGGAGAACGGCAGATATCCGGCGCTTTTGCGGGAGGTCCTTTATTCCAGTGGGGTGATCGTCTCAACGTCTCCGTTCAGGCGGGAACGCTCGGCCGCGAATACCAGACGGGTGTTTTCGCAGGAAATGCCGATCTCGCTGACCTCGTCTGCGGTTTTTGCGCCAGTCATGTAATCATAGAGCGCGTTCACGATACCGGGATCGCCGCCGCCGTGGCCGCCAACCAACGTGCCGTCCACGCGGCCATTTGTGTGGATGGTCTCCCACCAGCGGCCCTCAAAGTGGAAAATGCGGATTTCGTCGCCCTCGAAGTCAAGGAACATCTCGCCCTTTGTACCCATGATGTTGGACTTTCTGCCGTTGTAATTAAAGCAGCTCATGGTGAACGAGGCTGTAGATTTGTCCGCAAACTCCATGTTTACGACCTGATGGTCGACCACGTCATTATCGCACTTGAAGACACATTTGCCATACTGCGTATGACGAAGCGTAAATTCCACATCCGCGTCGGTGGGGTCGACCTTGCCGGTGGACGTCGTGCGGAACCACATGTTGTTCTTGTCGTCCAGATACAGCTTGACGGCGTTGTACGGGCAGGTCTCCGCGTGCGGGCAGCCGTCAATGCAGCGCTCCGGCGCGTCTGCCGGCGCGTTTTCGCGGCGGAAGTATTGGAGCGAGCCGAACGACTGGATCTTCGTGCATTTTTTCTTCATCAGCCATTGCAGCAGGTCAATGTCGTGGCAGGACTTGGCCAGCAGCATGAAATTGCTTTTGGCCGTGTTGCCCCAGTTGCCGCGGACAAAGCTGTGGCTCTGGTGGATATTACCGAGTCCTTCCGTATGGACGATCGTCACGATATCACCCAGCACGCCCTCGTCGATCAGCTGCTTGACGCGCGAATAGAACGGCGTATAGCGCAGTACATGGCAGACCATGAACTTCCGGCTGTATTTGCGCGCCTGATTGAGCAGATCGACGCATTCGTCCTCTGTGCGCGCCAGCGGTTTTTCCAGCAGCACATCATAACCGGCCGCCAGTGCCTTCATGGCCGGCTCATAATGCATACTGTCTTGTGTCGCAATGACCGCAAGATCGGCAAGCCTTGGCTGCGCCAGCAGCTCCTGCCAGGTATGGAAAACGTGATTGTCCGGGAGGTTATGCTTATTCTGAATGTTTCTGCGATGGTTCTCGTTCGGATCAGCAACGGCAACAACGCGAAATTTTTCCGGCAGCGTCTTCATGATATCGGTGTAAATTTCGCCGCGGTTGCCTGCGCCAATCAGCGCAACGGTAAAGACTTTCATTGAGCTCTCTCTTTCGCTTTCTTCTTTTCTTCTGCTTTCCCACGCGGAAGGATCGGGATAATCTATACCGTACATCCGGCCAACCAGCGTATAGCGCTGCATCGGATACCGGTTCTCCACCAGATGTACCAGCCGGTTGGCCTCCGACGGATTGACCGAGTAGACGGCCGCACCATATGGCGCGTCGCCGAATGTGTTCCGGCTGACGGTGAAATGCTCATTGCCGGTCGCGTGGGAAATACGCCACAAAAACACATGGTGGCCCATCGGCTGCGGCCAGATCTCCGACCGGCGCGGCATCGTCTCACCAAGGCGGGAAAAGCCCATGCCTGCGTTCTCACAGACGTTGTCTGTGAACTCCGCATACGTCGGCAGAAGATCGCGCTGCTCATAGGCCGCCATACCGCAGCGGCGGAAGGTGTTGCTTCGGATCAGGAAATGGTACGCGGGCTTGCAGTCCGCGCCGCCCTGATGCGTCACGGCAGAATCGTAGATATCGTCGAACACGCAGTGCGCGACCTCGACGTTTTCCGCTACGTTCCAGCACTCAAAGGCGTTGCCAAAGCGGATCTTCTGGTCTTTATCCCAGACGGCGCCGCCGATTTTGGCAAACTGGCAGTTTTCGATGCGCAGATTCCGGCCACCCTCCTCGCCCGCAATGCCGTGCAGGCCGTTGTTGCGGAATTCCAGATCGGAAATGACCATGTCGTGTCCGCAGTGCGCCAGCCAGCGGTACTGCGAGGTCGCGCATTCGATGCTTCCGTAGAAGGCCGCGGGATTTTCCTGCGAATAGACCAGCAGCGTATGATCCTCCGCAAGCGGGAGATGCTGAATGGAATATCCAAGGCAGGAATCAAACCAGTCGCCCTGCTCGCAAAGCTCCTCGCGTGTCCAGCGCAGCGCGCCGCACGTGCCGTCGCCGTAGATCAGGTTGGCCGTCTCACCGGAAAGCATGCCGGTAAACCGCCAGATGCTTCCGCCGACGTTTTCCCATTGTGCCGGGTCGGAAAGGCTCTGCGAGCCGCAGAATACGGGCGGCTCACCCTCGCCATACGCACCGTAGCGAATGGGATGCTCCCAGCGGCCGGACGGATTCTGCAGCGGCCCGCGGAACACGCTGCCGCGCCGGAACAGGACGGTATCATCCGGCTGAAGCAGCTCCGGGTGCTGCGTCCGGAACGGCGTTTCGGGACGCAAGCCGTCATTTTCGTCGCAGCCGTTCTGAAAATCAATAAAATATGTCGTCATTTTAACACTATTTTTTCAATAATCAGGAAAAAACTTATAGGAAAAGCGGAAGAGACGGAATGCCTCTTCCGCTTTTGGTTAGATGCTTACCAGGAAGTGATATTGTTGGCCTCAATGTAGGCGTTGATCTGGTTCTGGAACTCGGTGACAAGCTCTTCGATGCCTGCGTCCTTACGGGCAGCCATATAGTTGTTATAGAGTTCTTCCCAGTTGTCGCCTGCAACGCCGTTGTCAAGCTGCGGGCCATACTCGTAGTACACGTTCAGGATGCTCGCGCAGATACCCTCGACATTCGTTCTGTCGAACGTGAAGTTCAGGAACGGGTTGACGCGGGCAGTCTCCTCCAGCGCTTCCAGATCCGCATAGTAGTTGGGATCGGTGCCGTTGTTGATGAGCGCGTTCTTGCAGGAGCCGATGATCCATCTCTGGATGCCGTAGCTGTCGTCCGCCGTGGGGCTGGCGCCGACATAGCTGGTGGTGATGGTGCCGTCGGCGTTCTTGGTGTAGTCCTCGCCCTCGATGCCGTAGATCAGCGTGTTGTACAGGTCGGGCTGGGAGTAGATCGCGTTGAGGACCATCATGGCGCGCTCGGGCTCATCCGCGCAGTACGGGATGGCGTAGGAGGTATCGCCGCCGAGGATGAGCGATGCATTCTCCTCAACCGGCAGATAGGTCATGTCCATACCGGCGTCTGCCGTTGCCGCGTCCTGATCGGCCTCCGTCAGATACGGGTCGCAGCTGAACACATAGGTCGTGTCGGTGATCTCGCCGTTCTTCGGCATCGTCAGCGTGGAGGTATCGACGGACATGATGTCGGAGCGAATGTAGCCTTCCTTGTACCAGTCGGCCATCGTCTTGGCGTACAGCTTGTAGTGTTCGCTGGCAACACCGTCAATAACCGTGAAAGTGTTGTCTTCAAACGGAATGCCGATCTCAGAGCCGCCGACGCCGGGGTTGGATCTCGTGCCGTTATACATGGACCAGCCGAACACACGGCCGGTGTTGATGCCAGCGCCGAGCTTGCCGGCTTCCTTTGCAGCAGCCAGATACTTGGTCGCCTGATCCAGAACAGCCTGGAATGCCTCTGTACCCTCGGAATAGTTGTTGCGCCACTTGTTCAGCGCTGCCTCGGTATCCTCGATCCAGGTGTCGCCTGCGAGCTCTGCGATCTCCGTGACGACGAGCCAGCCGCGGCGATCACCGACAAGGCCCTGCCAGCTGGGAAGATAGTACAGCTTGCCGTCATCCGCATTGCGATGGATTTCAACGACATTTTCGCCGAGGATATCCACGATGCCCTGGCCGTACTCTGCGAGCAGATCGTCGAGCGGCATCAGGTTGCCGTCGGCAATGTTCTGCGGCTTGTTGATCAGCCAGCCGGTCCATGCGAGGTCAACGCCTTCGCCGGAAGCCAGAACCTGAGAGAACTTTTCGCTGTACTCATCGAAGGAAACGTCGATGAATTCAACCGTGGTGTTGGGAACGTACTGCTGGAGCTGCTCATTGAAAGCGGCCCAGACCTTGTCGGAGTTGGCCTGCTTGCCGGCGCCGGTGATCATGAGCTGAATGGTCTTCTGCTCAAGCGCGGGCTCGGCAGTCTCTTCGGGAGCTTCAGGGGTTTCGGTGTTGTCGGTGGTTTCCGCCGGCTCAGTCGTGGCGGGGGTTTCGTCCGCAGCGGGAGTCTCAGCAGTCTTGCTGCAGCCCGCCAGAACGATGCTCAGAACCATGATCATGGCAAGGAGCAGGCAAATGGTTCTCTTTTTCATGATATCCTCCTTAGATTTTAGGTGATATGGGGTGTCGTTTTCTCTTGTAAACGCCTCAAAACGCGGTACCATTCGTTTTCAGGCATACAATTCATAAAACAGGCTGTTCTCTCAGCCCTTGACTGCGCCAATGGTAAGACCCTGTGCGAAGTATTTCTGGAAGAACGGGAACACGACCAGCATGGGGCCTGCCGCGATGACGCACATGGCGAATTTCAGCGATTCGCTCGGCAGCATACTCGTGTCCAGCGAAACGCTGCCGGACATCATGGGGTTGTTCGCAAGATTCTTCATGAACTCCGCCTGATCCATCATGCGCTGGAGCAGGTATTGCAGCGTATAGAGGCTTTCGTTGCGGATGTAGATCATGGACGTGGTATAGTCGTTCCAGCGGGCGACCAGCGCCATAAAGCCAAGGGACGCAAAAACGGGCGTGGACAGCGGCAAAACGACCGAAAAGAAGATGCGCAGCTCACTCGCGCCGTCCAGATACGCCGCCTCAAACAGCGTCTCGGGCAGGCCCTTGAAGAACGTCCGGAATACCATGGTGTTCCACGCGCCGCCGGTGATGCCGGGCAGAATGTAGATCCAGATGGAATCCGCCAGCTTATAATACTTGGAGAAGATAATGTAGTTCGGAATCATACCGGCGCCGAAGAGCATGGTGAAGAAGATAAAGACCGTGATGGGCCTGCGGAAGCGGAAATTGCTTCTGGAAAGCGGATAGGCTGCCAGTGCTGCGACGAGGCTGCTGAGAACCGTGCCGACCACAGCCTGAAAAATGGTCACGCCGTAGGCGCGCAGCACGCGCGTGCCGCTGGAGAATGCCGACTTGTACGCGTCGAGCGTAAAATCACGCGGCAGCAGGGAAAAGCCGCCGGAGGTCAGGGCCTGTTCGCTGGTGAATGACGCTGAAATGACGACGATCAGCGGAAGAACAAAGCAGGCGCACATCAGGAAGAAGAAAATATACACAAAGCGCTTGAACGCCCTGTCGCGGCTGTGCTTGATTTTCGGATTCATAAGATTCTCCCTTCCGCTTAAAACATCGAGTTGTCCGGGGAGATCTTCTTGACGATCCAGTTGGACAGCAGAACAAGGAACATCCCCACAACGGACTGAATGAGGCCCGTCGTCGCGCCGATCGCATAGCTGGATTCCTGCAGGGAACGATAGACGTAGGTGTTGAGGATATCCGTCGTTGCGTACAGCGTCGAGGTATTTCTCGGGATAACATAGAAAAGGTCGAAGTTGCCGCTGATGAGCGTGCCCGCATTCATGATGGTGAAGATGCAGATCAGCGGGACAAGGTGCGGCAGGGAAATATGGAGCATCTTCTGGAAGCGGCTTGCGCCGTCGATCTCCGCCGCTTCGTAGAGCGAGGTATCAATGCCCATCAGGGCTGCAAAGTACATCATGGAGCCCATGCCGATGCCCTTCCAGATATTCACGACGGTCAGGATGAACGGCCAGTATTTTGAATTCATGTACACATCGACCGGGTCGCCGCCGAAGAACTGAATGATCTGGTTCATAAGACCGGTCCTCGGGCTGAGGATGGCGTAGACGATGTAGCCGACAATAACCATCGACATGAAGTTCGGGAAGGTGATGATGGTCTGGTAGGTTTTCAGCCGGCGCCTGCTTGTGATCTCAAACAGCAAAAGTGCGATGATTACGTTTGTAACCGGACTGAGCACCATGAACAGAAGACCATAGAGCACCGTGTTGCGCAGCGCGCGGTCAAGCGCGACGGACTGGATGATCCACTTGAAGTTTGCAAGGCCGCACCAGTCGCTGCCGAGGATGCCCTTGGAGAATTTATAATTCTTGAACGGAATGATGACTGCGGCTCCCATCGGTATATAGTTGAACAGGATATAAGCGATGATCGCCGGGATACACAGAAGCAGCAGCTGACGGCTGGCCTTTGCGTCCGCCCGGCCTTTGTGGCCAAGGCGCGGCCCTTCCTTTTTTCTTTCCTTTGTCATGGTTCGCATGGGTGCCTCCGCTTTCTTTTTCTTCATTTTACGAATTCGCGTTTCTATTTCCAAGTCGTAATTGCGACAATATTGGCAGGGTTTGCGACAACATCTTGTGCATTGCTTCTAAATACCAACTGTCGTTTTCCTTCTCTGTTGGTCAATTTTACATTGATTTTACATCCGCTTGAAAATTAGATAAATCGCACAAATCCGGTCGTTTCTTATTATGCAAAGCGCACATGTATTTCTGCATGTGCGCCCTGATTTGCTTTTGCATCGACGCTGCTGCGCCGCCGTCTTATTCCTGCGGCGGCTCCTCTCGCTGGCTCAGATTCAGCCTCTGCTGATATTCGCGCATGGAGCAGCCGGTACAGGTCTTGAAAGCGGTGCAGAAGCTCTTTTTGTCCTTGTAGCCCACGGCCTCCGGGATGGATTTGACGTCCTTTCCGTTCTTCAGCATTCCAATGGCCGCCTTGATCCGAATGCGGAGCAGATACTCCGCAAACGTCTCATTCATCTCCGCGCGGAACTTTCGGACAAAGTGCCGTGAGCTGATATGGGCATACGCCGCTACGCTCTCGGCAGTCAGCTTTTCTCCAAGGTGCGTCTGCATATAGACACAGGCGCGCCCAATGGTGTCGCTTTTCAGCGCATCCTCCTGCGAAATATACCCCTTTTCGGAAAGCAGCGCCCAGATGGCGTCTATGCACGCTGCCGTTCCCTGCGCGGAGGCCAGCGTGTCCAGAGGCACAGCCATCATGCTGCTTCGAATCTGTGCGGCCAGCGCCTCATCCCTGCGGCGAATTTCTGTGCGCAGCTCCTCCATCAGTGCGCGTGCCAGCAGGGCTTCCATGCGGAACGAAGCATTATTCAGCAGCGGCTTGACTCTGGAATACATTTGCCAGTGATCTTCATCGATTTCCGGCTTCAAAGCCAAGAGCAGCTTCAGGAGCTTCGGAATACACTCATCCCAGTTTCGCTGACTGCACAGATACGCTTCTTCACGGCTTTCCGCGTGCAGTTCCTCTGAAACGCGGATCATCGCATCCTGCAGCGCCTCGATGCCGTCAGATTTCAGCAGGTACGCATATGCACCGAAGCGCACAGCCTGCTGCGCTTCGGCAAAGCTCGGGGTATCCGTCACGAAAATCACGCGGACGCGCGGACATTGACTGCGAATGCGCTCTGCAAACTCGAAGCCGGAGGTGTCCGGCAGTTTCGTGTTCGTGATGAGCACCGATGCCGTTTCGCCCTTCTGCATCCACTGCGAGATCCACTTTCCCATGCTCTCGCCGCGTACCATGCCGAATCCCAATCCGTAAAAATCAATCCCGTTAATTACCTCTATGCGGTATCTCAGGCATGAATCTGTAAAAAATGCTTCAAACATAGGCTACCTCACATCCATTCATTGGTGCTGCACCTGCCGGGACGGCAAAAACGCACAAAGCGGCTATTACTTGTTTCCAAAGGCGTTCACCATTACGCAGCCGGCGGTAATCAGCACAAGACCGATGATTCCAACCGTGGAGAGTTTTTCCTTGTATGCAAAAATCGAAACCAGCGAGGTGACAATCAGTCCAACGCCGCACCAGGTTGCGTATCCGATATTCAGGTTGATCCGGTTCAGACTTTTTGCAAAGGTGTAATGGCAGACAATATACGCCGCCGCGCAAATCAGCGACGGGGTCAGCTTTGTAAAGCCCTCCGTCTGCTTCAGATAGCTTGTGGCGATAACCTCCGAGACAATTGCAATGGCAAGAAATGCATATTCCATTTTGCCTCACAGTCCTTTCTGTTCTAATTGTCGGATGAGTGCCGGAACATCGGCGACGGAATCCAAAATGTAATCCGCCGCAGGCGCCAGCTGCTCTCTGGATGAAACGCCGCTTAAAACACCAACGGCGATTGCGCCGCCGTTGTGCGCAAAGTTCATGTCGTTTATCGTGTCGCCCACAACAAGGATATTTTCCGGCGCGATGTGCCACTGCGCCGCGGCGCGCGAAATGATGCGCCCATCCGGCTTTAACGGCATATCCCCTGCCATCTGATCTCCCGCGAAAAAGGAGAACAGCGGCAGAATCTGCAAGCCTTTCAGACATTTGACCGCGGCCTCGCAGGTATCCGTGGTTGCAACGCCGAAATGAATGCTCTTTTCATGCAGCGGCTGCAAAATGGCCGGCAAATCTCCAATGCCCTTGATACTTTTGTTCTCCGCAAAGCTCTCCTCGTCAAAATACCGGGTGAGCTTTCCCTCCAAATCCCGCGTGTCAACCGGTGCTTGCGCGTGCATCGCTTCCAGCGCCGGCTTCATGTCAATCGCCATATCCAAAAATGTTTTCCACGCGAATGAACCGTCAGGAAGCACGTGATTTTGTATAATTCCGATAGAATTGAGCGCTTTTTCCGTGTGACTGGGATTTTGTAATCCGAAAGAATGCGCCGGATGACGCACTGCGCGGCAGGAATCCAGAATTCGTTGAAATCCAGCAGCGTTCCGTCTTTGTCAAAAATAATCCCGGATATTTTCATGTGATCTCTCTGTCCTTTCTCTTGCAGAACGTAATGCTGCGCTTCGATAACAGCAGACAGTTACATTCTAAAAGAATGTGAGCCAGTACGAACAGGGCGCATTCATGACATTTTTATACGCAATCACGCCATGATTGCAATTGCTCTTAAAAAGTGTGCATGCTATGATTTTAAAAGAAAGCAACCGGAGAATCAAGCGTTTGAAAAAGAACCACCAGTCATGTGTGCAATGCATGACTGGTGGTCTCCTTTATACAGTAACGGTCAGCTGCTTTCTTCCGTCCACATGCGGGAGAAGCAGCTTTTGGTTTTTCGTAATGGTGATCTCATACCGGCAGCCGCGGAACACGCGGGTAACCTTTGCCGGGAGCAGCTGCTCCGGCAGGCAGGGGTCGATCTCGAGGCCGTCCCACGTTGGGCGGATGCCCAAAATGTACTGCGTCGCGGCCAGATACATCCACGCCGCCGTTCCGGTCAGCCACGAGACGTTGGCCAGGCCGAATTTATCGCTCTCCGGGCCGAAGATATTCGACGAATAGACATACGGCTCCGCCTTATAGCGCTCCGCGCCCGCTGTTTTCTGCGCAACCATCGGCACGCCCGCCACAAGAGCCGCCATCATCACCACACTGTTCAAACGTGAC
>OGLN01002247.1_pt1 | contig 12302 bp, 6 predicted proteins | sample 1572641 | NCBI WGS metagenome assembly OGLN01 (sample SAMEA2581903, study PRJEB24529) | metagenome | biome: Human gut stool | place: China | collected 2011
TTTTCTTTTACAACTCCGTTGTAGAAGTTTTCTACTTTAATAAGCACTACATTATCCGAGTGCATTCTTGCAAACACGGTTATTCTTCGTTTGTCGGGTGCGGTTCGCATACTTGCCTCAAGCGCATTTTCAAGCAAATTAGAGAGCACAAGGCAAATATCAATTTCAGATACGGAAAGTTCTTTTGGAAGTTCGAGCTTGAACACACACGGTATTTCCAAATCTTTATACCTATGATAATAATGCCCCGCTACTCCGTCAATCGCATTGTTTTCGCACAGCTTGAGTTCCGAACTTGGAATACTCTTGCTCATTTTGCTTAAATAATTTTCAAGGTCTGCCCAATCTTTTCGTTTGACAAACGAATTAAGAATCGACAGATGATGCCGCATATCGTGACGGGCGTGTCGGGTTTCTTCAATCGACTTATTAAGCGTGTTGTACTGCTCTTGCTGCATATACAGAATTGTGTTTTCCTGCGTGAGCTTGTGATTGTTATTAAGGCTTTTTGCCATTATGTAAAACAGAGCGTAAAAAAGCAAAAGCAAACCGAGCATCGTACAACAGATTACAATATATCCCTGCATAATTCTTCCTGTATGCAGAATGTTTGGATTCCACGGTATTATAAATATGTTTATGGTGATAAAAACAGTGGGCAATATCCAGAACACATACCATGTGTGAGCAATGTTTTCGTCGTCTATTAGGTCGCATACTGCGTGAGAGGCAGGGTAAAACGCAAGCATTACAAATATCCAGCAAAAAATATTGAAAACAATTCCGCCCGTAAGCCCGAACCAAGGCTCGATATTTTTAGGATAAACTATTGAGTCAATGGCTCGTGTTATACTTGCAAGGCAGGCATAAACGCCGCACACGGCAAGTGCAATATTTGCGGATTTCAATATAGATGTCCTAAGCGTTGCGCAGTAGGCAATGGCCATAAGCATAAAGGCAGGCAGGATTAAAGAAATTGTTTTTATTTCAAACGAATAACAAAACAATCCGCCCACTATGCAAAGCATAAGGATTGTTGACAGCCAAATTGCCGTCAATGCGCCCATTTTTATTTTTAAATGCTGTTTCATAGGCAGGTATGCAAGTAAAGTGCCGGGTATCAGCACGGCAAGCTCAAGCATAGGTCGTAGCATTTCCGTCACAATATCACCTCTTGTTAAAGATAAAATCGGCGAACCGACTTTTTGCGGATTTTGTAAGACTTCGGCTGACCGAAATTCTCACTCCGTTGTTCAGTATAAATTCCGTTCCGTCAAAATCGCTTGCGTAATCAAAATTAATAATTACTCCACGGTTGCACATAAAAAATCTTTCATCGCTTTCAAGCTGTTTGCCAAACTCCGCAAATGTACTGCGAACCACGGTGGTTGCACAGTCGCTTTTGTATATGTTGATGCAGTGCTTAAAATGTTCGGCGTAGATTATTTCATTCAGCCTGATTCTCTGTGTGCCGCCGATTACTTTTACTTCTATATATTTGTCCGATGACGGCAGGCGGTTTAAAATATCCGTAAATGCAATTTTAAGTTCATCTGTCGTATATGGTTTGACAAGGTAGTCAAATGCCCTTACTTTAAAGCCCTCGAGTGCATGGTCCGACGAAGTGGTTGTAAAAATCAGGATACATTCCTTATCAAATTCTCTAAGCAGTTTTGAAATTTCTATTCCGTTTTCTTTATCTATGTAAATATCCATAAATGCAACTTCAAATGCTGTTTGCTTTGAGGCATTTATAAAATCAATTCCTTTTTCAAATTCGTATATTTCTCCGTTAATGCTATTATCCGAAAGTAACTTGTTAAGCCTGCTTATCAGCAATTGTCTGTCACTTTTCAGATCGTCAATAACAGCAATGCGCATTGTAATCCCCTCGGTATGATATAACTATATTCAACATTGTACCACATTTTTTTGTAAAAATCTTGTCTTTGCATATCAATTTGTGACGGATTTCTGCAATTCGTGCTATTTGTATAGAATAAACCGCAAAATATAGGTATAATTATAAAAAATAAAATATTGTTAAAGAAGGGAAACAAATGAACAAAGCAATCAGACTGACTAAATCGTTCACGGCACTGCTGCTCACAGCGATTATTACGCTCGGCACTTTTGCAGTGACTGCAAATGCGGCAGAGCTAAAAAGTATGGGCGCCTCGAAATCGGCAAAGTTTGACACAGCCAAGCTGTATTATATTTATCTTAATTTGCCTGATAAAGACACCGATAAGCCGCTTGCCCGCAACGAGTTCCGTTGGAACATCAACGGTACAGGATATGGAGCAAATGTAGCTCATCTTGATTATCTCGGCGGTAAGCAATGTAAGATGAAGCTTCAGCAAAAAGGTGATTATTACGGTATAAAATGTGATGATTTTAAAAAATGGCTCGATGTTGAACATAAAAAGTCGGAGGTAGGTAATGTTATTCATCAATGGGACGACACATTGAAGGCTGATAATCAATATTTCAGATTTGAGCCTGTACCGAACAAAGCAGATACATACTACATAATTGCTAAAATTACCGACCAAAAAAACAACAATCTTTATGTCGGTACGGAGAATAATGCTTATAAACAAGAATCAAAAATTGCATTGACATCTAAAAAAACAGAGTGGGTTGTTAAGGCTACGGATGATGTATCCGATAATTTCGGCGAACAGCAGATTCCCGGCGGAGATTCCAATAAAATAAAGCCGCAGGAAAACGCTCCTGTTTTTATGCTTTATCCAAAAGATTATATCAGTGATGTAAATGTAAATAATGACGCAGTGGTTCAAGGTAACTGCCTGCAGCTTTATTACACCGGCACAACTCCTAAAATTACTGCGGAATGGGTCAGCTCAAGAAGAGCTTACAGACTGAGAAGCTATGATATTAACGAGAATGTTCCGAAAAATGCTTATGGTTCGTTAGTACCATATGATGCCGTATGGGATGTAGACGGTGTGAATAACCCAAATAAGGCTGTTATTCATGTTTGGAATAATTCAGGCGACAATCATTTGAGTCAGCTTTGGAGATTTATTCCTGTTGATTCCGAGGCTAATGTTTATTACATTTATAATGTAGGCAACAAGCTGTATCTTTCGATTGAGGGATATGAAAATAAAAACGATAACAATGATGTAAAACTTATTCTTTCAAAAAAAGCTTTTAAGTGGGATTTGAAATTTCTTAATATGAATTCATTAAATTCATATACTGCCGAAGATGTAAAAAACAAAACCGATAAAAGCTATGCAATAAACAGCGGCAATTGGATGTCACATTTGCCTGATGATATGTATCTTTCAGAGGTTAATATGCCCGGAACGCATGACACAGGCGCAACTTATATGACTGATGTCGCAGAACAACTTTCAATCGTATGTTGTCAGCGACTTTATCCCGACGAACAGCTTAATTCGGGAGTAAGAGCATGGGATATAAGAATTAACAGAAAAGAATCAATTAACGAAAACAGTAATCCTACTATTATTCACGGAGAAAATTTTTACACCTGCCACAACAGGGACGGCAGTGATATGACTCTGCGTAATATAATGGACACTGCCAAAGATTTTCTTAAAGAACATCCTTACGAAACTGTCGTGATGACCTTGAAAGGAGATTCGAACGGCAGCGACGAAATTATCGGTGATATTGTTTTAAAGCAATATCTGAATAATAAAAATTATCCGATTTACAAACCGCAGAAAGGCGGAAGTGAGTATTCGCCTAAGCTCAAGGATGTAAGAGGAAAAATTGTGTTTATTCGCAGACTCGATTTTTCGGACAGTTACATTAAAAAAGCAGAAAGCAAAGATTTAGGCTTTTCTGTAATGGACGCTTTCGGTATGGATGCAAGCAGATGGGACGATAATGATTATTCTCTTAATAAAAATGCCGTTCGTGTAGGAAACAGCAATATTTATGTACAGGATAATTACGGCGAGCGCGACGCAGATACAAAACTCCTTTATTTTTACAGCACAATTTCCGATGCTACTACGAATAAATATACCGAGCAAGGAAATTATCTTTTTAACTATTCGGGTGCTAAGGATAATATTAATCAGCCAAGAATAGTAAACAGGTCGCTTATGGAGGACAGCTTTTTGTCACAGCCTGCCACATCAAGCGCTATACAAAGCATTGGTTTTGTTATGGCAAACTATATTGACGCAAAACTAAGCGAAAGAATTTATATGACAAACTTTGTATCCCAACACACTCATACATATAATGAAAAGGGCTTTTGCACAATTTGCGGTCAGTATCAGCCTGCCGTTTATAATAAGAGCACCGATGTGTATACGATAAACAACGCAGGTCAGCTTTTCTGGTTCTCATCACTTGTAAACGGCGACCACAGCTATGCTGATTTTGATAAGCAAAATGCAGGTGCAAACGCAGAACTTGCCGCAAACATTGACCTTGAAAATAAGGAATGGGCGCCTGTCAATAATTATAAAGGCAATTTTAACGGCAAAGGACACAGTATTTTAAATCTTAATATAAGCAAGGCTTCAGATTACACAGGACTTTTCGGTTCTGTAAACGAGGGCAGTGTTTCCGATATTACGGTTTACGGCGACATTACAGTCAAAAATTCCGCAAGTCATATCGGCGGTGTTGTCGGCTACATTAATTTGGGTTCTGTCAAAAATGTAGTTTCTTATGTAAATATAAATAATGACAAATACGGTTCGCAGGTAACGCACGCAGGCGGCATTATCGGCTCTGTAGGAAATGATAAAACAGATATTGAGAAATGTATGTACTACGGAAACATTCACCTCAATAATTCTTCCGATTGTATCGGCGGCGTAATAGCTTACTCAAACGGCGGCGCAAGAGTTAAAAACTGCGCAAACTTAGGCACAGTTACAGCAACGCAAAGCGGCGCATATGTCGGCGGTATTCTCGGCTACCTTAACAATACAAACCCGACAATTGAAAACTGCTACAATTACGCAAAGATAAGCGATAACGACAGCGGCAGACATTGCGGCGCAATTATCGGTTGGGCAAGGAATTTTAACAAGTCGAATATCGCAAACAATTATTACAACAAAGATACGGGAAACACTCCGTTCGGTACAGACAGCAAGTTGGGGTTATCGGCAAACGAAAAAACAATTTCTGAATTTAAGTGCGGTGAAGTTGCATTTAAACTCAACAACGGTGTTACCGACGGCACACAGGCTTGGTATCAGAACATAGACAACGGACTTACTCCTGACGATTACCCCGTATTTAACGGCGGTACGGTTTATTATGCTGACTTTGACAATACATATTCAAACTTTGAGAGAACACCCGATGAGTTTGACAAGGACGACGACGGCAGATTTATTATAAAAAACTACAGCGACCTTGTAAAACTTTCACAGGTTGTAAGAACCGATTACAAGCGATACGGCGACAAGAATTATATTCTTGTAAATAATATTTACGCAGATGAAAATTCAAGCTGGGTACAGGGAATCGGCTCTGCTGCTGAAAACAAACCGTTTAACGGCACATTTGACGGCAACGGCTACAGCATAGGCGCACTTAATATTTCCACAGGCGAATACGGCGGACTGTTTGAATTTATCGGAGAAAAAGGCATTGTAAAAGATTTGTTTGTTTATGACTGCGACTTTAAGGGCAGTGCAAAAACAGGCGGCGGAATTGCGGCTGTAAATGACGGTGTGATTGACCATTGCGTAAGCGGTTTAAACGCTGTATCGGGTACAATCTTTATCAAAAATTTAAAAATCAACGCATCGGATCTTAACTCGATTCTTAATGCAGATGTCTGCGGCGGTGTTGCGGGTATTAACAACGGTAAAATTACAGGCACACGAAATTGCTCAATCGTAAAGGGCAACGAGTGCGGCGGTATTTCGGCAATTAACACAGGCGAAATTTACGGTTGTGCAAACACAGGCAAGACAGGACTCGATACTTCAACGGTTGCAGGCGGTTTAGTCGGCAAGAACAGCGGCAAAATCGAAAGCTCCTATAACTGCGGCAATGTACTTTGCAAAATCAATTCTGCAAAGGGTTCGATTGTCGGCTTGAACGGCGTTGCGGGAACTGACGGTGTAACAGTCAAGAATGTATTTTACACAGCACAAAATTCACTCAATGCAGTAGGCACGGATTCACAGGCAAAAGCCGACAGTACAAATATTGCATACGAAAGAACGGTTGAAATGGCAAGCGCAAGCCTTGCGGATAAGTTAAACAGTGTTACAGATGACAGCATAAACTTTATTTGCTCTGACTTTAACAGAGGTTATCCGTACATCAAAGGCAGCTTCCTAAAGTACAGCGTTAAATCTGTAGGCAGCGGCATTACTCTTTCGGGCAATATGCACTCGTCACTTAATGTAAGTTACACTGCTTATTCAACAGATGACGAACAGTATAAAAAATTCGAGTCGCTTATTAAGGACGGAAAAATTCTTGATTTTTACAAGGGCACACTTTCGGACAATAACGGAAACTCTGCATTTGCGGAATTTTGGTGTGACAATAATTTAAAACTCACCTTGCCGGTAAGCGGCAAAAATGTAAGCCTTGCGGTACTTGACGGCGACGGCGGCATAAAATACATAAAGCCCGACTCTTTTGAAAACGGAAAAGCAGTGTTTACATTATCACAGCCGACTGATTTTGCACTTGTGGAAACCTCGTCAAGCGGCGGCAACAACACAGGCAATACACAGATTGACAATACAACAATAAAGACGGGCGCAACTGTGATTTATACAATTTCATTTACGGCAATTATCGCTTTGCTTGCCTTTGCTGTATTGAAGAAAAGAGGACGCATTGAAAAATAAAAAAATATATATTGCAATTATAGCGGCACTTATTGTTGCAATCGGAGCGCTAAGCGCAGTATTAATCTACAATAACATAAACTCTCAACCTGCCGCACCCACACAGGGTGTGGTAGGGGAGATACGCAATGATTGGGATACAGGCATAGACGAAAACTCAAAAGGCAGTGACAATACCAAAAAAACAGGCGTGCAGATACCCGGCTACAGCACTGCTGAAATGAATGTGGGCGATACCTCTCTGCACATCAGTATCGGCAATCCAAAGTCAAACACCTGCGGCTTATACGCAACGCTAAGGCTTTCCGACGGAACTGTGCTTTATAAATCGGATTTGCTTGAACCCGGCAGTGGTCTTACAGATGTACCGCTTTCAAAGTCGCTTGAGAAAGGCGAGTATCAAGCAATGGTTTTGTATGAATGTGTAACTCTTGACGATTCGCATCAAAAACTCAATTCGGCGGAATCGGAGTTTACACTCAAAGTAAAGTAAAATACCGATAAATTTGGTAAAAAATAAAGAAAGAAGTGTTTATATGAAAAAAGTAAAATTTATATCGGCAATTATGGCGGCTATGCTCGCCGCAACAGGCGTGGTTTCCGTATCGGCGGCAACCCTTACAAACGAAAATCCCGATTCTTCCACGGAAGTTACCGCAAGAATTGAGGGTACACAACCGGGAGATGTAAGCTATGTTATTACAATCCCCGATATGGTTGATTTCGGCACTCTTACACAGCCGCAGACAGATACACAGAGCAACAAGTATCTTAACTTTGATGTGACTGCAACAGAGCTTAAACTTAACGATAACAACTTTGTATCTGTTTATATTAACGGTCAGGACATTGACGATAAGTTCTATATTACACAGAAAGACGCAACCAACCCGTTCAAAATCAAGTATGATATTTATTCGGAAAAAGTAAATGACGATAATGTTGCCGACAAAATCGCTATCAATGACGCAGGTGCTCCGGGTGCAAACGGTTTCCACTTTACAACCTTCAGCGCCAATTCACAGGGTCAGGTTCAGGAGGGTACACTTGTACTTAATCAGCAGGCACTCTACGGACAAGACCTTGACGCTATTGCAGGCAATTACAGCGGTACAATGACATTCCACAGCTCAATTGTAACAATATGATTATGAAATGACTGATTTTAAAAAATTGCTTAGCGCAATTGCGGTTTGTACGGTGATTGCCGCAGTCTTTATAACGGCTACCGTTTCGGTAACGGCAAGGGATGAGGGCAGTACGCAGATTACGGCTAACATTTTATCGCCGACAACTCAACCGTATTCCACAGTCCCGACCGTACCCGTACAGGATAACACGAGTATGGTAACGGGAACACAAACATATTTGCTGATAGCCTTGCTTTTGTGCATTGCATTGCTTGCATTTGTTATATTATTATTTTTTATTCACAATAAACATATGAGGTGACTATGAAGGTATTTAATTGTATTTTGGGTATTTTGACTGTTCTTGCGTCAATTTATTGCATATTTTATCCCGGACTTACATTTCTTAACATTGGTTGGATTGTAACGATAATTCTCGGATTATGGGGAATTTCCACAATTGTTTCGTATGCAGCTTCACGCAACGACGGTAATAATAAAGAAAAAGCTTTAATGGGAACTTTAGGTCTTATAGCAGGCATAGCTGCGGCGGTTGTGTCTGTGCTCGCAATGTTTATGCCCGGCATAAGAGTGATGTTTGATATATTAATCCTTGCGATTTTTGCGGTATGGCTTATTGTAGACGGAATCTCTTCTATAGCAACATCATTCAAGGTTAAAAAATCAGGTTCAAGTGTATGGGTACTTCCGCTTATATGCGGAGTGCTCGTACTGCTTGCAGGCTTATACGGAATATTTAATCTTATATTCACAGCGCAAACACTCGGACTGTTTATGGGCATTTTGCTTATGACATACGGTATAAGACTGATTCTTTCGGCATTTAAAAATTAATTTGCTATCCACTCATTTCCCTTATATAAAACAACAGCCTCTCGGTGTTTTTACATCAAGAGGCTGTTGTGCTTTTTATATTTGAATCTGGAGTAAATGTTGAAGTAATATCGGTAAATTATATTTTAGCAGATTGCTTTATCAATCAATTACATTTTTTCTTTACCCTTATTTGCAAATCTTTTTGACGGTCTGTAGATAATTAACGCTATAAATATCAGCACTGCCGTTGTAGCTAAGCTGACAGGGTAAGCGGTCATTATCGTTACAAAAGTTCTGTTTGCGGGGAATACGGTATTTATCCATATTATTCGCAGCACGCATACGCCTACGGTAGTGAGAATTGCAGGAACAAGCGAAAATCCGAATCCTCTTAAGTATCCCGACATTACCTCATACAGCATTGAGAATATGTAAGCTATAAAAATAATTACAAGTCTTGTATAGCCTATTTCTATTACTTCGGGGTTGTTGTTGAATATTGACAGCAAAAATTTTCCTGTTATAAGCACTATAAGTATTGCCGTGCCCGATGCAATTGCGTCTTCGATAAGGCAAAGAAAAAGAGTTTTTTTACAACGGTCAATCTTATTTGCGCCAAAGTTTTGTCCGACAAATGTTGTGCAAGCCTGACTAAACGAGTTCATTACATTGTAAGCGATAATCTCTATGTTGAATGCCGCACTTGAGGCAGCTATTACGGTAGTGCCAAGGCTGTTAATCGCACCTTGAATTACAATATTCGCAACCGCAAACACCGCACTCTGTATTCCTGCGGGAAGTCCTATCTGCATAATTTTCGCAAAGACTTTTCCGTCTATTCTTAATTTTTTAAATTCTACTTTTATGTATTTGTCGCTTTTTATGAGCTTTATATAAAGAATACCTGCGCTCACAACATTTGCAAGCACTGTTGCGGTTGCTACTCCGTTTACCGACATTTTAAGTACGATTACGAAGAACAGATTAAGCAGTACATTCAAAATTCCCGACAGCGTAAGCGCAATAAGTGGCATTTTGGTTTCGCCTATACTTCTGAAAATCGCCGCCTCAAAGTTGTACAGCAGTATGACAGGCATTCCGAGAAAATATATTCTCAAGTACAACAGTGCAAGCTCAAGCACATCACTTGGCACATTAAGCGCCGTAAGAAGTGGCTCGGCTATTATTTCGCCGATTATCTCAACCAATACACCGCCGATTACCGACACTACCATAGAAGTGTGCACGGCTTTTTGCACCGTCTGTTTGTCATCTCGACCGATAGCATTTGCTATTACAACATTTGCGCCGAGCGCTATGCCTATAAATAAATTAAGTATCAGTCCTATGATAGGGCTGTTTGCTCCTACTGCCGCTACCGCTGCGGTTTTGTCGGTTTGTGCAAAGTTGCCTACTATTGCTATATCGGACGCATTAAAAAGCTGTTCGAGTATTCCCGTTGCCGCAATCGGCAGGGCAAAAACAGGCAGTTTGTTCCATATACTGCCGTTGAGCATATCAAGTTTTTGCTTTTTTAATTCTTTTTCCATTCAATCCACCTTTTCGTATTCACACATAACATATATATTTCATATATAATAAATTATATTCCTTATTTTTACATTTTTCAACACCTAAGTTGTTGCATATAGACATAAGGTTTATTATAATATAAGGAAAGAAAAATTATGAAATGAACATTTGCATTTATAGGGGTGGCATTATTTATGGAAATGGATAAACTAAAGCCAAAACAAAGTGCTTTTATTACAAGGGTTGGCGGTGACGGAGCATTAAGACACCATTTGCTTGATATGGGACTTACACCTGGCACTGAAATTACTTTGCAGAAAATAGCGCCGATGGGCGATCCGATTCAAATTGAAGTGAGAGGCTATGAGCTTACGCTCCGACTTGATGAGGCTAAGAAAATTGAAATTGAAAACATACACGAACGAAAAGTTGTTGCCGACAGCAAACCGCAAAGGCATAAATCTATTCCGCATCCACGAGTAGGCGAGCTTGGCGAGGCAAACGATTATCATATTCACGATGAAAGCAAAGCACTGCCGAAAGACAGCAAACTCACATTTGCGCTTGCAGGTAACCAAAACTGCGGCAAAACCACTTTGTTTAATCAGCTTACGGGCGCTAATCAGCATGTGGGCAATTTTCCGGGTGTTACCGTAGACAGAAAAGACGGCACAATTAAAAATCACCCTGAGGCAACAGTTACCGACTTGCCGGGTATTTACTCATTGTCGCCGTATTCGAGCGAAGAAATAGTTACACGAGATTTCTTGATAAAAGATAAGCCGAGCGGAATTATAAATATTGTAGACGCCTCAAACCTTGAGCGAAATCTATGCCTTACTATGCAGCTTATGGAACTTGGTATTCCTATGGTGCTTGCGCTGAATATGATGGACGAGGTGCGAGAAAACGGCGGAAGTATCAGAGTAAACGAGCTTGAGCAAATTCTCGGAATACCTGTTATTCCTATTTCAGCCGTAAAAAATGAGGGTATAGACGAGCTTGTAAGTCACGCACTTCATGTGGCAAGATTTATGGAAAAACCGGGGCGAATAGATTTTTGCACAGACAGTGTAGATAAAAAAGACCCTGTCGGAGCGGTTCACCGCTGCATACACGCCGTAGTGCATATGATAGAGCCTGAGGCAAAGCAATCGGGACTGCCGCTGCGATTTGCCGCAACAAAGCTGATAGAAAACGATGTGCCTATTGAAAAGCTGCTTAACCTGACCGATGACAAAAAGCAGGCATTTGAGCACATTGTATCCGTAATGGAAGATGAAACGGGACTTGACCGAGAGGCCGCCATTTCAAATATGCGATTCAGCTTTATAGAAAAAATGTGTCAAAAAACAGTTGTCCGTCCGCACGAAAGCAAAGAGCATAAGCGAAGTATGAAAATTGACCGATTGCTTACGGGCAGATATACCGCTATTCCTTGCTTTATTGCAATTATGGCACTCATATTCGTTATGACCTTTAACCTTGTGGGCGCATGGCTCTCTGACCTAATGAGTTTAGGCGTAGATTCTGTTATATCGCTTATAGACAACGCACTCACTGCCGTACAGATTAACCCTGTTGTGCATTCGCTTGTGGTAGACGGCATATGCAACGGTGTGGGCAGTGTAATCAGCTTTTTGCCTACAATCGTAACTCTGTTTTTCTTTTTGTCCATACTGGAAGACAGTGTATATATGGCAAGGGTTGCATTTGTCATGGATAAGCTGCTAAGGAAGATCGGACTTTCCGGCAAGAGCATAGTTCCGATGCTGATAGGCTTTGGCTGTACGGTTCCGGCCGTTATGGCATCCCGTGCGCTCGCAACAGAGCGTGACCGCCGCCGCACCATCCTCATCACGCCGTTTATGTCCTGCTCCGCAAGGCTTCCGATCTATGTGCTGTTTGCGGAAATGTTCTTTCAGGAGCATGCCATGATGGCAGCGTATTCTTTGTA
>OGLN01002254.1_pt1 | contig 12250 bp, 10 predicted proteins | sample 1572641 | NCBI WGS metagenome assembly OGLN01 (sample SAMEA2581903, study PRJEB24529) | metagenome | biome: Human gut stool | place: China | collected 2011
CTTTAGAGCAATACGAAGGACAGTATAGAGCTGCTATGTATGCAGCAGTGAAATCAGCTAATCCAAATTGGAAACCGGGACAAAAGTTTGATACAAGCATTCTTGATAATGTCACAAGAGAATCAGTGGAATCTACTCTTGTCAAAAATGGTAATAGGTTAGTTCGTAATTCTATTGATGTATCAGTATAAAATACAATCACTTCAATTTGGGCTAAATAACCATTACCACAATTACAACTAAATAAAAACCCCGGTGTCAGAGCGTATAGAAAACAAATCTATGCGCTCTGTTTTTATGTAAAGGAGCAGATTTATGAAAAAATAGCAAGGCTGGACAGCGAGCCGCTGATAACACAAATTTACAAAGATAATTATGAAAAGGCAGTGTATGGGAACTGAAAAGATAAGAAAAGCATTTTATATTGAAGAAGAACTGCTGGGGCAGGTAGATGCCCTGTTACCACAGGCAGATGTGCGTTCACGAAATGAATTTGTCAATCAGGCACTGCGGTTTTATATCGGATATCTCACTTCGGAGAAAATAGAAAATTATATGCTGACAACCATCTCCTCTGTCATGCATGCAACGGTAAAGGACAGCGAGAACCGCATGGCTCGTGCAATGTATAAACTTGCAGTGGAAACTTCCAAGCTGTCCCATGTGATCGCATACAGCCATGGTGTGGATGAGCAGGCACTCGGAAAGCTGCAGGCGAAGTGTGCAGAAGAGGTGAAACGGATCAATGGAGCAGTGAGGTTTGAGGAGGCATATCAATATCAGCAGGGGGATCGTTTTTAAGAAATAATTTATTGAAATGCGGTAAGACTTACAGTATGATAAAAGAAAAGGAAGGAGTGGTACATGATGACACAGATGAAGGAACGGGCAGTTGAATTGATAGAACGTATTCCAGATGAAAAAATGTTTTATGTGATTAATATTCTTCAGAATCTTGAGGAAATGTCATCCAACAGACCTGCAGATAAGAAACAGGCAATGGAAGCACTCCAGAATGTGCTGAAGTTCAGCGGAAGATTACCAGAAGATTTTGACGCAGACAAGGAATTACAGGAGGCAAGGGAGGAAAAGTATGGTAATATTGGTTGACACAAATATTATTATAGATGCACTTGCCAATCGGGAACCATATGCTGATGATGCAAAAAGAATTATGGAAAAATGTGCGGCAAGGGAAATAACAGGAATACTTGCGGCACATAGCATACCAAACTTGTTTTATATTCTTAGAAAAAATTTCAGTCAGGAAGAAAGAAGATTTCTTCTGAAAAATTTATGTGAGATATTTCAGATTTCTGACTTGAATGAAAAGAAGATAGTAGCTGCATTGGAAAACAATGTATTTTCAGATTTTGAAGATGGTCTGCAGGAAGAATGTGCAGTTGAGTCTATGGCAGATTATATTGTTACACGAAATCCGGCTGATTTTAAGCATTCAAGAGTAAAAGTAATTCTCCCAGATGAGTTGTTGAGAGAGTTAGAAAAAAATTAATTATCAGGAGTCGATTTGTCAAGGGGATATTTCGCATTGCAATACGGCTTTGTAAAAACAGAGGGGTGTCAACCCCTCTTGGCTGCATAGTGCTACCTGCCGAAGAAGGCAACCGTCCCCCCTCGGAGAGCGCACGACTGCCGCAGGCAGTAGCACCGCCCACTTTTGAGTGGTGAGTAAGTGCGCCCTTAGACGGATTAAATTGACTATCCTTTTGAATATTGATATAATGTGAGCGTAAGCTAAATCAAAAATTTCTTAACAGACAAATTTAAGAAGGAGTGATTCAGATGAAAAAGAAAACTAAGACTGTAATTGGTGTTATCCTTGCAGTAGCTCTGGTAGCTGTCTTGGTAGTTGTAGGATTTATGACTTACCTGGGAATTACCTGGACAAACAATCATGAATTCGGAGAATATGTCAGCAAGGAAGGTCCTTGGGGAATGACTGCTACATGGGTATCTGAGGATAGCAGCAGTTATCTCGTTTGCAAAAAGGAGAATGATGAACCATTTGCCAAGGTTACAGCCTATTTTCAGGGGGTGGATGGTTGGCAAGCCTATGAACTGCATGGCAGAGACCGGATTGCTTATCTGAATACTGTGGAAAACGATACAACCATTGATAGCACCAGCGGAAATATGAAATTTGATGGAACTACATTTACCATTACAGATTTAGATAAAGAAATCTTCGGCACAAATGAATTTAATTATGTTATCACTGATAAGGAGTTCAGCCCCGATTAAAGTGCCAGAACTATTCCGATACGGTGGAAACATAACCGATGGAAAAGCGGAAACAGTGTATGCTATTACGTTGAGAACACCCGAAAGCCGAGAAACCAAATAATCGTTACTCTACCAATGGTTTATGTCCATATCGAAAAGGTTGATGTGAGAATAGAATAATTCTGTTCGACTTATTCCGATTATTCTAACAGATTTGCTCAGCACAAGGAACCCTGCGTGGGGGCAGATATATTTGCAAAGGATTTTACATAAAAAGCTGCTGAACAATCCAGAAAAGGAGAGTTTCAGCAGCTTTTTCATACTCTGTACTGTGTGCCCATCAAGAAAATACTGGATTCTATTGATTGACCACCGCCTTTCGGCTGCATACATTCACCACAAATGAGCCGCCAGCCGTTATGTATTCAGGTGGCAGAAACCACCCTTTACAGAGTACATCACAGAAGGGAATACAGGACCATTACTTCGGTAGTGGTCTTTTCTGTACTCTTAAAAGCTGTGAATTTATGAGGAGGAAACATAGTTGAAAGATTTTGAAGGGTTCATTAAGAACTATGCTACCAGAGATTTTATCTATTTTTTTGCAGAAAAATCTATTGAAATATATAAAAATCAAGTAGAAAAATTAGATGAACATTTGGTATGTAATATTACATTTCCTTTAAACATTATTCAGCATGGTTTTATACATAAGCAGGCAAAAGTCATGTTATCGGCATGGGATATTCCAAACATGGCATATCTTTCTATCACGAATTCCAATGATTACAGAAATGATATTATGACAGAACAATTAGCAGGAAGAGTGGTCAACCTGTATCGTGGGTATGAAAATAAGCATTCAGGAAGTGAATATATTGGAAATAATGGACTGCCTAGTATATTCAAATATTTGATGGGAATGTCATATGAACAATTTAAATACGCAAATCCGGCATGGATATATCAGAACTATAACCGCAATTACCATATGCTGATCGGTTCGCCTAATATTAACAGGGAAAAAATAGTTGATATCAATGTGATTACAAACGAATTATTTGGACTTACAGCAGAGGAATTGTTAGCAGTAGAATGGATTATCTGGTGGCTGTGTTCTATTCATCCAGATCCATTAAGCGCACCGGAAGAGTTATATAGAAAAAAAGAAAATAGCATCCTGACAAAGAAAAATCTGGAGCGGGTTATAAGTTATTATTCTGTGACCTATGAACAGGTGAGAAACTCATCATTGCGAAAACAGATTTTCTACAACAAACCATTTGTGATTACGCAAAAGACGAAAGAAACGATTGCAGTCAGTTTCTATTTGGTACAGATGATGATAGCAGATGGATTGTACTGGCTGATTCGGGATTACTATCACAACAATCATTGGGGAACCAAATTTATAATTGCTTTTGGAGAGATGTTTGAGGATTACTTTGAAGAACTGGCAGGTTTATATCTGCCCAAGAATTCATGGCATAAGATTCCAGAGGAAAGAAAAAAGAGTGCTGATTATTATGTTGAAGTGGATGAAGCGGTATTTTTGTTTGAATTAAAATCAGGATTACTTGGACTGGGAGCAAAACAGCAGGTGCCGGATGTTGGGCAGATTGATATATTTTATAACAGGAACATAAAAGAGGCATATGAGCAGTTGAAGGCATCAGAGCAGGAATATAAAGGAGAGAAACCTGTAATAAAGGTTTTTCTTTTGTATGAGAGTATGACAAATACACAGATGATAGTCGGCTCATTGCCGGAAATATTTGAGCAAGATCCAAGATGTTATATTATGACAATAGATGATCTGGAGATGCTTCTGGCAACCTATAAAAAGGATAAAAGCAGATTTGATGATGTTGTGAAAGCACTTGTTGAAAACAAAAGAGGAGGCAACGACTATAAGAGTGTTCTGGAAATATTGAATATATATCAGGCAGTTGGCGATATGCATTTTATTGGAGAAAGAGATTATTTCAATAAAATAGCAGAAAAGCTGAAAAAGGAATTAGGGACAGACCAATAAGGAGGACACCATGCCCAAACTTATCCTACGCTGCAACTACCTCAAAAACTCCCCGCCCGCACACCTTGCTAATTACATCAATTACATCGGCACCCGTGAGGGCGTGGAGAAGGTAGGCAGCACGACATCTTCACTGCCAGCCACCGACCGGCAGAAAAGTCTGATTGAAGATATTCTGGCAAAGATTCCCGATGCGAACCGGATGCATGAGTATCACGATTATATCCAAAGACCAACCAGAGAAAATGCATCGGAGTTTATTACGCAGGCGTTGGAAAATAACCTTGACATCATAGCGAAAAAGAAAAATTATATGGATTATCTGGCAAACAGACCGGGAGTAGAAATCATAGGTACTCACGGTCTGTTTTCAAATGAGGGAGAACCAGTGGTGCTGTCCCGTGTGGCAGAAGAGGTGGCAAATCATCCCGGTGTGATCTGGACGAATGTCATCAGCCTGCGGAGGGAGGATGCCGAGCGGTTAGGCTATGACAGTGCCGCCCAGTGGCAGGCACTGTTGAGGAGCAGGGTGCAGTTGCTGTGTGAGAATTGTAAGATAGACAGCCGGAACCTGAAATGGTATGCGGCATTCCACAATGAATCCCATCATCCCCATGTGCATCTGGTGGTCTATTCTTCTGATCCGTCCGAGGGATACTTGACGGCAAAGGGAATTGATGCCATGCGTTCTGCATACGCACATGATATTTTCCGGCAGGAGTTTCTAAGCATCTATGAGAAGGCAACCGAACAGAGAAACCAGTTAAAAGAGCAGGCAGAAAAAAGTCTGCTTTTTTTGTTGCAGCAAATGCAGGATGGAGTCTGTCATAATCTCAAGATTGCAGAGCAGATGCAGCTTTTATCCAGACGGTTAAAAAATACCGGAGGGAAAAAGGTATATGGATACTTGAAAGCAGATGTGAAAGCCATCGTAAATGACATTGTAGATGAACTGGCAAAGGAAGAGCGTGTGGCAGAATGCTATCAGGCATGGCTAAAAAGCAGGGAGGAGATACAGCATTACTATAAAGATTCGGAAATAGAGAGGATACCGCTGTCACAGCAGAAGGAGCTAAAGAGCATTAAAAATATGGTCATCCGTGAGGCAGTCCGTTTTGGAGAAGGGTATCTGTATCTGGAAGAAGCGGAAACGGGAATGGAACGGCTGGAAGAAGTATCCGAACAGCAGACAGAAAGCCTTGCCGCATTGCAGGGGGAGGACATGCCGGATATCCTGCCTGAACAGACGGAAATGGAAGAGCAGGAATCAGACAGGCAGGAAGAAGGGCAGGGGGAATCCATTTCTTATTTTGCCAGATGGACGGACCGGTATAAAGAAGCGAGGGAATATCTCTATGGCACGATGGAGGCAGAACCGGATGAGGAGGCAGCCCATGAGATTATGCTGGAAGAGGCAGAGCATGGGAATGCGTATGCCATGCACGACATGGGAAAGATTTATGCACAGGGCATTGGATGTGAGGCAGACAAAGAAAAGGCAGATGTGTGGTACAAAAAAGCATTGGCGGCAATGCATTATGTAGAGCAGAAGAAAAGTAACACCTATCTGGAATACCGCATTGGAAAAATGTATCAGTACGGACTTGGCACAGAAGAGAATCTGGAACAGGCAGCGGAGTGGTTTTTCAAGGCGGCAGCAAAGGAACATAAGTATGCGCTCTATTCCCTTGGCATGCTCTATCTGCAGGGGAAAGGAGTGGAGCAGGATGAGGAAACCGCATATAGTCTGTTGTTCCGGTCTTACAGCAAGGGAAATCCCTATGCGGCATATGAACTTGGAAAACTCTATGCGGCAGGATGCGGTACAGAGAAAAATCAGGAAAAGTCGGAAAATTGTTATCGTGCTGCCTTTTTAGGTTTTCTGAATCTGGAGAAAAAATCAAAGGATGATACGCTCTGGTATCGTATCGGCTGCATGTATCTGCATGGGATCGGGACAGAGGCAGACGAAACGAAAGCGGAACATTATCTGACAAAGGCATCTGATTATGGCAACACCCATGCCTCCTATCAGCTTGCCAGACTCTATATCAGACAGGAGAGCCAAAAGTTAAGCGGGGAGTCTGGGACAGAGCTGGATGTTGAAAAGATTGCAAAAGCGGTAAAGTGGCTGGAAGAATCAGCCGCACAGGAAAATCCGTTTGCGGATTATGCACTGGGACGATTATACAGGGAAGGCATACTGGTGGCAGCGGACATGGAAAAGGCAGTGTTCCATCTGAAACGTGCCGCGGATGCCGGAAACAGCTATGCACAGTATCAGCTTGGAAAAATATATCTGGAAGAGGACACTAAAAACATTCCGGCAGCCATACAGTATCTGACACTGGCTGCGAAACAGAAAAATGAATTTGCAGCATACCGGTTAGGGAAAATTTATCTTGCCGGAGAAGAACTGCCAAAGAACACAGAGCTGGCACTGCATTATCTGAAGATGGCAGCAGACACCGGAAACCAGTATGCACAATATGCCCTTGGGAAAGTGTATCTGATCGGAAAGGATGTCCAGCAGGACAAGGAACTGGCATATGATTATTTTTTAAAATCCGCAGAGCAGGGAAATATTTATGCAGCGTATTTTTTAGAACACTGGAATGATATGCCACACCCCGATCTGTTCTTAATGGCAACAAGGCTCATGCGGCATCTGGAACATATCATGGGGGAGAATGTGTTCGGAAGAAAGAGCGGAGGCAGCAGACAGGGGATTGACAGAAAGCTGGCACGAAAAATCCGGCAGAAGAAGATTGCACAGGGACATGCCGTGGATGACCATGAGAACATGGTACAGACACAGTGATCACTGGAGGAGTGGTAGAAATGATGAGAGGAGGTACGATTGGGAGATTTTATTTACTTTACAGAGGAACAGAAGGAGCGTGCCAATGCAGTACAGATTGCGGACATCCTTCGCCGGGAGCATGAGGAGGTGGAGCGTTCCGGGAATGAATGGCGCTGGAAACGGCACAGGAGTGTGACTTTTCGGGGGAGCAGTTGGTACCGCCACAGCAGACAGGTCGGAAGTCATGCCATTGATTTCATGCAGGAGTTCTTCGGGATGTCCTACCCGGAGGCGGTGAGCTATCTGCTGGACGGAGAACAGGGACAGCTTATTGAACGGGGAAAAAGGCAGGAGACAAAAAGAAAACCGATAAAAGCCGGGAAGGGACGGCAGGCTGTAGAAAAAGAACAGACAGAGGAAAGAAAAGAACCGAAAGAGCCAAAGAAACTGAAACCGCCGGAGAAAAATCCGACCATGAAGAGGGTCTATGCGTATCTTCTGCAGAAACGTCATATTGACAGGGAAATCCTCTCGTACTTTGCAAAGGCAGGAACCATATATGAATCTGCGGAGCATCACAATATTGTGTTTGCCGGACTGGACAGCGAGGGGAAAATCCGGCATGTTCATGTGAAGGGAAGTTGTTCTGACGGCAGGAGCTTCCGGCTGAATCAGGAAGGCTCGGAAGCTACCTACGGATTTGGATACAAGGGAACCGGGAACAGACTGTATGTGTTTGAGGCACCCATTGATCTGTTATCATTTCTGTCCCTGTATCCAGACAACTGGCAGGAGAACAGTTATATCACCTTAAACGGTGTGGCAGAACATGCCATGCTGCAGGCATTGAAAGACAACCCAAGACTGGATACGGTTGTGCTGTGCCTCGACCATGATCCGGCAGGCATAGAAGCGTGCGGCAGACTGGCAGAGATTCTGGTACGCAATGGATATGGTGCGGTGAAACGGTTACAGTCAGCCTGCAAAGACTGGAATGAGGATTTAAAGGGCAGATATGGTGAGGAAACAATTCCGGCACAGGAACATCCGAGAGTCATGGAATGCAGGGCATGGACAGAGGTGCTGAAAGAGGTGACGGAATCCATCAACATCAAGTATGCCAACAGAAGTTATATCTGCCGTTATTATCAGGATATTTATAATGAACTGAAAAAAGGCAGGGGCAGGGAACAGCTTACGGATGCCTTTGACGGACCGGGGATGCTTTTGACCGGAGTGCTTGTGCGGTGCATGGAAAAAGAAGGGATTGCACTTGGCAGGGAAACCAGTGCAGGACAGATACTGGAAAATCTGTCAAAGCGTTATCTGCCGCATAAAGACAAGGGAAACTTCAACACCCGCATCCGGCAGATGCAGGCAGCCTTTGAAGAAACACTGGAGGTGTTCGATACAAAAGACTTAGAACAAAAAGAAGATCAGGAACTGCTTGCCAGAAAATGTATGAGCCTTGCGATGGAATGCATCCGGGCTCATATTTTTGTTGCCATCGACTGCGGGGAAGAGCAGATGAAGCCGGCAAAACAGAATGTGAAGGAACAGAAAATGGAACATCAGGAGGGAGGAATGATGCTATGCAGCCAGTCGTGATGCTGGTGATCGCAGGGGTGGCAATGTTTTCCGTGATTGGAGGCGTGTCACTTCTGTCACACTATTATACATTAAACGGAATCAAGAGCAGGACTGTCGGGGACGGTCAGCATGGAACGGCGAGATTTGCCACGAAAAAGGAAATCGCAGAAACCTATGTGCAGGTGCCCTATGAACCGGAGCTGTGGCGCAGGGGTGAGAACCTGCCGGCTGCACAGGGACTGGTACTCGGCAGCATGGAGCGGGCAGGAAAACTATACGCACTGGTGGATACCGGGGATGTGCATTGCCTGATGATTGGCGCGGCAGGAGTCGGAAAGACCGCACATTTTCTGTATCCCAACATTGAATATGCCTGTGCCTGTGGAATGAGTTTCCTGACCACGGATACAAAGGGAGACTTATACCGCAACTATGCAGGCATTGCAAAAAAATACTATGGCTACCATACGGCAGTCATCGATCTCCGTAATCCGACCAGAAGCGATGGTGACAATATGCTCCATCTGGTCAACAAATACATGGATGAGTATCTTGCAGACCATACGGACCTGAGTGCTAAGGCAAAAGCAGAAAAGTATGCAAAGATCACGGCAAAGACCATTATCTCCTCCGGTGGTACGGACAGTTCCAGCTATGGACAGAATGCGTTTTTCTATGATGCGGCAGAAGGCGTGCTGACGGCAGCCATCCTGCTCATTGCGGAATTCTGCCCGGATGGAAAGAGGCATATCATCAGCGTGTTCAAACTGATACAGGATTTACTTGCACCATCTAAAGTGAAAGGGAAAAACCAGTTCCAGCTACTTCTGGCAAAACTCCCGGATACCCACAAGGCGAAATGGTTTGCAGGGGCAGCCTTAAATACGGCAGAGCAGTCCATGCAGTCGGTTCTCTCCACAGCGTTGTCCAGACTGAATGCTTTTCTGGATTCCGAGCTGGAGCAGATACTCTGTTTTGATACCGCTATTGATGCAGAGCTTTTCTGTAAACAAAAGACGGCGGTGTTTCTGGTCATGCCGGAGGAGGACAATACCAAGTATTTTATTATTTCTCTGATTTTACAGCAGCTCTACCGGGAAATTCTCGTGGTGGCAGACGAGAACGGAGGGAAACTGGACAATCGTGTGGTTTTCTTCTGGGATGAGGTCGGAACGATTCCGAAGATTGAAAGCGCAGAGATGATGTTCTCAGCGTCCCGATCCAGAAGGGTGAGTATCGTACCCATGATCCAGTCCTTTGCCCAGCTTAATAAGAATTATGGGAAAGAGGGTGCAGAAATCATTATCGATAACTGTCAGGATACCATCTTCGGTGGGTTCGCACCGAACTCGGAGTCAGCGGAAGTGCTCTCCAAGAGCCTGGGCAACAAAACCGTCATGTCCGGTTCCATCAGCCGGGGAAAGAATGATCCGAGCCAGTCCCTTCAGATGATCCAAAGACCACTCATGACAGCGGATGAATTGAAGTCACTGCCAAAAGGAAACTTTATCGTATCAAAGACCGGGACTCACCCTATGCGGACAAAACTGAAACTGTTCTTAAAATGGGGCATCACATTTGAAGAACCTTATGAGAGCGAAGAAAAATCTGCAAGAAAGGTAGCATACGCAGACAAGCAGGAGATTGAAGAGGAGATCATACGGAGATATATGTGCTGTATGGAAGAACCGGAGGAGACACCTGTGGAAATGGCAAGGACAGGAGGCATGCAGCAGACACCGCTGACGGACACCATGAAAAAGATGCGACAGACCTTACGGACGGAAGATTAGGAGGCAGGGTGACTAGGAAAGAAATTTATGAAACAGAGCTGCCACACAGGGCGGTGGCGGTCTATCTGTATCTGGAGACTCGTGCGGACAGGGAGAGGACATGCTATCCGGCAATCGGTACCATTGCCAGAGAGCTGCACCTGTCTGTAAGTACGGTCAAGCGTGCAATCCGCGATCTGGAGTGTGCAGGATTTATACAGAAAAAGCAGAGATGGCGTGAAAATGGAGGAAAGAGCAGCCTGCTCTATGAAATCATAAAATAGGCACAAAGGGATTACTGCGCCGGTCAGGTGGACTATGGTATGGTTCACCGTGGCCTGTGCAGGGAACTTTTCACTTTAAGGGGGAAGGACAGAGAAAAGAAAATACAGTTGGCGATATGAAACATCAATATTTTTTTGGAAAAAACTAAGAATTGAAGTATTATCAGATGGATCATGTGGGGGATTCATAAAGTAGTGGTATCAACATGACGATATAGAAAATGCAGGGAAGCATTGTATTTCAAAGAGTTTGAGATACAGTGCTTCTGCGTTTCTATAGGAGATAGTCGTTCTATGCGGAAAATAGTCATTTGATGCGGAGAATGATCGAGCGGAAGATTTGTTTGATATAATAAAGAGTGCTAGGTGAGACTTGTATGGTTTACAGGCATGAGAGAAATCAAAGACAGGAATGAAAAATATGAACATTATTATTTGTGATGACAGGATAGATGACAGAAAAAATCTGTCAGATTTGCTGTCAGACTATGGTGAAAAAAAGAATTATGAGTTTACTATTACAGAATATGATTCTGGAGAACAGTTATGCGAAGAACAATCGGCTTTGGAAGCGTGTCAGCTATTATTTCTGGACATCAATATGCAGGGGATGGATGGGCTGAAAACAGCTATGAGGATTAAAGAAAAATATCCAAAACTTCCAGTTGTGCTGGTGACGGCATACATGAATTACGCACTGGATGGATATAAGGTGAAAGCAAGCCGATTTCTGCTGAAAGATAACCTTGCAGATACTATAGAAGAATGTATGGATGATTTGATAGCAGAAATTAATAAAAACCGTAGGATTCTCGAATTTCGTTTTGTGGAAGGAACGATAAAACTTTATGCAGATGACATCATTTATATAGAAAAAGCCCCTCATAAAAATGTGTTTTTTACAGCAAAAGGGACATTTCAGATTTATAAAAAACTGGATGAACTGGAAAACGAATTAAAGAATATGGGATTTGTGCGGGCGCATTTAAGTTTTCTTGTAAATATGAGGTACATTACAAAGATCAGCGGATATGTGATGACACTTACCACGGGAAAAAAGATTCCGGTTCCCAAGGCACGATATGCACAGGTAAAGAGGGAATATATGCTGTATAAGGGAGAAGAATAACATGACATTCTGGGTATTGGTATTTATTGCGGAAATGCTGGAAGTAAAAGGAACGCTATACTTTTTTGATACTTTTATGGAAAAAAGAGATGGCGGATATAGGAACAGATACAGATTTTTTGTTTATTGCGGAGTGCTTTATCTGGTAGCAGTCACAGGGGCATGGATCGGAATGTTAAAATGTATCCCGATTATACTGGTTATGTCTTTCCTAAATCTGGCTTATTATGAGGTCTCCTTCCGGCAGAGTTTTTTATTTTCAATCATCAACTATACAATGCTTGTATTGATTGATTATGTGACTGTTTTGCTGGGAAGAGGAGGTTCAATCCAAGAAAAATGGTTTTTACAGGCACTGATATCAAAGACGGCTTTTATCATTCTGATGTTGTT
>OGLN01002257.1_pt1 | contig 12244 bp, 14 predicted proteins | sample 1572641 | NCBI WGS metagenome assembly OGLN01 (sample SAMEA2581903, study PRJEB24529) | metagenome | biome: Human gut stool | place: China | collected 2011
TTATCAAATCCGTCTTGCAATGGCAGAGGCGCGAACCGTTCAAGGGCGCTTACTATCTCCTTAATTTTCATTATCAGTAGAAAATTTGGTTGCAAAGATATGAAAAAGTAGCGAATTACGGCTTACTTTTACCTTTTTTTTCTACCATGACCTCTCGTAGCTTTTCATAAGCGTCGAAAGACTTACGTGAAGCCAGTGAAATGGTTATCATCAGCGAAAGCATGGATGCCGTAAATGTGATAACCATAATCATCATCTGATATTTGATGGCGACATTCGGACTGCTTCCCCCTAATATCTGTCCGATCATTGTTCCGGGAAACGCCACCAAGCCCATGACGGAGATATTGGCGATGAGCGGACTGAATGCCTTGATAATAGCCTGACGGATAAACGGCGCCTGCGCTTCTGTGCGGGTAGCCCCGTTGCCAAGCAGATAGCGGTAAAGCTGTTGCTCGCGTTTCAATCCGCTATAATAGGTATTCAGGGCTATAACATTGCTGGATAGCATGTTTCCCATCAGTATGCCGAATATAGGGATGAAGTATTGAGCGCTGAATACATTTTCAAGACGCAACACGATTCCTATAAAATACATTCCCACGCATACTACGCTACATAGGAAACCTACGGATATAGGTATCAGCAGTATCTTGCGCTTCAGTTGTGTGCGCGCCAGTGCCGTTTGCGAAGCTACGAGTATCATGACGATTACCCACAGGAAATTAATCCACGGATTATTCCAAAGAAAAAGGTATTTCAGATAAATGCCGATGAAGAAAAGCTGCACAATCATGCGTGCCGTACCGATAAGGGTTGCACGTAGCAGGCCGGTCTTGAATTTCCATATATAGAATAATGGGATTGACAACAAGAGCAGTCCGATGCCCAGGCTGAGGTATGATATGTCGATAGTTCCCATGAATACTTTGAATTAGCGGGTAAATATGAAAACCAATACAGATGCAATAACAATGCAAACTCCCATAACAATCAGCATCATGCGTACAGTATGTTTCTGTTCGGAACATTCCTTTTGCCGGGTAAGTCTGGTTATTTTCTCCATGTCTTCTGCGGTTGTGTTGTGGGGCATGCCGCACCCTTTGTGCATTTTATCCAAACGCTCGTTGAGACGTTCCCGGCGAAGAAGGCGTAAATTGCGGTTCTCCTTATCACGGCGTATCATATCAAAAACAAATCCGGCAAAACTCATGGCTTTATTTTTATCAGGTTTATTACATTATTATATGTCTGTCGCATCCTTTGGCGAAACCCATGTCGTGCGATACCGCCAGTACGGCGGTTCCCTTTCGGGTTTGATGCCGTAAAAAGGCAAGAACTCTTTCCGTAGAGCCTGAATCGAGTGCCGAAGTTGGCTCGTCCACAATGATTAACGGCTTGTTGGTCATGGAAGCTACAGCTATCATCATACGTTGGCGTTGGCCGCCGGATATCTCATTTACACGTTTATAATATAGCTCTCTTTCCAAACCTAATTCTTCAAAGCAATTGAATAATTGCCTTTCGGAGAACGGTGTGGCTCGATTGGCTTTCAGGCTGAAAGGCAGTTGTATCATGTCTTTTACCCATTCTAACGGTAGTGCCAATTCTTGTGGAATCCAGGCTATTTGTTTGCGAATAAGGTCTATGCTGTTTTTATCCGATACGATGTCATTGACCGTAATACGTCCTTCTTTTAATGGAGTAAATCCCAGTATGGCATTGAGAAGAGATGTTTTTCCACACCCCGACGAGCCGGAAATGCTGGCAATCTCTCCCCTCTTCAATTGCAGGTTGAAGTTGGAGAATAGCACATCATTACCGTATGCAATACTGGCATCCTCTATTTGTAGCATAAATAAATTCTTTGGTCGTTAGTTGCAAAGGTAAGGAAAAAAGATTTGCATACATAACTTTATACTTTTATCTTTGTGTCACTAATTAATTCGGGAGAAAAAGTATGATACAGAACGAACGGGATTGCCGCCATGAACATGTGCTGGGCGTGGCAAGGCAAATGATGACTGCCGCACGCACAGCTCCTAAAGGGAAAGGTGTAGATGTAATTGAAGCAGCACTGGTTACAGGAGAAGACCTGAAAAAGCTTTCAGAAAAAATGAATGCCATGGCAGAAGAACTGGGTATGAAGTTCTTTCTGCGTGATGCGGCAAATGTCCTGCAGGCAGAATGTGTCGTTATAATAGGTACGCGCGAGCAGGCGCAGGGATTGAACTGCGGTCATTGTGGCTTTCCTACTTGTGCCGGGCGTACGGAGGGTGTGCCATGTGCCTTGAATACGGTTGATGTGGGGATTGCCGTTGGCTCCGCTTGTGCCACGGCTGCCGACATGCGGGTAGATACCCGGGTAATGTTCTCTGCCGGACTGGCCGCACAGCGAATGAACTGGCTGAAAGATTGCAAGACTGTATTCGCCATTCCGGTCAGCGCCTCTTCCAAGAACCCGTTCTTTGACAGGAAGCCTAAGGAAGAAAAGAAATAAAATGCATTGCCGAACCTGAAGTTGAGAACGGGAAACGTAAAGTTGAACTTTAGCGGCGTAGAGTTGAACTTCAGAACTCTAAAGTGGCACTTTAGAAATGCAGAATAGAACTTTGCGTAAATTAAGATTAGGAGGCATCAGTATTCAGGCTTCATTATCTTACTTGACGAATTAAATAACTTAGAATTGATATGGGATATTTTGTTGGAATTCCATTGGGCGGAGCTGCCGAAAAGGACTGTCAGGTGCGTTTCGGTAAGAACATGACCTTTCAAGTGGAAACGCGCGCTCCTCACCTGCCGGCGGAGTGGGCATTACAGAGTGGCGTACAGCTTACATGGCCTCATGCGGATACGGATTGGGCCTATATGCTTGAAGAAGTGCAGCAATGTTTTATTGCCATTGCTTCCGAGATAGCCAAGCGGGAGTTGCTGTTGATTGTAACTCCGGAACCTGAAGAGGTAAGAAAGCAAATTTCCGCGACAGTGGATATGGATAATGTTCGCTTCCTGAAATGTGAAACGAATGATACCTGGGCACGCGACCATGGAGCTGTCACTATGATAGATACGGAAGGTCCGTCTCTGCTTGATTTTACTTTTAATGGCTGGGGGCTGAAGTTTGCTTCGGATAAAGATAATCAAATTACACGTCGGGCTGTTGAAGCCGAAATCTTAAAAGGCCGGTATATAAACCGTTTGGGCTTTGTGCTGGAAGGCGGCTCCATTGAGAGTGACGGCATGGGAACATTGCTTACCACTTCAGAATGCCTGTTGTCGCCTAACCGTAACGGCCAGTTGAATAAGGTGGAGATTGAGGAGTATCTTCGGTCTACATTCCATCTTGAACGGGTACTTTGGCTGGATTACGGTTATCTGGCCGGAGATGATACGGACAGTCATATAGATACGCTTGCCCGTTTTTGTTCGCCGGATACGATTGCCTATGTGCAGTGCAGGGACGTGAATGACGAGCATTATGAGGAGCTGCACCGAATGGAAGAACAGCTTAAAACGTTCCGGACACTCGCCGGAGAACCTTATAGACTGTTGGCATTGCCGATGGCCGATAAGATAGAAGCGGATGGCGAAAGGCTGCCGGCTACGTATGCCAACTTCCTGATAATGAATGATGCAGTGTTATATCCCACATATAACCAGCCGGAGAATGATATGCATGCCAAAGAGGTGTTGCAAATGGCTTTTCCCAAGCATGAAATTGTAGGTGTAGACTGCCGTGCTTTGATAAAACAACATGGCTCGCTGCATTGTGTCACGATGCAATATCCGATAGGAGTAATCAGATAAAGGTATGAAAGTTATCAATTTCGTTTTTTGTGGGATATTTATAAAAAACATTTAAAAGAAATATAGATTATGAGAAAAATAAAAGTCGGTATTATTCAGCAGGCCAATGTGGCGGATATGCGCATTAATCTGATGAATCTGGCCAAGAGTATCGAATCGTGTGCAGTTCATGGTGCACAATTAGTGGTGTTGCAGGAGTTGCATAACTCACTCTATTTTTGCCAGACGGAGAATACACAACTGTTTGATTTGGCAGAACCTATTCCCGGACCATCGACCGGTTTCTATTCGGAGTTGGCGGCTGCCAACAACATAGTATTGGTAACTTCATTGTTCGAAAAGCGTGCTCCGGGACTGTATCATAATACGGCCGTTGTGTTTGAGCGTGACGGTAGCATTGCCGGGAAATACCGCAAGATGCACATCCCTGATGATCCGGCCTATTATGAGAAGTTTTATTTCACTCCCGGAGATTTGGGCTTCGAACCTATCCAAACGTCTTTGGGGAAATTGGGCGTTTTGGTTTGTTGGGACCAGTGGTATCCCGAAGCAGCACGTCTCATGACACTGAAAGGAGCTGAATTATTGATTTATCCTACCGCCATCGGTTGGGAAAGCAGCGATACTGATGATGAGAAAGTCCGCCAACTCAACGCATGGATAATCTCGCAACGCGGACATGCCGTAGCAAACGGACTCCCGGTTATTTCGGTGAATCGTGTGGGACATGAGCCAGATCCCTCTATGCAAACAAATGGCATCCAATTTTGGGGGAACAGTTTTGTAGTTGGACCGCAAGGTGAGTTTTTGGCACAGGCTGGCAATGAGCAGCCGGAAAATATTATAGTGGAAGTGGATTTGGAACGTTCGGAGAATGTCCGCCGTTGGTGGCCATTCCTGCGCGATCGCAGAATTGACGCCTATGAGGGATTGACAAAACGTTTTTTAGACTGAGGGTTTGTTTGATTTCTATAAGAAAAGAATTCTCAAAAGCATGCTGAATAAAAATAAGGCAAGTTCCGAAGAAAGGAGCGCTTCTATTTAAATGTAACTTTTTTGTTCATCAGGAAGTTGACTCCACCATATACAAATAATCCTAAGAACTGGGCGAGGTATTCATTACAGTTCAATCCCTCTACCAAGCCGATGAGGAAAAGGAATTGCGCACAATAAGCCATTCCGAAAGCTATGGAAAAGAGCAACACTTGCCGCCAAGTGTTGCTCTTCTTTTCTGTTGGGAATACCCAATACTTGCACCAGATAAAGTTATGAGTCTGTGCCAGTATATATGCAGTGACATTGGAGAGCATGTAATTAATGTCCAACTCATCCATCATTACCCAGATGGTGATTGCTGTTATCAAGGCGTTTAATGTACCGATTACTGCAAAACGGCAAATACGTGTGGACTCTTTCACTCTCTCCTGTTCTCTTGTTTTTATTCTTTTACCTCCACAATAAGGTTAAGCTCGTCCAATTGTTTTTGGTCGATAACCGAAGGTGCATCCAGCATAACATCGCGACCGGAATTATTCTTCGGGAACGCAATGCAGTCACGAATACTGTCAAGACCGGCAAAGATACTTACCCAACGGTCGAGGCCGTAAGCCAAACCACCATGAGGGGGTGCGCCGAACTTGAAGGCATTCATCAGGAAACCGAATTGTTCTTCAGCCTTTTCCGGTGTGAATCCCAATATCTCAAACATCTTGGCCTGCAATTGAGCATCATGGATACGAATCGAACCGCCACCGACTTCAATACCGTTACATACCATATCATAAGCATCGGCACGAACGGCTGCAGGGTCTGTGTCCAACAAAGGAATATCTTCATCTTTCGGATGGGTAAACGGATGATGCATAGCCATCAGGCGGCCTTCTTCTTCGCTCCATTCAAACATCGGGAAGTCAACTATCCAAAGCAATGCAAACTTGTTCTTGTCGCGTAAGCCTAATTGGTTACCCATTTCAAGGCGAAGCTCATTCAGTTGCTTACGGGTCTTCATTACGTCATCACCGCTCAAAATAAGAATCAAATCGCCCGGTTTTGCACAGAAAGCGGCTTTCATCTCTTGCAGCACCTCTTGCGTGTAGAATTTATCGACACTTGATTTCACAGTGCCGTCAGCTTCTACACGGGCATATACCATTCCTTTGGCTCCAATTTGCGGTTTCTTTACGAACTCGGTCAAGGCATCCAGTTGCTTGCGGGTGTAGCTTGCAGCGCCTTCCGCACAGATACCGCCGATGTATGCGGCATTGTCGAATACAGAGAAACCATGACCTTTCATGATATCCATTAACTCTACGAACTTCATGCCGAAGCGCAAATCAGGTTTGTCGCTACCGTAATATTTCATAGCATCTGCCCATGGCATACGTTGGAACGGTTCGGTCAACTCAACACCGCGCAGTTCTTTGAAGAGGTATTTTGCCATACCTTCGAAAAGTTCGATTACATCGTCCTGCTGTACGAAAGACATTTCACAGTCGATCTGTGTAAATTCCGGTTGACGGTCGGCACGGAGGTCCTCATCGCGGAAGCATTTTGCGATTTGGAAGTAACGGTCAAAACCCGAAACCATCAGCAACTGTTTCAATGTTTGAGGGCTTTGCGGCAATGCGTAGAATTGTCCCGGATTCATGCGTGAAGGAACGACAAAGTCGCGTGCACCTTCCGGTGTAGAACCGATGAGAAGAGGAGTCTCTACTTCAATGAATCCTTTGCTGTCCAGGTATTTACGCACTTCAATAGTCATCTTATGGCGTAATTCCAAATTCTTGCGTACTGCTGCACGGCGTAAATCCAGATAACGGTATTTCATACGGATATCATCACCGCCGTCTGTATTGTCTTCAATTGTAAAAGGAGGAGTTAAGGCTGAATTCAGCACATTCAATTCCGATACGATGATTTCGATATCTCCCGTAGGAATATTTTTGTTTTTGCTGAAACGTTCGTTGACCGTTCCTACTATTTGAATTACGAACTCACGGCCCAAGCGGTTGGCCTGTTCGCAAAGTTCGGCATCTACTTCTTCATTAAACACTAATTGGGTAATTCCGTAACGGTCGCGGAGGTCTACGAATGTCATGCCGCCCATTTTACGGCTGCGCTGTACCCAACCTGCCAGCGTCACTTGCTTATTAACGTCGGAGATACGCAATTCTCCACAGGTGTGTGATCTATACATCTTATTATTTACTATTTTACAATTTACTGTTTACTGTTTGGCGATGCAACATCAGAGATGTACCATTGCTAAAAACGGATAAATATCGTGCAAAAATACATAAAACATATTACAGACGTATCAAAACAGATAAGTTTATTTTTAAAAAGCGACTTTATATAATAGCCGGACAGAAAAATACCAATCTTCCATACTGTTCCGGCTCTCTTGCAGAAGGCGTTAGTTCTTTCTAAGTTTTTTAATCTGTTCTTTGCCTTTATCCAATATCATTCTGTTTGTATGGGTAATATCTTCCAGAATGGCTTCGTTTATTTGTTTCAAGCCATTGATGTAGTCCTGGGCACGCTGCAATACATTCGAGGAATCTTTTTCCACATTCTTGGGCACAATGACCTGCAATCCTCTTTTGATTATGTTTACGTCGATGTTCTCTCCCATTATCATCGGATCTCCATCGAAATGTATAACCCCCTGTTTGGAACGATGGATGCGGAGCGTCTTACAGCGGAAAGTCTTTATACGGCTATTCTGGTCGATAGTCTTGTTGAACAACTGGAATGATAATGCCGGTACATCCAATACGGTAAAAGGCTCCAGAATTGTAACGTCCAGCAATCCGTCATTTAATGTGGCTTGCGGAGTGATATAAGCATTATTCCCATACTGTGAGGCATTGCCGCATGCTATCAGGAAAGCCTTGTATCGCAGTGTGCTGCCATCCATTTCCAATTCGTATGTCTCCGGTTTATATTTTAGGCTTTCAAGCAATGTCTTCTCCAGATATATGAGCGGACCTCTCCTGCCGGCTTTGGAAAACTGTAGGCTGACAAATGCGTCGAACCCTACCCCGCAGGTACAGAAGAAAGGAACATCATTGATTTTGCCATAGTCAATAATGTCTATCAATCCTTCGTTAATGATGTTGATTGCTTTTTTGGCATCCATAGGGATTTGCAGATGGCGTGCAAGCCCGTTTCCCGAACCGCATGGAATGATTCCCAATGCAGTTTTGGTATGTACCAGTGAACGTGCTATTTCATTAATAGTTCCGTCTCCGCCGATAGCAACAACGGCAAAAGCTTCTTCTTTAGCTTTTAGGGCGGCTATTTCAACTGCGTGCCCCGCCCGTTCCGTATAGATTACTTCCGGTATATACCGGCTTTTATCCAACTTTTCATCAAGCCATTTCAATATTTGCTCCTTACCCTGAGTACCGGATATGGGGTTTATTATAAATGATATTTTCTTTTTACTATCGTCCATTTAAACGGATATTACTATAGGAAATTTCTTCATGCAAAAGTAATATAAATCCTTTAAATTTTAACCATATGAATCTCTTAAAACGAGTTAGGGCAGATTTTTTAGAGTAAATGAAACAGATAACAACATATTTTGCTATCTTTGCCCCCTGTTTTTAAGAACTTGTTTTTAATAGGATTAATATTCATTATATAAAAGACATTTCATGGGTTTACTGCAAGACAAATTCGCGAAATATGATTTGCCGCAACAATTTATGGCAAAAGGGGTATACCCGTATTTCCGCACGATTAACAGCCATCAGGATACAGAGGTAATGATGGATGGCAAAAAAGTTCTGATGTTCGGTTCAAATGCATATATGGGACTGACATATGACAAGCGAATCATTGACGCTTCGATAGCTGCCACTGAAAAATATGGTACAGGGTGTGCCGGTTCCCGCTTTTTGAATGGTACTCTTGATATACATGTTGAACTGGAAAAAGAATTGGCCGAGTTCGTAGGAAAAGACGAAGCGCTCTGTTTTTCTACCGGTTTTACTGTGAACGAGGGCATTATTCCCGCAGTGGTAGGACGTGGTGACTATATCATCTGCGATGACCGCGACCACGCTTCTATTGTAGACGGACGCCGCCTTTCGTTCGCCACACAGTTAAAGTATAAGCACAATGACATGGAAGACCTTGAAAAAGAGCTTCAGAAGTGCGAACCGGATGCGGTGAAACTGATTATTGTAGATGGTGTATTCTCAATGGAAGGCGATTTGGCCAACCTGCCGGAAATCGTTCGTCTGAAAAAGAAATATAATGCCAGCATTTATGTGGATGAAGCTCACGGATTAGGTGTATTCGGTAAGCAAGGCCGCGGTGTATGCGATCATTTCGGAGTAACCGAAGATATTGACTTGATAATGGGAACATTCAGCAAGTCATTGGCTTCTATCGGTGGTTTTATTGCTGGCGACAAGGAGGTTATCAACTGGTTGCGCCACAATGCCCGCTCTTATATATTCCAGGCAAGTAGTACGCCGGCGGCAACGGCAGCGGCTCGTGAAGCACTGCACATTATTAAATCCGAACCGGAACGTATCCAACGTCTGTGGGATATTACTAACTATGCATTGAAGAGTTTCCGTGATGCAGGTTTTGAGATTGGTGAAACAGAGTCGCCCATTATACCTTTGTATGTGCGTGATACGGAAAAGACCTTTGTCGTAACGAAGATGGCTTTTGATGAAGGCATCTTTATCAATCCGGTTATACCGCCTGCATGCGCTCCTCAGGATACATTGGTACGTGTGGCATTAATGGCTACCCATACTAAAGAACAAGTGGATTATGCAGTTGAGAAGTTGACAAAATGCTTTAGGGAATTGGGGATAATCAAGTAAAGGAACAATTTGAAGCAAAGATAAAAGCCGTTTAATCGTGAATCGGTTAAACGGCTTTCTTTTTATAAACCCATTTAAACTAACCAAACAACATGAAAAAACAAATTCTGATTTTTACTGCTGTTGTATGTGGAATGACTTGTACTACAACTGCTTATGCGCAATTTAAAATTGGTGGTAAGAAAATAAATGTAGGTAAGGTTGTTCAAGCCGGTACGGATGCTGCTAAAGCTATAACTCTTTCGGATGCTGATATTGCAGCTATGAGCAGGGAGTATATGCAATGGATGGATACTCACAATCCTTTGACGAAGCCTGATACGGAATATGGCAAGCGTCTGGAGAAACTGACCGGACATATCAAAGAAGTGGATGGTTTGAAAGTGAATTTTGGGGTTTATGAAGTGGTTGACGTAAACGCTTTTGCCTGCGGTGACGGCAGCGTACGTATTTGCGCCGGATTAATGGATATTATGACGGATGATGAAGTAATGGCTGTAGTAGGCCATGAGATAGGTCACGTAATTCATACGGACTCCAAAGATGCAATGAAGAGCGCATATCTTCGTTCTGCCGTGAAGAATGCTGCGGGTGCTGCGAGTTCTACCGTGTCAAAGCTGACCGACTCCGAGTTGGGAGCTATGGCGGAAGCCTTGGCTGGTGCGCAATATTCGCAGAAGCAGGAAACGGAAGCGGACGATTACGGTTTTGAATTTTCTATAAAGCATAATTTGGATCCTTATGCCATGTATAATGCATTGAATAAACTGCTGGAACTTTCAGCGGACGCTCCCAAAGAATCTAAATTCCAAAAGATGTTTTCATCTCATCCGGATACGGCAAAACGAGTAGCCCGTGCTAAGGAGAAAGCTGATGAATATATGAAAAACAAGCAATAAGAGGTTGCATTTCCAAATTACAGAAAGAGGCGGGATTCCATTTGAATTCTGCCTCTTTTCTTTATAATAAAAGAATAAAACGTACTTTTGCTTCAAATTATTGACTTTACTTATCCGATTGCTTTGATATTGGTTTTATTTTAGTATGTTTGCTGTTATTATTAATGAAAAGCATAACATTTGAATGAAAAAGCAAGATTTCCTTTTCGTTTTCATCCTAATCGTAATCTTCTTACCTTTTTTCGTGAGTGATGCAGTTTACGGCTGGTATAAGTCTTTCAATGCCGCACATGGTATGGTAATGAGTTTCTTGAAATTCGGAGTGCTTGCTACTTTAGGTGAGATGCTGGGGCTTCGCATCAGTGCCGGAGTATATAACAGAAAAGGATTTGGAGTGCTTTCCCGTGCGGTCGTATGGGGTATCTTAGGCATGGGAATCAATATGGCGATGATTGTATTTTCTAAAGGTGTGCCGCAGTTCATGGAGTATATGGGGATGGCGGATGCTTCGGCGATAATTAACGGCGATTGCTGTTTGGACAAGTTATGGATTGCTTTGGCTGTATCTGTTGCCATGAACACAATCTTTGCTCCTGTATTTATGACATTTCATAAGATAACGGATACACACATTCTGGATTGTGACGGTTCGCTCCGCAGCCTTATTACCCCTATTCCGATGGCGCGTATCATTACGCATCTTAATTGGGATACGCAATGGAATTTTGTTTTTAAGAAAACGATTCCTTTTTTCTGGTATCCGGCTCATACCATTACTTTCTTGTTGCCGGATGAGGTAAGAGTTTTGTTTGCCGCTATCTTGGGCGTTGCGCTCGGGGTACTGCTGGCTATTGCTGCAAGGATGAAATAATGGTTCTCTATTTCCATACCGTTGCCAATGCTTTTTACTGTGAGATAAAGTTCATCTCCCCGTTGCTCCCAATATTTGTATACCAGTGTAGCCATATTAATGGAAGAGGCATCTCCACCCTCTTCCAGTTTGATACCCTGCATTTTTCCCGGTTGCCCTTCGATAGGCATTATCCATGAACCAATGATAGAGTCTTTGCTTTTCTTTTCATTACAAACAGACATTGCAATAACCAATACGGCGGTTGCCAATAAAAGTCTTTTTATACTATATATTTTTAAAAGTGAGTCAATGTATTTTCGTTATGGCAGATGCAATATTAATGCCGGGCTCATCTTCGGTGACCGTGTATGAAACCTCTAATGTATCTCCTATTAATAGTCCTTTGTAAACCCATTCATGGCAGCATCCATGACTATGCCTTGTGCTTGATGTACGGAATCGTTAATCTCTTCTGTGCCGAGCTCGGTATTTTCTTGTTCTATAGTTCCGGCTTTATTTTTGCAGGAAGCACATCCCAACAAGATAATGGAAACAAATAAAAAAGGTTTAGTCAACTTCATATTCTCTGATCTTATTAAGATTATTTCTACAAAAATAGATATAAAAGAGAATGTATCAAAGAGACAGTGAATAATTAACCGTTCCTGTATATTGTATTTCAGATATTTATAATTTTATTTCAGATAAAGTTATAAAAATATTTGGTCTATATCAAAAAAGATTTTACCTTTGCACTCGCTTTTAAGAAGTAAAGCACTCGGGGTGTAGCGCAGTCCGGTTAGCGCACCTGCTTTGGGAGCAGGGGGTCGTGG
>OGLN01002262.1_pt1:0-7500 | contig 12219 bp, 5 predicted proteins | sample 1572641 | NCBI WGS metagenome assembly OGLN01 (sample SAMEA2581903, study PRJEB24529) | metagenome | biome: Human gut stool | place: China | collected 2011
GTCATGTTTTTGTAAGCGAGCTGAGGAATAAAAGTAAGAAAGATCCGCAAGAGAAGAAAGGACCTGGGACAGAAGAAAGAACCGAACCCTATAGTTGTACAGAATTCCGTTTGTCCGCTTTCCATTTCGACCACTCGCTCCTATGTATGAAGAATGGCTCTTCCTTGTCTTCATCTTTTCCAATCGACTGCCTTCGGGCGGATCCACACACGGATATCGAGTCAGTCTAGTGGCTCATGCTGCTTAATAGTGGAGGCGGGTAACAACTGCTCTTTCTTCTCGATCGAGTAGCCACCGCATAAATTGGTAAGCTTCCCACGCCAAAGCTAGTCTTCCTTGCTTTCCCAACAAACAATAAGACCCATAGCATGTGCACCAGGATGGTCTTTCTATCCCTATCTATTCTCACCGAACTAGACCTCTCATACCCGGCTACAGGAGAGGTAACTACCTCTGATTGATTTTATTCGTCATAAATGATTTCCGCTGACTCAAGCATAGCCAAGCCATTAAGCTAATATCTCCCTTGCCATTAATTCAACAAGGCTTCCGAGAAAGGCATGTTACGAACCTAAGAACACCTACCCACCTATTAACTTTTTGAATTCTTAGCTTTGGACGTTAAGGAATGAGTGGAATGAATAGACGACGTACTCTCTCTAATCGGTGCAGCCTGCTGAGTGCCCTTACTCTTGGTCATAGGCTTCGGAGAGTCTGGAACTACGGCTATGGGAAAGTTCGCTATGGAAGGAAAGCATTTCACTACCTCACATCTGGTAAGTGTAGCAAGTCCAAATCCCTCATCTCATACGTTTCCCTCCACCTCCTCCGCTGGCCTCATAAGCCTCGTGGCCAGTAGGCAATGATCTGACTTGGGCGACGGAATGTGTTTTACAATAAGTTCCAACGTTTGAGTAATTGAACTTGCTTCTTCACTTAATGCTTGCTTTCCGTCTTGCCTTTGCCGGAGGCATAGGTTGAGCTTTAGCAATAGCAGACAGTTAGGGAACCCAAGAAAGGAGGAGCGAGCTAAAGAAGGACTATTACTACCACCGAACCCAAGGCAAAGCGAAAGAAGGTAAACCGAACCACAGCTACCTATGAGTTCAGAGTGGCCAAGAGGATGAATAGGTTATTCTAATGACCATAGGAATAAGGAAGACTCGTTCGCTTTAAAGCAGCAAGACCGGCAAAAGTTCCTTCGCTAACCTGTTGGCTTAGTGAATAGTTCTGCCTTCATTGAAGAAGAGACCTATTTTCCACTTTCAAAGTAGATTCTAGAAAAGCGGCCTTAATAAACAACTGTTCTTTCCAAGGAAAGAGAGAAAGAAGTCAAAAAGCGGGGGATCGCTTAATAATAAATTCTAACTATTGTTCAAAACTCAAAGTACCAAAGATTCAATAGAATGAAATGGTTAACTAAGAATGAGAGAGTGAAAAAGCGGAGTAATAAACAAGGAGTGGCTTGCTATTTATGATGACGAAGAGCTGGTACAAGCCACCTTCAGGAATGACCCTGCGATGAAAGCAATCTACATCTACATGATTCCAAGATGGTAAAAGATATAAAGTCAAAGTGCTATGGAACGCATGGTGAACAACCTGCGGGAGCACGGTAATCCCGACGAGTAGGATCCAGAGGAACTCAGGCAGAAGTACTGCCTCCTTGATTGGATCGCACATGTCAACTGGCTTTTCAGAGACCTAAAAAGACGAAGCCCCTCTCCTCCCTCTGTAACTAGAGAGGTAGGCAAACCTGAGTTTAGAGCCACCTCGATTCGGGATGTCGGAACACCAACCGGATCGGAAACCTCATCCTAAACTTACTTCGGAATAGGTTCGAGAGCTTCCATTTCAATGTGTCTTTCCAAAAATCTTTGGTATGCCTTTTCCTGGTCAAAAGGTTTGTTTGGGAAAGCTTCTAAATCTAGGGTTCAATGTCTCCGAAAAACCCCCTGGGGCAGGATAGTAAAGAGCTGATTCTAGGGAAAGCTAGGATTTCACTTTTCTCTCAGCCATCGAGTTGGAGTAGTTAACCTTCTATATGCCGTGGAAGAATACGCATAAGCATTAGTTCTTGCCCTTCCAGTGTAAGTGGCAGATCAAACTTGATCTAGTTCCACACATTGCCTTTTCCCTTATATGTCGTGGCAGGCGAGCTCCCTTCTGGTAAAAAGGATTTGAGTGGAAGGTTGAGCGCCCCTTAACGTTTAGAAGTATCCTTTTCAACGGTTAGAAACCTTTCTATTCTATGACGGCTAAGTCGAGGGCAGACACAACAGGTCACGAAGAGCTAGAGGATATAGAATTCCTATTTACCGGGAACGGAAGGAAACATCGGCTCTTCCGAGATCTTATGTAAGGAATACTCGAAAAAGTAGAGCAAAAAGATCTAAAAAACTCTACAAGAAATGTCTTTCCCGCAGAAGACTCTAACTCCTCATAGCATTACGTCAATCTGCAAATATCGAATGATGCTTCGACAGATTCAGTCATCCATTCAGCTTTGAAATCGGAGACAAGGAAAACTTCATAGAAGCGCCGCGGATCAATATAGAGATGCGAACCAATATCCTTTTCCTGGTGGGCTCTGAAGTACTCGTCTTTTGCGCAAGGCCTCGTGTCAAAAAACTTCCAACCACGTCCTCCTACCTCGCCCATTTGCGGAGATCATCTACATTTTGCTCCGTGTCGAGCTCCAGCCGGCCCAAACGTTTTCCTTCGGGAGGGCGTAAAATCGCTTTCTTTCTGTAGGGAGGACGGATGATTCAAGTAAGGGCTGAGAGCCTACATATCACTGAGATGGGCCAAGGAAGAAAAAGCACCTACTGTTCGTTAATTGAAATTCTCTTTGCTTAGCGCCCTTGTGTTTCGAATAGAAAAGCACTGGAGATATCTGTGGAACTGTTGTTTTTCTTAGGGCAAGCTAGCAGATAGAAGTAATCTATCTGGTTAGCCAGGCGAAGCATTTAGGGTTCAGTGCCTGGTTTCAAGTGTTCTTCTTCATCGTTTGGCACTTCACTTTTTGTTGAGTAATCCAATGGCCTAATGACACATGCACATCTTTTGGTGCTGTCGCCTTACTTAGTGACTAGCTCAAGTGCATTTGATCGCAAAAAAGACTGGCATTGGCTCCGGGTCAAATCTACAGGGGGCATGCAAATCAAATGCGAAAGAAAGGAAAACATTTCTGTTTCTTCTGCTTCAATGCCGTGATACACTCAGGATGTTTACGATACCTACCCATTAATTGCTCTAACTTCTCGTGGTTCACCCCTAGCTATGCCCGCTTCTATGAAATTCCAAATTCTGCTTGCAAGCTCATCGGAGCTAGGCAACTCTTTGTCAGTGATTTCATGCCTACCAAGCAGGTACACTCTAATGTATACACCCTTTAAGAAAAGAAATCCTTCTCGTATTCTGCTGCTTTTTTGATTCATTTTATCCCAATAATAGCATAGACATCATATATTTTTTCTTGCAAGCTCAAGTGCTTGATTGTTGACAAATTCTTCTCTCAGCAGGGCACCTCAGGTACCTGTCTATAGTTTCCTGTCTTGAAGGGGGGCGACGCAGCTATTTTCTTTAACAACACGTCATTCAACGAAGTGTTTTCGTTATTTGGTCATCACTAAAAAGTTTCTAGTGATAAAGTGAGCCTATTATATTAAGTTTAGAGGATTCTCCTAACGTGATGAGTTTAGTTTCTCACTTTTAAAGATCACTGGTGGCAATGGTACTTCCTTTTATGCAACAACTCCTGTATGTACCATTTGGTAATTGGAGTTTGATAAGACCATGGATCCTTATATACAAAACATACTTGGCCAACTAAGGCCCTGCAGTCCAATGTCCGATATATTATCGTCAGCTGAGGAGGTGTTTGGCAAGGGTGTGACCGTTGTTTTTGGGACAATGTTCAAGCAGGAGGCCATGAATCTGTCTAGTCTCGCCATGGGGGGTGAGTTTATCTCATTGCTCCTTCCTGGTGTAAAGCCGATCACTGAGGTTTATGTCTATCAAACCGAGCTCTTGAACCCAATGTTTGGAACATCAACGTCCCTCTCCAGTCGTAATCAGGATTTGATCTATCATGAAGTTTTAGCGCCACATAAGATCCACGGCATGTTATCTGTCGGTGCAGCGGCTTTGAGTTGTCGGAAAAAAAGCCAGGAGCTTAAGTAATTCCTCAGTTTAGTATAGGGTGTCCAGGGAGAGCTGCTGAAGGGAAGGTGGGCGAACCCACACGAGTGAAAACCCTACTTTATTAGTCATCAATGCGATTTCTCGCACTTTTTGATACCTCCGAGGGGGTACACTTTAAAGGCATGCAAAACGTGCCTTACAGTCATGTTGGACGAGGCTAGGCGGTGAATGCAACGCTGGGAAGTTTTGTCCCGGTTCGAGAGGTTGAGCGAGCCAACCAATTCGATGTTTTGAATGGCCAAAGAATAGGTGTTTACTCCTCTTACCAATTGAGGTTTCGCACAACTTTTTGACTAGGGCTTCAGAAAGGTTGTAGTTTCACGAGGAGCCCATAAAGCGACTTGTTTTACCTATGGGATGTGAAGATTGGCTCTGTACCTGACACGGATTGATTTAAGAACAGTGATGAAAGAAATCAATTTATGAGAGACCATATTTCTGTTGTTTCGGTACAACTCAAGATCAGTTAAGGAAATAGGGAATAACAATAGTGAAAAGAATAGAAATAGCATGACCCTTGCTTGGGACTTCTTTCTTCTATCTCTATAGAGATGACCAGGAAGCAAATGAGAAAGGGACTTCTTTTTTACTACGGTCAAACTATGATCAAACTCTCTAATCTTACTTCCGTGTGAAAGACCGTCCTAGGCGTGAGTACAAATGTGTCGAGGCGTTCTAAGTGCCGTAGACGAATGCTTCTTGGCGGAATAAATGGTATGACACGACCTCTTTTTGCTCCATATAAACGAATTTGAAAAAGGAAGAAGGCTTTAGCTCCCTTCCATTGTCTTGGGTCGAAGATCAAGCGTGAACTTCTCCCTCATCTAAGGTTGGGTTGTGGATAACAGACTTCCCCTTGGGCCGGATCTTCCCAAGTATAACACGATCCATGAGCGATATCAATGCAGTGACAGTCCTTACTATTGAGTCCTGTGCTGGTAAGATGACAACGCTCTAAAAGGTTTGTTTAAGAAAGCAATCATATCCCGTCCCCAAGTGCGGTATGGACCCCAAAGAGTTATATAAGTAGGAAAATGGGAAGAATTGAGGCACCTACAGAAGTAATGGGTCAGCTTATGATTTTAGGCATGGTTACTGGAGGGATCGTCCCTACCTATCTGCGCAAGATCGGATCAGTATGGTTTTGAGAGGAAGGCTGGTGGCATACGAAGAGAGGGCGACAGAACATCTGCATTCCCTTTCTTTGATTGAGAGAAGGATAAAGCAGAAAAAAAGACTTGACTGAAATTCCATTCGCTTTTTTTCCTTCCTGAGATATGGAATGTCATTAAATTAAGTAGATGAGATGCCAAATATAGGCAGGAGTTATTTCGCCAAGCAAAGCTTTGTGTTCTGAAGGTAAAGAAAGACGGTAAAGCCCATTAAAAAGAGTGCCACGCAGAAGCACCTCCTGTGTCACTCGATCCAAACCCGACACATCTTTCTTTCTATACGAAATGAGTTCGACCTTTTTTTCAAAATAGAAACAGAAAAGAAATTTAGGAATAGTGCGGGTGCGACGGAACGAATCAAGTGAAACGAGTCCCCCTTATGACATTTTTTCATCCAAGCAAGGGCGCGTTGCATGGGATTCATCAACAAAGGGATAGGGATAAGGGGCCGCACGTCCAAGACAGCCTTTCATCTCAGTGCGCCATGGAACCCCCATCTTCCAATTCCTCTTACAGAGATCGTTGACTCACTTGCCTTATTTTGAGGAGACTTCCAAGCCAAAACAAGACAATGGGCAGTCACCAGATCTTCTTTATGGAGGTGGGACCGGGGACCTCCTCAGCAAGATCGCTGTACAGAATGCTTGCGCACAGTGGCCACACACACTTCTCCCTGACCTCCAAAAGCTCCCTATGACCCTTTGTACGGAGCATTCAAAGTTCCTCACGCTGTCAAGCAAGACTTTGATCTCGATTTGGGAGAGCAAACACAGCTTCGCCATCCAGCCAAGTATCTTTATTGAATTGTGACCCTATCTAGCGCTTAAAAATCTTTCTTCTTTCTCCGTCACTAGATTCCGGTTAAAACGCTTGGTCCACCCATGCTTTTCCTCTCCATTTTTCATATGGAAAGGGAAAGCAGTGCCAACTTATTGGAATTCTGCATGGCATATTTCCCAACCTTCATTCCTGCTATTCCAGGCTCTAGTGCTCAGTCATAAACCTATTGCCCGCTCCGCTTTCCCATTCCTATTGCTTTCGGTATCTGAATCTTCCTGAATTCAAGTAGAGAATACCAGGGCTTTCTTCTTCTTTGATTTTCCTTGGGGATAAAAAAAATGGATTTCCGACATAGCACCTGCGGCATTAGGATTCTAAGATTTAGGAGGGGAAGGCTGAGGAGAGGGATCACATGCATTGAAGCAATCTCAAGATTCAGAAACGATCAAAATAATGGTACGGGGAGAAGAAAGAGAGGAGAGTCACGAAAATAGGGTAAACGCAAAGAGACGATGAAAAGCAATCAGAGAGGAGAGGGAAGAATGACAATGGAAATCATAAAGCTCAGCGAGGAGCACATTACTCTGAATAATAATGGAGAGGGACATTAAAGGGGAAAACTGAGCAAAGAGATATAAAAATATATTCGAAAAGCTTTTCACTTCTACTTCGTTTTCTTGTTTAGATTCATTACTTCAGTGATTGAACATGGGCAGATACCTATAAGGACCCCATTTCATTGACCTTCGCCCTTTTATATCCCTCGTTAAGATATGTTATCCGGACCAACTCCCACGTAGAAAACCAAGAGCAGTGAGTTACAAAACCAAGAGCAGTTAGAATCGCGTAGCTGCGTGCCCCTTTTTCTGACTAGCTTCTTGTGAAAAGCATTTCAGGCACGAGCACACCTGATGAACTCAGAAACCTACTATGGAATCAATCAACCCATCGCACCCGAGTGCTCTGCTCTCCAAGCTCTGCGCAGGTGTTTTTACATTAAAATCCCCGAACGATTTTATGCTATCAAAGTAGGTGGATTGGTCTGTGGTGCTCACTAAACCTGCTATTGGACGGGATCAGACATAGGTCTTAGATGATCTCGATCTTGAAGAAAGCATAACTAATGTCATTTTAAGAGAAAGATGGCACTATGGATTGAAGGTAGCTTTTTCTCCATATGGGAAATCAAAACTTCATTTGATTGAGCGCTATAGGTTAAGTTGGTTGGTTAGTGTATCACGACCGGGGACACCTGGCACTGACTCATTCCTGTCTTCTTCAAAACCGAAACGGATAGGTTGTCTTAAAGATCATTTCTATAGCGAGAAGGAGGAACTTTCTT
>OGLN01002279.1_pt1 | contig 12153 bp, 13 predicted proteins | sample 1572641 | NCBI WGS metagenome assembly OGLN01 (sample SAMEA2581903, study PRJEB24529) | metagenome | biome: Human gut stool | place: China | collected 2011
AAGTCCGCGTCATCGGCGCCGACGGTGCGCAGCTGGGCATTATGTCCTCTGCTGCCGCGCTCGAGATCGCGATTGAAAAGGACCTCGACCTCGTGAAGATCGCTCCGGGCTCGAATCCGCCGGTCTGCAAGATCATGGATTACGGCAAGTACCGTTTTGAGCAGGCCAAGCGCGAGAAGGAGGCCAGAAGGAATCAGCATGTGATCGAAGTCAAGGAGATCCGCATGTCGCCCGGCATCGGCGAGAACGACTTCAACACCAAGCTGAAAAACGGCCAGAAGTTCCTGCAGGGCGGCGACCGCCTGAAGGTGACCATCCGCTTCCGCGGCCGTGAAATGGCACACACCAACATCGGCGAGCAGCTGCTGCGCGACTTCGCTGCCAAGTGCGCGGATATCGCCAACCTCGACAAGCAGCCCAAGCTCGAGGGGCGCAATATGTCTATGTTCCTGTCGCCCAAGGCGCAGAACACCAATAATAAGAAGTAAGCAAACCAAGGAAGGAGCCAATACAATGCCCAAACTGAAATCTCACAGTGGCGCGAAAAAGAGATTCAATCTCACCAAGAACGGCAAGGTCAAGCGTGCCCATGCGTTCAAGAGCCACATTCTCACGAAGAAGGACACCAAGCGCTGCCGTCGTCTGCGTTCCACCACTTATGCGGATGCGACTACTGAAGCGACCATCAGAAAAATGATTCCTTATAAATAAGGATTGACCGCACAATAGGAGGAAACAACAATGGCAAGAGTCAAAGGCGCGATGATGACGCGCAAACATAGAAAAAAGATTCTCGGTCTGGCTAAGGGCTACTGGGGCAACAAGTCCCGCCACTACAAGATGGCCAACCAGCAGATGATGAAGTCCGGCCGCTATGCTTACGTCGGCCGCAAGCAGAAGAAGAGAGACTTCCGTCAGCTCTGGATCACCCGTATCAGCGCCGGCTGCAAGGCCAACGGCATGAACTACTCCACCTTTATGCACGGCCTGAAGCTGGCCGGCATCGACATGAACCGCAAGATGCTCTCCGAGACTGCGATCCATGATCCCGCTGCGTTCACCGCTCTGTGCGAGCAGGCGAAGGCTGCCCTGTAAGACTGTATCAAAAAACCCGCCATCCGATCGGATGGCGGGTTTTTGCTGCATAAGGGACCGGATTCCGTTCAGTCGATCTGCCGTGCCACGACCAGAAAGCGGCCGTTTGCAGTGTGGTATGCACAGGTGGACAGCGTCAGCAGCCGGTCGCCGGGACGGATGGTGATGCCGGTGTCGTAGCAGCGGTTTTCTTCAATGAATGCGCGATACTGCGCAAACTGCTGCGCGTCCGTTCCGACGCAGTCATAATATCGAAAGGCGTCAGAGCCCTCAGCGGGGATTTCCGTTTCAATCGCGGCCACGACCTCATACGAATGGGAGGCGTAGAGCGTGTCAAACTGCACGATCGGGTGCGCAGCGCGAAATGCCGCATCCTTGTAGGAGATCAGGGAGCCGAACATGCTGCCGTCTTTCATGTGGTGCCCGTAGATGAGGATGTTGTCCGCCGTGCGCACATCGCAGTTTTCGGCGACATACAGCGTGCCGCGGTACGACCACTTGCCGTAGAAGTCCATGTGCAGGTACTTGCCCGGCGTGTCGGGGGCAAACATGACGACGTTGTTGATGTTGGTGCCGTCGATCCGCAGCCAGCCGATCGTATCCGCATTGTCGGCGGCAACTGCACGCACCTGCTCAATGGCTGCTGCGCTGGCCGCGTCATGCGCGGCGGCGAGCGCCTCGGCAACGGCGCGGTCACTGCGGTCACTGTGCCAGTACCAGCCGAGCACACCGGCGCATACCAGAAAGCCGACGATGCAGATGACGCGGATCACGATGAGTACAGTTTTTTTCATACAAAACTCCTGATAAGAAAATGGGCAGTGTCATTTGACGCTGCCCATTTTAACTGCGTGAGAGTGAAGATCAGGCGCCGTGGTGCTTGCTCTTCCTGCGGTTGTAGTAGGTCGCAGCGAAGGTCGCCACGAAGATCACTGCCAGCGCAATGACCAGCCAGATCAGACGTGTGTCGCCGGTCTTGGGGGTGTTCGACTTGCTGCCGTCCGGATTATTGCCGTCCGGATTGTTGCCATCCGGATTGTTGCCGTCCGGATTGTTGCCATCCGGATTATTGCCGTCCGGATTATTCCCGTCAGGATCATTGCCATTCGGGTCTTTGCCGCCCGGATTGTTGGGGTCGGTGCCGTTGCCGTTATCGCCGCCGCCGTTATCGCCGCCGCCGTTGTCGCCGCCGCCGTTGTCGCCGCCGCCATTATCGCCGCCGTTATCATTGCCCTCGCCGAGGATGACAACGATATTGATGTAGTGCAGACCGAAGTTCGTGGCAAACGCCTTAATGGTATTCGTGCCCTTGACATGGATGCCCGTGCCGCCGGGGTAGGTGATCCCGCCGACGCCGACGATGGTGGCCTCCTGAACATCGGCATCAATGCTCCAGTCGTAGACATGGTGGTTGGTGCAGGTGATGGTCACGGGGGACCACGCCGTCACTTCCATGCCGGCATGATAGGGCTTCGTGTGCGTGCCGAGCGCGTCCGTGTAGGTCACGGAGAAGGTCGCATCGTGGTCATAGTCGCGCAGGACGGTCAAAAACAGGTGCGTGCTCACGCCCGCCACGTCGCCGGCGGCCGCCGGGGTCGTGCCGAACGAAAACAGCGACAGCGTGAATGCCAGCAAGAAGATGGCAATCATGAGTGCCTGCTTGCGATGAGTTGCTTTTTTCATGTTGATTACATCCGCCTTTCACATTAGCTGGTGATCGATAAAAAGAGATCGCGCGGGAGTGCGGGGGAACGGTTGCTGTGGGTGAAAATTGCATTGTTTACAGACTATTCATAAAATAACACATTGATAATCGCTCGTCAATAACTATAATGCATGAGACGCGGAAAATGTTGCATCATTTTGCAAATGTGCCAAAATTTTTTTCCGTTTGCGCATTTTTTTCACAGAGCGGCGCCATGTGTCCGGCAGTGGTGCAGCGCGTGAAAATAAGCATCGGATCAAAAGCGCAGAAATCCTATTAATTGGGTTTGACAATCGCCGGGCGGAGTGTTAACATTACGAAATGCTGATTAACGGGGTTAACAAAAAGGAGGCGGCATCATGGAACTGCAGCAACTGACCGAGCAAATGCTGCTTGCGGTCACTTCTCTGAACCGTTCCTGCATCCCGCAGAGTGTGCAGGAGCCGCTTAAGGGCGAGAATTTCCTGTTGGACTATCTCAGCGCGCAAAACGGCTGCAGCACGCCGGGCGCACTGCGTGAGGTTCTGGGCGTGAGCGCGCCGCGCACGGCGGCGATGCTGCGGGCGCTCGAAGAAAAGGGAATGCTGCGCCGCTGCACCGATTGCTGCGACCGGAGGCGTGTCGTGGTGCACATGACGGAACTCGGCCGGCAGACGGCGGAGCAGGCGCGTGCGTCGCTGTGCGCGCATGTGCAGTGCGTGCTCAAGCAGCTTGGCGAGCAGGATGCACGGGAGCTGATCCGGCTTCTGGGCCGCATCACGGAGATCGAGGCAGGCGCCTGAGTCGCGGCTGCGCGCGGATATGAATAAGGAGACGGTTTTGTGAAGAAATATATTCAGGAACATAAATATGTATTACTGGTGCTGTATGTGCCGGTTTATCTGATCTGGTTCGCTCTGGCAGAGCGTATGGTCCCCACGACCGACGGCTGCTGGGTGTCGTATCTGCCGCTGGACGATAAGATCCCGTTTTTGCCGGGGTTCATTCTGGCGTATGTGCTCTGGTATCCGTTTTTGATCTTCCCGGTCGTCGTGATGCTGCTCAAGAACGACCGCCGTGCGTTCATCCGTTACGGCGCGTTCATCATTGCGGGCTTTTCCATCTCGCTGACCATCTGCATGATCTGGCCGAACTGCCAGCTCCTGCGTCCCGCGGTCGTGGATACGAGCAATCTTTGCGGCTGGCTGGTCAATGCGATCTACACGGCCGACACCCCAACGAACGTCCTGCCGAGTATGCACGTCGTCGGCTGTATGGGTGTGCTGGCTGCTGTCTTTGACAGCCAATATCTCAAGAAGGCACGCATCCCGGCGACCATCATCGCCGCCGCTATCTGCGCGGCAACGGTGTTTGTCAAGCAACACTCCATTCTGGATGTGTTTGCAGCGCTTGCGCTGTCGCTGGTGCTGTATCTGGTCATCTATGTCGCGGCGCGCCGCGGCGTCGACCACAGGCATGCGCCCGCCGCGGCGTGACGTGGCCGAGATCATGTGAGAAATAGAAAAGAGAGGATAGCGCGTATGGATCGCCGGAAGATCGTAGAGAAGCTGGAACAGGTCGAGCAGGAGAATCTGAATACCAAGCCGAAGCGGGCGGTGGTTGCCGTCTACTGGATCCTGCGTCTGATCGTCATCGGCGTCATGGTCATGACGATCATTCATAAAAACTATGAGAGCACGTTCGTGTGCGTGCTGGTGCTGATCCTGTTCATGCTGCCGCGATTCGTGGAACGCAACTTCCGCATCGAGCTGCCGAGCACGCTGGAGATCATTATCCTTGTGTTCATTTTCGCCGCGGAGATCCTCGGCGAGCTCAAGAGCTATTTCATCACCTACCCGCATTGGGACTCCATGCTGCACACGACGACGGGCTTTATCAGCGCGGCGTTCGGCTTTGCGCTTGTTGACCTGCTCAACCGCAACAAGCCGCAGCATTTCAAGCTCTCGCCGGTGTTTCTGGCGCTGGTGGCGTTCTGCTTTTCCATGACGGTCGGCGTGCTGTGGGAGTTTTTTGAGTTCTCGATGGACTACCTGTTCCACATGGATATGCAAAAGGATACGGTCATCCACGCCTTTGCCTCCGTGACGCTCGACCCGACCAACAGCAACATCCCGATCTATATCGACAACATCACGGACGTCGCCGTCAACAGTCAGTCGCTTGGTCTCGGCGGTTATCTGGATGTCGGTCTGTATGACACGATGCAGGATCTGTTTGTCAACTTTGTCGGTGCGCTTACGTTCAGCATCATCGGCTACTTCAGCGCCAAGTCCGGCAAGAATAAGATCGCCAAGCAGTTTGTGCCGGTGGTCCTGCCGGATCAGACTGCGGACGCAGCGCCGGAAGAGACGCCCGAAGCAACGGAATAACGCCCAATACGAAAAGCTCCCCGCCGGATGCAGCGCATCCGGCGGGGAGCTCGGTTTTCTCAGAAGCGGAACTCAAAGTCAAGGTCGTAAATGCTCACCGTGTCGCCCTCCTCGATGCCCATGGCCTCGAGCCGGTCAAACAGACCGGACTGGCGCAGCACGCGGTCAAAATACATCCGCGACTCGTAGTCGCCGAAGTTGATCGAGCCCATGAGCCGCTGCAGCCACGGACCCTCCACGACCCAGAGATCGTCGAAGTGGCGGATCTGCAGCTCGTCGCTCGTGCCGACCTCCGGCTCTGGCGGGACGTAGTCGGCCTCATACGGCTGCATCGGCGGGATCTCGGCAAGCTTTGCGGCGCACGCCTGCACGAGCTCACGCGTGCCGGTGTGGGCGGCGGCGCTCATCTCGAAAAATTCATAGCCCTGCGCCTCGACGTGTGCACGCAGGCGGTCGATGTTCGTGCGGTCGTCGCCGAGCAGGTCGCACTTGTTGGCGGCGACGATCTGCATCCGTGAGCCGAGCACGTCGCTGTAGGCGCGCAGCTCGGCGTTGATGGCCTCAAAGTCCTCGACCGGGTCGCGCCCCTCGCTGCCGGACACGTCCACCAGATGCACCAGCAGACGGCAGCGGTCGATGTGGCGCAGGAAGTCGTGACCGAGTCCCGCGCCGTCGCTCGCGCCCTCGATGATGCCCGGGATGTCCGCCATGACGAAGGATGTACCCTCCGTCACGTACACGACGCCGAGGTTGGGGAAGAGCGTCGTAAAGTGGTAGTTTGCGATCTTCGGGTGCGCCTTGGACACCACCGACAGCAGCGTGCTCTTGCCCACGTTCGGGAAGCCGACGAGACCCACATCCGCCAGCAGCTTCAGCTCGAGCAGGATCGTGTGGCTCTCGCCCGGCAGACCGGGCTTGGCAAAGCGCGGCACCTGCCGCGTCGGGGTGGCAAAGTGCTGGTTGCCCCAGCCGCCGCGCCCGCCGCGCGCCGCCACAAACGGCTCACCCGAGGACATATCGTGCATGATCGCGCCGCTGTCGGCATCGCGCAGCAGCGTGCCGCGCGGCACACGGATGCGCAGACTCTCGCCCACGCGGCCGGAGCAGCGCTTGTTTTGACCGTCGGCGCCGTTGGCGGCCACGTATTTGCGCTTGTAGCGAAAGTCCATGAGCGTGGACATGTTGTCGTCCACCTCAAAGATGATGTCGCCGCCGCGTCCGCCGTCGCCGCCGTCCGGGCCGCCGGCAGCCACGTATTTCTCGCGGTGGAAGGTCACCGCGCCGTTGCCGCCGTCGCCCGCGCGCACGGTGATGGTCACTTTATCAACAAATGGCGAAGCCATGGTCATTCCTCACTTTCGTTGCCGGGCAGCCCGGCGGGGATAGAAAAACGGGGCAGGCGCGATGCCCACCCCGTTTGCGATTACTGTGCGATCTCCTCGTAAACAGAGACCTGCTTGCGATCCTTGTCCTTGCGCTCGAACTTCACGACGCCGTCCACGAGGGCGAAGAGCGTGTCGTCCTTACCCTTGCCGACGTTGATGCCGGGGTGGATCTTCGTTCCGCGCTGTCTGACGAGGATGTTGCCGGCCAGAACAAACTGACCGTCGGCTCTCTTGGGGCCAAGGCGCTTCGACTCACTGTCGCGGCCGTTCTTGGTGGAACCCATGCCTTTTTTATGTGCCATTTCGAATTACACCTCCATGTGTCAAAATCAGTTGCGGAAATCAGGCCTCGATCTTCGTGATCTCAACCTTGGTGTAGGGCTGTCTGTGGCCCTGCGTTCTGCGATAGCCTTTTTTCGGCTTCATCTTGTAAACGCGGATCTTCTTGCTCTTGCCGTTTTTGACGACGTTGCCGGACACGACGGCGTTTTCCACCACAGGGGTGCCGAAAACAGCCTTGTCCTCGTCGATGACAGCCAGAACGCGGTCAAACTTCACAGTCTCGCCGGCCTCGACATCCAGCTTCTCGACGAAGATGACGTCGCCCTCGGCCACGCGGTACTGCTTACCGCCGGTAACGATGATAGCGTGCTTCAAACTCGTTGCACCTGCCTCTCTGTAGAGTCTCGCTCTTGTGGGCGGGAGGAGGCCTCCGCTTTGTACCCACTCAATGCGGCCTTGACAGTTTACCATTCCGCCACATATTTGTCAACGGTTTTTCCGGGCGAAAGGCGAACTTTTTTCTGCCCATGCAAAAACCACGGCGCCGGTCAGCGCCGTGGCTTTGAAAACTCGGAAACTCAGCCGCAGATGGCCTTCGTGTCGCGGGCGATGACGAGCTCCTCGTTCGTCGGGATGACGAACACCTTGACCTTGGAGTCGGGGGTGGAGATCATGATGTCCTCGCCGCGCTTGCTGTTGGCGGCTTCGTCGATCTTCACGCCCAGATAGCCGAAGTACTCGGCGATGGCGGCGCGGGAGGACTTGCTGTTCTCGCCGACGCCGGCGGTGAAGATGATGGCGTCCACACCGTTCATGGCCGCGACGTAAGAGCCGACGACCTTGGCGACCCAGTAGTGGAACATATCGAGCGCGAGCTGGGCACGGTCGTTGCCGTCGGCAGCGGCGCTGTCGAGATCGCGGAAGTCGGAGCTGACGCCGGAGACGCCGAGCACGCCGGACTTCTTGTTGAGGATGTTGAGCATCTCATCGATGCTGATGCCGTACTTGTTCATAATGAACTGGATCACGCCGGCATCGAGATCGCCGCAGCGCGTGCCCATCGGCAGACCGACCAGCGGGGTGAAGCCCATGGACGTGTCGACGCACTTGCCGCCGTCGATCGCGCAGATGGAGCTGCCGTTGCCCATGTGGCAGGAGATGAGCTTGAGCTCCTCGATGGGCTTGCCCATGAGCTCGGCGCAGCGGGCGGACACGTAGCGGTGGCTCGTGCCGTGGAAGCCGTAGCGGCGGATGCCGTCGTTCTTGTAGTATTCATAAGGAATGGCGTACATATAGGCCTTGCCGGGCATGGTCTGGTGGAACGCGGTGTCGAACACGGCGACCATCGGCACGTCGTCGCCCATGACGGCGCGGCAGGCGTTGATGCCGGTGATGTTGGCGGGGTTGTGCAGCGGCGCAAACGGCGTGCACTCCTCGAGTGCGGCCATGACGGCGTCGTCGATCTTCACGGAGCAGGCGAACTTCTCACCGCCGTGGACGACACGGTGGCCGACGGCGTCGATCTCCTTCATGGAGGTGACCACGCCGTACTCGGCGCTGGTCAGCTTGTCGATGACCGCGGCAATGGCCTCGGAGTGGGTGGGCATCGCCAGGTCTTCGTCAAAGACCGGCTTGCCGCCGATGAGCGGGGTGTGCTTCAGGTGACCGTCGATGCCGATGCGCTCGCACAGGCCCTTGGCCAGAAGGTGCTCGGTCTCCATGTCGATCAGCTGATATTTCAGCGACGAGCTGCCGGCATTGATGACAAGAATTTTCATACTTAGATTCCTTTCTCGTATTAAATATTGTAATTCCTGCAAAATCAAAGTATTATGATACCAAACACTCTTATTGTAATCATTTCGTAGGAAAACGCAAGTATTTTTCGAAAGAAGGTGCAAAAATGGGCAATGTCATCGGTATTGTGGCCGAATATAACCCGTTTCATAACGGGCATGCGCGGCTCATCGAGCAGTCGCGCGCGCAGCTCGGCGCGGTGTGCCCGGTCGTGTGCGTCATGTCGGGCGACTTTGTGCAGCGCGGCAGTCCGGCGGTATATTCCAAGTTTGCGCGCGCGGAGGCAGCTGTGCGCTGCGGGGCGGATCTGGTGCTGGAGCTGCCGCTGCCGTGGTCACTGTCGTCAGCGGAGGGCTTTGCACGCGGCGCTGTGGGACTGCTGGGCAGTCTCGGCGTCGTGACGCATTTGAGCTTCGGCAGCGAGTGCGGCGAGCTCGATCCGCTGCAGCGGGTGGCGGAGGCGCTGCTCGATCCGCTGCTGGGCGAGGATCTGCGCGCGGAGCTGCGCAGCGGCATTCCCTTTGCGGCGGCGCGCCAGCAGGCGGTCGCGCGGCGCGTGGGCGCGCTCGCAGAGCTGCTGCAGGCGCCGAACAACATCCTCGCCGTGGAGTATCTCAAGGCGATCTACGACCAGCGGCTGGAGCTGCACCCGCTGACGGTCCTGCGCACCGGCGCGCAGCATGACCGCTTCGCAGAGGGAAACATCCGCTCGGCGTCCGAGCTGCGTATGCGCATCGGCGCAGGGGAGGATGTGTCTGCGTTCCTGCCGCGGGCGGCAGCGGAGATCTGTGCCCGGGAAAAGACGCGCGGCCGCGGTCCTGTACTGCCGGAGGTGCTCGAGAGCGCGCTGCTGTCCCGGCTGCGGATGCTGCCGCAGACGGCCTACAATGCGCTGCCCGGCGCGACCGAGGGGCTCGGCAACAGCCTGTACCGCGCCGCGCATGAAGAGCCGACGCTTGACGGCGTGCTGGCGGCGGCAAAGTCCAAGCGTTACGCGCTCGCACGTATCCGGCGTATGACGATGTGCGCGGCACTGGGCGTGACCGCCGGCATGGACGGCGGCACGCCGCCGTATGCGCGGGTGCTGGCCATCGGTGCGCAGGGCAGGGAGCTGCTGCGCGCGATCGACATGCGCGCGTCGGTGCCGGTCATCACAAAGCCTGCCGCCGGGCGCAGTCTGCCGGGTCCGGCGGGGGAGATCTTTGCGCTGACGGCAGATGCGCACGACCTCTATGTACTCGGCTGTCCGGCGCGGGAGGAACGCCGCTGCGGCGGCGACTGGCGCGCGAGCCCGTTTGTGCTGTAAATGCGGCGATATCCCCATCCGGAAACATTTCAAAAAAATAATATGAATATTTCGTGAAATTGATATTGCATTTTTGCCCAAACGATAGTATAATTCATGCATATTCGTTTCAAGGACAAATGTTCGTCTTGCATGGACATCGCCTGGAAAGAAAAGAATGGAGGAATAACAATGAAGAAAGCGATTGCTTTGCTGCTCGCGCTGGTCATGGTGTTTGCTCTGTGCGCCTGCGGTGGCGGCGGTGACTCGGCCAGCGGCGACAAGGTCGTGAAGATCGGCGTGTTCGAGCCTGCCAGCGGCGACTCCGGCGCCGGCGGCAAGAAGGAAATGCTCGGCATGCAGTATGCTAACCAGGAGACCCCGACTGTCGAGATCGGCGGCGAGACCTACAAGGTCGAGCTCGTCTACTCCGACAACGGTTCCGACTCCGCCAAGGCTGTCTCGGCGGCTTCCAAGCTCGTCAACGAGAAGGTTTCGCTCGTGCTCGGCTCCTACGGCTCCGGCGTGTCCATCGCCGCGTCCGACACGTTCAAGCAGGCTGGCATCCCGGCCATCGGCGTGACGTGCACGAACCCGAACGTTACGGCCGGCAACAGCCACTACTTCCGCATCTGCTTCCTCGACCCGTTCCAGGGCACGGTTCTTGCCAACTATGCTTCTTCCGAGCTCAAGGCCAAGAAGGCCTACTGCCTCGGTGAGAACGGCAACGAGTATGACCAGGGCCTGGTCACCTTCTTCAAGCAGGCGTTTGAGAAGGCCGGCGGCACCGTCGTGACCGACTCCTTCCCGAAGGACAACTCCGACTTCAGCTCCTACCTGAACAAGGCCAAGGATCAGGGCTGCGACGTCATCTTCGCGCCTGTCTCCATCGCCTACTCCACGCAGATCGTCAACCAGGCGGCTTCCCTGAACATCTCGCTGCCGATGCTCGGCTCCGATACGTGGGATGACAACATGGTCCTGCAGGCTGCCAAGGGCAAGGACGTCAAGGTCTTCGTGTCCACCTTCTATGCCGAAGGCGGCAACCAGAAGTTCGACGACGGCATCAAGGCCTACATCAACGGCAATGCCGATGCCAAGACCACCAACGGCGGCGACGATACTGTCTCTGCTGTGACGGCCATGGGCTATGACGTTTACTATGTCGCGCTCGAGGCGCTCAAGGCCGCCGGCTCCACCGATCCGGCCAAGGTCATGGAAGCGCTGCCCGGCGTGACCTATGACGGCGTTTCCGGCCACATCGCGTTTGACGATACCGGCGACGCGATCCGCGACACTGCTTACATCAAGACCATCGACGCCGCTGCCGGCGCGTGGACGTTCGTGACGCAGCAGAAGGCTTCCTGAGCCTCTGATCTCGTCTGAGACTCAAAGAACCCGGGGGGAGCTTCGGCTCCCCCTTTGGGATTTTGAGCGGCTGCGAAAGCCGCGGAGGCTCCGCGTTTTTCGCGGCGGCTCAAGCTCCGCCTTGCAAACGATAGAGAGAGGGAAACAAATGGAATTTTTTGTCGCTCAAATGTTATCCGGCATTTCGCTGGGCGGCCAGTATGCGCTCATCGCCATCGGCTACACGATGGTCTACGGCATCCTGCGCCTGATCAACTTCGCCCACGGTGATGTGTTCATGTGCGCCGGTCTGATGATGGTGTTCATGTGCGCGTCCCTGCCGGTGTATGTGTCCATTCCGCTCATGCTCGTGCTGACGGTGCTGCTCGGCTTCGTCATCGAGCGCGCGGCCTATAAGCCGCTTCGCAGCGCGCCGCGTATGTCGGTCATGATCTCAGCCATCGGCGTGAGTTACCTGCTGCAGAACGTGGCGCTCTACTCCACCGGCGGCCAGCCGCAGACATATCCGTCGCTGCCGTTCGTGTCCGACACGGTCACGATCCTCGGCGCGACCACGCACGTGGTCACGGTCGTCACGCCCGTGCTCGTGCTCGTGCTCGTGCTGCTGCTGCAGTGGCTCATCAACCACACCAAGATCGGCATGGCCATGCGCGCGGTCGCAAAGGACTTCGAGACCAGCCAGCTCATGGGCATCCAGATCAATAAGGTCATCTCCGTGACGTTTATCATCGGCTCGTTCCTTGCCGCTGTCGGCTCGCTGCTGTACTTCACGAATTACCCGACCGTCATCCCGACCTCCGGCGCCATGCCGGGTCTGAAGGCGTTCGTCGCTGCGGTGTTCGGCGGCATCGGCTCGATCCCCGGCGC
>OGLN01002282.1_pt1 | contig 12146 bp, 10 predicted proteins | sample 1572641 | NCBI WGS metagenome assembly OGLN01 (sample SAMEA2581903, study PRJEB24529) | metagenome | biome: Human gut stool | place: China | collected 2011
GTGAAGCTGTTACTCTTACATTATCATCCCTTGTACTTCTGTAAAATAAACTCATATCTTATTCCACCTTTTTATTTATTGGAGTGAACCCCGTCCGATTGTATACACCACCTGTATACATATAAAATAAATATATATGTATATGCCAGAAAACATCTGGCAAATCCGGCAGCAAAAACATCGTAAACCGAATTCCTGCTAAAAATACTTTAAACAGAAAACATTATACAACAGGAATGATATGAAAAACAATAGGTATATTGAATTATTGCTAATTTTATCTTATAATGTGTTATCGTTCAGAGCCATGCAAAATCTGATAGATACCCATAAAAATGCTTGCATTTTTATGGGTATTTAGCAGATTTTATATGGCGGATACGCCTCATCGAGAAAATGCGTAGCTTTTTCGAGACTGGCTCTGTACGATTACTTAAGTCATTCATAACCTGATAGGTACCCATAAAAAGGAGATTACAATATTGACTACAGGAGTTTATAACGCAACTAAAAAGGATGGTTCTGTATATTACAGAGTTTCTATAACATATAAAAATAAGCATATAAGCATAGGCAGCTATGACAGTGAGGAACTTGCTTCTATGGCATACATCACAGCCTGCGATATAATATCAAAGCCCGATATATATTATATTGATGCCGATCTTCACACAACATCCTATGAACTGCTTAAGGATTATCCTGTACCTTTTCCATATGCCAAGTTTATAAGTCTTATCAACTTCCGCGACAATGGCATATACATAAAAACTCCTATATACCTTTGCGATAAGTTATTCTTATATTTTCTTACACCGGAAACTACTCTTATCTTCTCAACAGATGACCTTTTTTATTATTCCCATCACACTATTATGTGCCGTGGTGGATACTACTTCGTCAACGATTATGGTATGCAGACAAGCATACTTGCAAGATTTGGCATACGAAACCACTCCGTCAAGGGAAAAGACTACATTTTCCGCAATGGTGATGAACACGATTTCCGCTATGAAAATGTATGTGTCATCAACAAATACAACGGAGTCAGCCATATTGAAAAAAACGGACGTATAATGTTCCAGAGCCGCATACACATCAATGGCGATTTTATAATAGGAACCTACAGCACCGAATACGAAGCTGCCATAGCCTACAACAAAGCTGCTGATATGTTAGAGCCCGTATTCCCTGTAGTCTACACAAGAAACTACATCGAAGACATATCCCACATCACATACGCCGCCACATATAACAATGTTAAAATATCAAGAAAATTGGTAGACTACATAAAGAAACTTTAAGCAGTCAAGCCTATTTACACAAGCCATAAATACAATATTTTTCATAAATTACTAAAAAAGAAAATACTCCCCTGCCAACCCCAGACATAGAATAAGCGGGTGCCTGCAGTGCTGACAGTGTGAGATGCACTTGAAGTTCAATTGTGAAAAGTCTTAGAAATATCCAATTGAAGCTTCTGGCATCGAATACCGTCAGTACTACAGGCACCCGCTTATTCTATGTCGTCCGTTCGTCAATATTTTTAGCACGTATTATTATTTATTATTGATATAATTAACAAGTCCCTCAGCTTTAATAATCTTCTGCATAAACTCAGGGAACGCCTGCCCCTGGAATGTCTGACCTGTTGTCTTGTCAGTAATAACACCGCTGTCAAAGTCGATAGCCACATCATCACCGGCATTAATAGCCTTTGCAGCCTCTGGACATTCAATAATAGGAAGACCTATATTAATTGAATTCCTGTAGAATATTCTTGCAAATGTCTCTGCAATAACACAGCTTACACCTGCTGCCTTGATAGCTATAGGCGCATGCTCTCTTGAAGAACCACATCCAAAGTTCTTGTTAGCAACAATAATGTCGCCTTTTTTTACATTTTTAACGAAATCCTTATCGATATCCTCCATACAGTGAGTAGCAAGCTCTGCTGGATCTGAAGAATTAAGATATCTTGCAGGAATGATAACGTCTGTATCTACATTATCGCCGAACTTAAAAACTCTTCCTTCTGCTTTCATATACTCCTCGATTCCTGTGCATTTATACACAATTATAATTATTAACTACTATCTGTTCATGCACTGCCTCAACGCAGCAATGTCCTGACAGATATTATAATCCAAGCTCAGATGGCTGGCTAATCTTACCTGTAACTGCACTTGCTGCTGCAACGGCAGGACTTGCAAGATAAATCTCAGAATCAACGTGACCCATACGTCCTACAAAGTTTCTGTTAGTTGTTGATACACATCTCTCGCCCTCAGCAAGAATACCCATATAACCACCAAGACATGGACCACATGTAGGTGTGCTGACAACTGCTCCAGCCTTTATAAATGTCTGTACAAGACCTTCTTCAATAGCCTGCATATATATCTTCTGAGTAGCAGGAATAACAATTACTCTTAATCCCTTTGCTACTTTTCTGCCTTCTAATATCTTAGCCGCACATCTTAAGTCGTCAATACGTCCGTTGGTACAAGAACCGATAACAACCTGGTCTATCTTTATATCATCTATAGAGTCAACTGTGTGTGTATTCTCTGGAAGATGTGGGAATGCAACTGTTGACTTGATTGTAGAGAGGTCTATATCATATACCTTCTCATACTCTGCATCATCATCTGCTGTGTACTCTACAAATGGTCTCTTTGAATGTTCCTTCATATATTCCCTTGCAAGGTCATCAACTGGGAAGATGCCATTCTTTCCACCAGCTTCAATAGCCATATTGGCAATAGTAAATCTGTCATCCATAGTAAGTGTTGATACACCCGGACCTGTGAATTCCATAGACTTGTAAAGTGCTCCATCAACACCTATCATACCAATAATGTGAAGAATAACATCCTTACCACTTACCCACTTATTTAACTTTCCTGTAAGATTAAACTTGATAGCTGAAGGTACTTTAAACCATGCCTTGCCTGTTGCCATACCTGCTGCCATATCTGTAGAACCAACACCTGTAGAAAATGCTCCAAGTGCTCCATATGTACATGTATGTGAATCAGCGCCTATGATAACATCACCTGCTACTGTAAGTCCCTGCTCTGGTAAAAGTGCATGCTCAATACCCATCTGGCCTACTTCAAAGTAATTAGTAATATCATGCTTTGCTGCAAATTCCCTCACGCACTTACAGTGCTCTGCTGATTTAATATCCTTATTAGGAACAAAATGGTCTGGCACAAGTGCTATCTTATCCTTATCAAATACTGTCTTAACAGTCATCTTATCCATCTCATGGATAGCAACTGGAGATGTGATATCATTACCAAGGACAAGGTCTAAGTCTGCCTCAATCAACTGTCCTGCTTTAACTTCAGAAAGACCTGCATGTGCTGCAAGAATTTTCTGTGTCATAGTCATTCCCATTATATTATAAATCCTCCTTTATCCGCGAAGTATATACTTATGGTGTTATGTTTAAAAGTATTGCCTTTCAGACTCGGACAACTTTTTGGCACTGACACCATACTTATATATTTAATGCTTAATCTCATTTATTTTACAGTATATTTATACATATTGCAAGCTGGCATCACATACTACAGCTGTATTTGCCGTAATATATCACCATCTATACAAGTGAATACTTAAATGTTATATTGCCCTTTTCCACCGATACATCCGCATATGCACCACTTATAACCGGCATAGATGGTGGAAGGTGTCCTATATCGGCATCCATAATGACAGGAACATTGTGTCTTCCTGCAATTCCAAGTACTGCGCCATACTGGTCAAGCCCAATCATTTCCTGACCGAATACATAAGGTCTTCCTATGACAAATGCTTTGACATACTTAAACCAGCCAGCCTTTTCCATCTGCCACATAGCTCTTCTTATTGCAAATACATTGAGGTCGCAGCTTTCCAGAAACCAGATAATTCCGTCATTCTTATATTTTTCATTAAACTCATCAACATAGTCAAACTCTGTGCCAAGAAAATTAACAAGGCAGTCCATACAGCCTCCGACAACTCTTCCGCTTACATGTATGCCTGTACTTTCATCCATATCAGCTACAGGAGTTACACACTCTTTATCACCAACAAAGCATTTTAAAATCTTATTTTCTGTGAGATTATATTCTGGTGTAGGATTATCTTCACATTTTAAAGACTCCTTCTCCCACATATCATAGCCGCTCACTGTAAGCTTCTTTCCCATAAGAACATCCAGCGCATCTTTATGTGAGCTGTGAAGTGTATCTGCGCCAAATGCTGCTGCACATGGACCATATATGCTTGCTGTGTCCGCTATGGTATTAAGAAGAAATGTAAAGTTAGTGTTATCAGAATAACCCATAAACCACTTTGGCTTTGCCGCCTTTACCTTATTCCAGTCAACATACTCAAGTATCTCACACATAAGCTCCCCACCTCCGCACGATATAAGAATATCATTGCTGTCAGAGGCATACATATCAGTGAGTTCTTTGCCACACAACTGTGGTGTATTGCTTATTCCTATGCCCTGTGCCTCATATACATTAGGACCGTTTTCTATATTAAGCCCCATATTTTTTAACCTGTCCTGTGCCTTTTTAAAGCCTGTAATATAAGGCTCCGTTGCACACCCAAACGAAGGTGCAACGAAGCCTACTGTACCGCCCTGCACAAGAAAATCCGGATATCTCATATTTATCTTCCTTTCTTTGCGCTTATATTATATATGCTTATGCATACTTTTTTAACTTTCCTATGGCATTAGTTCCTATAACTACATCGCAGTTCTCCTTAACCCACAGAACTCTCGCTTCCTTATCTGAATCCATTCTGCCATATTCACTTATAACATTACATATAGTTACATATCTGTCCTTAGAACATCTGCCCTTTTCAAGCACAAGATAATATGTTCCATTCTTCTTATAAAGGCTGTTGGCCACTCCCCATATCTTAGGGCATACCGCACACATATCCTCAAAGTCATCGAAGCTTTCAAATATGTATACAGCGAAGCCTACTGTCACAACCTTGCTTATATGCTTTCCATTGTTCTTATAAAGGTCATTCGGATTAATAGAGCTTCCTGCATTATCCGAATTCTTCATCTCCTCAAATATGTCCTTTATCTTGTCAAATGCAGTAAACTCTGCTGGCTTTGCCTCGCCTTTTGCATTCTTTATAACATTACCCTTTGTGTCATCCGGCTGTGATGAAAATGCTCTTGCAGCCTTTTCTCCAACCTGTCTTAACATATTGCCAAAGTCATCCTTTCCAGAAGATACTGTAAGTAATATAGAGTGGTCCGGTTGTGGTGCAAGCTGAAGTGACATAACTCCACCGTTCATCTCTACATCTATGCTTTTGGAAGCCTCCTCCATAACAACCTCCAGAAGACTATGTATCTTATCTGTATCATTTCTAAAAAAATCATCAAGTGTTATATTGTTATCCTCTAAATCTTCCTCAAAAAGTAGACATTGAAACTTATTGTCATCTATCTTTTTAAATTCCATATATCATATTCCTCTATTCTTCATTATAATCTGATATTACAGACCATTTTATATTATCATACTTTTTCAGTAAGGTCAAAGCTTCTGGATTATATTTATTATATTTTTGATATAATATCAGAGACCAGATTAGTAATAACCGTTTTGGGACTATTTACATCACCACTATTACTCCTGTGAAGACTCTTATCATGATTATATATACATGCATCCACCCTCAGCACATCATCTTCAATAGAAGCCATAGCCCTTGTCATCTGCATATATCCACGCACATTAAGCCTCTGTATTGTATCGCTTTCTATATTTATGCACTTTACTGCATTTTCATCTGACACACGGCTTACCATATCAATAATATCTGCGTCAGTTGACGTAAGAACTGCTGACATAGCCTCCCCTGTTTCTGGAACATATATACTTGTAGGTATGTAATCATATATATAGTCCTTCATATGATTATACTTATAAAGGCGCAATATATCTGCCTGTGTTATGACACCATCACACTCATCGTTGTGTAGTCTAATCAGGCAGTCATCAAGACTGTTATCATACAAACACTCTGTGTCTGCATACACATAAGGACAACGTTCCTTAATATCCATTGAAGATGTATATAACACAGCTGTTTCTCTTGCCTGGCTTTTTCCCCGTGACAGACCACCTTTTGTCTTTTGTTTTTTCGTTATAAGTACTGTTCTTGCATCCCTTCTTCTGGTTATTGCAGTAAGATTTATTCCTCTGTTCCATATAACAGAAGACTCAGCTTTCATAAGCTTCTTCATACTAACAACACCCATATCAATTCTTCCCTGTGATATTGCATTTACAACATCTGTAATCCAATGCTCATCCTCTTCGCTTCCACCTATGTATCCTGCAAGCTCACGCCTTGTAAATGTAACTTCAGGACATGCCTTTTTTATCTGGCTTGCCACAAGCTCTGTCTGTGCCCTGCATAATCTGTCTGTATCTCTTATTCCTAATCTTATTTCCATTTTTTTATTCTGTTCTTATATTTTTCTGTTCTTATTTATTTGCAGGTTAAAAAGTCTTATCTGGCATACCTGTGCCTTTTTCCTCTTATCCCTGATATTATATAATACACATATATTACCCATTCTGTCAAAGTTTCAATCTTTTTGACACTTACATCATAATGTGTTAGATTACCATATGTGCACTATTTATATGTATCATTACATTTGCATTCTTGTGTATCCTACACGAATATACGATATACTATAATAATGCTGCATTAAAATATTTATCGAACCATACTTTAACCCTATTACTAACTATCGATTATTATATATGCTTCATTAAAATGTGCACAGAAATGAGGATAAATATGAATATACATAAAGTATTACAATCATCAGCCATAGCACTCACCGTTATGACTGTATCATGTTTTAACATGCCAGCTATGACTGTTACACAGATTCTTGCAGATGAAAATACTAATACGTCTTATGAAACCACTTCACTTGACACGCATGCCACTGCTATTGATATAACTGTAAACAGCATCAGTGGCTCATCCACTGATGATATAACTGCCGCAGTTACAGATGGCTCTTATGACACAACCACAGGAATATCTAAGGATGACTGCATATCCATAAAATCAGATGAGCCCATGTATGGTGTATACATTCTGTGGGGAAGTGAAACTGGAAATTATACTTTGAGCTATGAAAGTATACAAAGCTCTGGCAATTCTGATAACAACAGTTCCAATAATAATAACAGCAACAACAATGACAGCCACATAATCCAGTGTGGAGCTTACGGCTATCTTCACGATTATATTCCTATTGATGAAGGAACAACATCTGTAACTATCAGGACTTCATATGACTGTGAAGTTTCTGATATATATGCATACTCCGCTGGTACTCTTCCATCATCTGTCCAGGTATGGCAGCCTCCTTGTGATGATGATACTGATATTCTCGTATTTTCCACACACGCAGATGATGAGATACTTTTCCTTGGAGGTGTACTGGCAAACTATGGCGGCGAACAGGGACTTAATGTTCAGGTTGCATATATGTGTAACTTCTTTCTTACTGAACCTGTAAGACAGCACGAAGAACTTGATGGTCTGTGGGAATGTGGAATAACACATTATCCTGTAAAAGGTGACTTTATGGACCTTTACTCACTTGACCTTGATACCGCGCTCACCCAGTATGATTATGACGATATCGTATCTTATGCCACATCCGTCATAAGACGTTTCAGGCCTTTAGTATGCGTGTCACAGGATTTTAATGGTGAATATGGACACGGCAACCACCGTATATATGCAAAGGCTGTTTCAGATGCTGTTAATAATTCGTCTGATGCTTCATTTAACAGTAACTCAGCATCCACTTACGGCACATGGGATGTTCCAAAGACTTACTACCATTTATATAATGAAAACACACTCACTCTTGATGTTGACTCACCTCTTGAAAGGTTTGGAGGACGAACAACTGTTGATGTATTAAAAACAGCATTTCAGAAGCATGTATCACAGATTTCCTACTCCTTTAATGTTATGGATAATGGTTATGCAAAGACCTACTGGGGTAACTTTGACATGCGTGCCTTCGGACTATACCGTACAACTGTAGGTTATGATACCGGCAATGATATGATGGAAAATGTAACCACTCTTCACTCAGAGCGTGAAGCTAAAAGAGAGGAAGCCCGTATTCAGGCAGAGAAAGAAAAAGAAGCGCAACTTGCAGCTACTACTTCTGATAATAACGATGAAGATGAGGAAGCTTCCTCTGACAACACTTCACAGACACCGGATATAAAGCAGCTTGCCATAACTCTTGCAGCTATACTTATAATCGGCGTTGTCATAGGTGGACAGGCTTACCGCACAAGAAATCTTTATAAAAAGAAATATAATGAGAATAAAGATGAATTTAATAAGGACAATAATTAACACTTACCGTAACAATTATAATACTTAATGCTGGAGAAATTGGAGAAGCATTTTATCTCTGATTTTGACAAAAAACCAAAAAAGGTTGTGACACAATGAACGTGCCACAACCTTTTATTTTTATACACTGTACAGCCAAAGCTTTATCTGCTCCTAATTCGTATTACTACAGATTAGTTGTTGATAAGCTTGTCTGTTTCGTTGTTCCAGCTATAAAGCTTTCTAATCTCAGCACCAACCTTCTCTGATGGATGCTCTGATGCAAGCTTTCTCATAGCCTTGAAGTGAACCTGTCCGCCAGCTTCGCTCATATCAAGTAAGAATTCCTTAGCAAATGTACCATCCTGGATATCTGAAAGAATCTTCTTCATAGCCTTCTTTGTATCCTCTGTGATGATCTTAGGACCTGTTATGTAATCACCATATTCAGCTGTGTTAGAGATAGAGTATCTCATACCTGCAAAGCCTGACTGGTAGATAAGATCTACGATAAGCTTCATCTCATGGATACATTCAAAGTATGCGTTACGTGGATCATAACCAGCTTCGCAAAGTGTTTCGAAACCAGCCTGCATAAGTGCACAAACACCACCGCAAAGAACTGCCTGCTCACCAAAGAGGTCTGTTTCTGTTTCTGTTCTGAATGTTGTTTCAAGAACACCTGCTCTTGCGCCGCCAATACCGAGTGCGTAAGCAAGTGCAAGATCCTTAGCCTTACCTGTAGCGTCCTGCTCAACAGCAACAAGACAAGGTACACCCTTACCAGCCTGATACTCACTTCTTACTGTATGACCAGGTCCCTTAGGAGCGATCATAGTAACATCAACATCTGCCGGAGGAATGATCTGACCAAAGTGAATTGCAAAACCGTGAGCGAACATAAGCATATTGCCTGCCTCAAGGTTAGGAGCGATATCCTTCTTGTACATAGCTGCCTGCTTCTCATCGTTAATAAGAATCATAATAATATCGGCACGCTTAGCAGCCTCTGCAGCTGTATATACCTTAAAGCCCTGTGCTTCTGCTTTCGCCCAAGACTTACTACCCTCGTAAAGGCCAACGATTACATCACAGCCTGAATCCTTAAGGTTAAGAGCATGAGCGTGACCCTGGCTACCATAACCAATGATTGCAATTGTTTTGCCGTCAAGCAAAGAAAGGTTACAATCTGACTGATAGAAAATTTTTGCTGTCATATTTTCCATTTTAAAAATCCTCCTTACCGCTATGCGGTTTATATAAAAAGATTTATGTAAATCTGCAAGATTACACGGACACTGCAGTAGCACCCTTATCAAGAGCTACTGTACCTGTTCTTACAATCTCACGGATACCATAAGGCTTTAATAACTCTACCAAAGTGTCAACACGGCTTGAACATTCACAATACTCAACGGTAACGCTTGTAGTAGAGAAATCAACTATTTTACCCTGCATAAGCTCAACAGTGGTGAGAATTTCGCCACGCTTTGCAGCAGGACAATGAACTTTTATAAGTATCAGCTCACGGCTGATAAAATCACCTTCGGCAAGTCTTTTAACCTTGATTACGGGAATAAGTTTGTTAAGCTGTTTTTCAAGCTGTTCAACAACATATTCGTCACCGTTTGCAACAATAGTGATTCTCGATACATTTGGGTCGGTAGTCACACCAACCGCAAGTGAGTCAATGTTGAAGCCTCGTCTTGAAAACAAACCCGAAATCTTAGAAAGAACGCCCGCCTGGTTTTCAACAAGTATTGATAAAGTATATTGCATAACAACACCTCATTAAATCGACGGAGTGTCGGGATATACATCGCACACAAGAATGAACGGCTTGTCGGAATCAACAATATGTTTAATGATTTCTTCTGCCTGCTCATTTGAGTTTGCCTCTGCATGATCAATTCCGTAAGCCTCCGCAATTTTAAGAAAATCGGGATCACCTTCAAGAATAGTTGCACTGTGTCTGTGACCGTAGTGGTTATCCTGAAGCTCACGCACCATACCGAGTCTTGAGTTACGCATAATTATAATTTTAATGTTAAGGTTATTACCTGCAATAGTTGCAAGCTCGTTTAACTGCATCTGAAAACTGCCGTCACCGCAGACAACAAGCACATCTCTGTTCGGTCTTGCAAACTTTGCTCCTATTGCGGCAGGAACCGAATAACCCATTGTACCCATACCGCCTGTTGTAAGGAATCTTCCCTCACGAATACGGAAGTTGTTTGCACACCAAATCTGATTTTGACCTACATCGGCAACCAAAATTGCCTTTGAACGGAACATTGCGCTCAAATGACCTACAAGCGTTCTCGGTTCTACATAACCGTCAAACTTAGGAGGTTCTCTGAATAAATCCTTTTTCCAAGTTTTAACAGCCTCACTCCACTGGTTCTGAACCTTGTAGTCGCCAATGTTTTCATTGAGCATATCCATAACATTCATCATATCGCCGACAATCGGAATAGCGGTCTTAACATTTTTTCCGATTTCCGCCGGGTCAATGTCTATGTGAATTACAGTTGTTCTTTTACTCATCTGGTCGGGCGCCGCCACGGCTCTGTCACCAAGTCTTGCGCCGCACACAATAACCAAATCAGCCTCGTGCAAAGCTCTGTTTGCAGCAGGCTTACCGTGAGTACCGAGCATACCGAGGTAAAGCTCGTGTTCTGACGGCATAACGCCTATTCCCATCATTGTGGAAATTACAGGAATACCTGTTTTCTCGGCAAAAGCCTGAAATTTAGGCTTAACACCCGAGCTTAAAACACCGCCGCCGGATACAATAATCGGACGCTTGCAGTTTTTGATAGCCTCAACCGCACGCTTAATCTGAAAAATGTGTCCCTTGGTATTCGGCTTGTAGCCGATAATATTTACAGTTTCGGGATATTCAAACTTTTCAATTTCATTCTGCTGAATATCAATAGGAATATCAATAAGTACAGGTCCCGGTCTGCCTGTTTTTGCAATATGAAAAGCCTCTTTGAAAATTCGTGGCAAATCTTCTGTTTTGCTTACAAGATAGCTGTGCTTTACAAACGGCTCACAAGCGCCTGTAATGTCAGCCTCCTGAAATACATCTCTGCCAAGCAAATCACTGCGAACCTGACCTGTAATTGCGATTATCGGAATAGAATCCTGATAAGCGGTAGCAATACCTGTAATAAGGTTTGTTGCACCCGGTCCCGAAGTTGCTACACATACACCGGGAATATCACTGCATCTTGCATAACCGCTTGCCGCATGAGCCGCATTCTGCTCCTGACGAACAAGCACATGCTTGATTGAAGAATTATAAAGCGAATCGTAAAAAGGGCAAATAGCCGCACCCGGATATCCGAAAACCACTGAAACACCCTCGGCTTCCAGACATTTTACCATTATATCGGCACCGTTTATCATTGCTTTCTGCACTCCTGTCCTTTTTAATTAAGTAACCAAGCAAAGCCTAACTTTGCTTTACAGATAATTATACTATAATTTATATCAAAAGTAAAGGGCGATAACCGATTACAAACGACTTTTTTCTAAAAAAATTTTGTATTTTTATCCTAATACGCCAATGCCCTCGAGCAATATTTTTATACCGATAAGCACAAGCACAATACCGCCGAACAATTCCGCCTTTGATTTATACTTTGTACCAAATAAACTGCCTATTTTTACACCTACGGCAGAGAATATAAATGTTATCACACCAATAA
>OGLN01002293.1_pt1 | contig 12113 bp, 5 predicted proteins | sample 1572641 | NCBI WGS metagenome assembly OGLN01 (sample SAMEA2581903, study PRJEB24529) | metagenome | biome: Human gut stool | place: China | collected 2011
TTCCAGGACACGTCTCTCGTCTACGTGCTTTCGGCCACCGACTTCATGGGTGCTGTCTCCAAGATCGCCCAGCGCGACAGCCAGCTTACCCTCATGTATTGCTTTGCTGCGGTATGCTACTTCGTGGTCTCCTTCACCCTTTCCACGGGCGTGAAGCAGATGCAGAAGAAGCTCGCAATTATCCGCTAAGACCCTTTTCTTCCAGGAAGAATTTCTCATGACAGTTAATGAAAACGAAGCTCCCATGATCGACATCCGCAATGTCTCGAAGTGGTACGGCAGCTTCCAGGTCCTTAAAAACTGCTCTACCAGCGTCAGGAAGGGAGAGGTTGTCGTGGTCTGCGGTCCGTCCGGTTCCGGCAAATCCACCCTCATCAAGACGGTGAACGGCCTTGAACCTGTGCAGCAGGGCACCATTCTCGTGAACGGCGTCGAGGTGACGAATCCGAAGACGAACCTCACGCGGCTCCGCAGCCACGTCGGCATGGTGTTCCAGCATTTCGAGCTCTTCCCTCACCTCTCGATCCGCGAGAATCTTGTTCTCGCGCAGATGAAGGTGCTCAAGCGAAACCGCGAAGAAGCGACGAAGAAAGGTCTTGCTCTTCTCGACCGCGTCGGTCTTCTGAAGCAGGCTGAAAAGTATCCGGGACAGCTCTCCGGCGGCCAGCAGCAGAGAATCGCCATCGCAAGGGCACTCGCCATGAAACCGGAACTACTTCTTTTTGATGAGCCTACCAGCGCCTTAGACCCGGAACTTGAAGTGGAAGTTTTAAATATCATCCGCAGACTGGTTGACGAGAAACAGACCATCGTGATCATTACACACAAGATGTCTTTCGCAAGAGAAGTGGCAGATAAAGTTGTTTTCTTCGATGAGGGAAAAATCTTAAAAGAGGGAACTTACACCGAACTTGAACAGAGTAACATTCCAAGGATCACACAGTTCTTAAATATGTTGAACTAAACAATAGACCGCCTCACAGGAAACCTATTGTCATGAATAAGTAAAAAATCCGTGCAGGATCAGTTTTGATCCGCACGGATTTTTTGCTGTCAGCCTTATCTACGCTCCAGATAATCATTATTATGATAAATCTTTTTATTTTCCACAGCGCACTGCATTTGAAGCAGTTCCTTTCACCGATGTTTTTCCGGCATTTTTTACGGCTCTTACTTTATAGTAATATGTTTTTCCTTTCTTCGCTTTGCCGTCTGTGTAAGAAACAATAGTGCCCTTTTTCAGCGTCTTTATCTTTTGATATTTTCCTTTTTTGGATGTTGCACGGTAGATCTCGTATCCATCTGCACCTTTTACCTTCTTCCAGGTTAATTTTACCTTGGACTTCACACGTTTTGCCTTAACCGCAGTCACCTTCTGCGGGCTGGTCGCAGCCTTGATCACATTGGAGTACTTTCCGGTTACCGTCTTTTTACCGCTTTTCCTGTATGCACGCACTTTATACTGATAAACCGTTGCTGTTTTGAGCTTTTTATCCGTATAGGTATTAGTTTTTACCGTTGCAACCTTCTGATATTTTTTCGTTGATTTGTTATAACGGTATACCTGATAACCATCTGCTTTCTTTACTTTTTTCCATGTTAAGCGGATGGAAGTCTCCGTTGCCCTGGACTGTTTGAAGCCGGAAACCTTTGCAACTGTCGTTTTATCTGTATTACCCGGTTTCTCTGTATCTCCCGGTTTCTCTGTATTTCCCGGTTTTTCTGTATCTCCCGGTTTCTCTGTATCTCCCGGTTTCTCTGTATCTCCCGGTTTCTCCGTATCTCCCGGTTTCTCCGTATCTCCCGGTTTCTGTCCTCCGGACACGAGTGACTGATCTGTCAGTACATATCCACCTTCTGTCATATTTAACTTTGATTCATCCACATTTACAAAGCGGATATCATCAAAAACAATTTTCGACTGGATATCAACCCCATTTCCGTCTTCTGAAATGCTGTTACACCAGATTGCAAACTTCGTAACATTCTTTGGATCAAAAGTTCCATTCTGTTTACCCTTTAATTTGTTAAATGGGATCGTAACATATTTTGCCTCTGTCGTCTTTACAAAGTCAGTCAGAAATACTTCGAAATCCTCTCCGCCGGAAACAAGCTGAACTACCAGTTTCTGTCCTTTTCCATCCGGTTTTACCCACATGCTGACCGCATTGTATTCGCTGTAATCGTTTGTGCTTAAACCTTTCATACGTCCGGTCCATACTTCCGGTCCACTCGTCTTAAGCTGATAAGTAAATGCACCTCCGTAAACACCTTCTGCTTTATGATCCTTATCTAATACAAAGGAAGAACTGCAGTTTGCTGCTGAATTTTCTGTAAAAGTTCCATTCAGGTAGTCATTGTCATCATAGTATAATTCAAAATTTTCAATGACATTCTTTGCAAGTGTTTCCTTTTCTTTTCCAAAACTGATATAGGAAACAGTCACAAGTGTTTTGCCATCTGCCACAAGGCTGATCTTACCGGTATCCGTTGTTCCAAGTGCACTCAGAATATCCGCAGACAGCACACCTTCGTAAGCACCGGATTCTTCCGTTTTCTCTGCCGTGATCGTTTTTTCTGTATTTGTATCCGGGTTTGTCAGCACAAAACTTACACGCTGTGCATTTCTCACATTTGCTTTTAAAGTAAATGCACTTGTGATTGCCATCTTAGAGAAAACATTGGCAAAATAACCTGCTGCATTTCCCTGATTTACATTTCTTACTTCTTTCTGGTCTGCATTTCCGTAAAAGTTTGTTCCATTCGCAAAAACAGAAGATTTTTCATTGTAGAATTCAATAAACTCGTTGATCAGTTCCTGTCCGTGGGTATCATCATATTTATATGGGACATAAAAGTTGGTGTCTCCAAAATTTGCCCACAGTAAGAAGTACGGCATTCCGGTGTCAACTGCCACCTGATTAACCTGTTTGTACCAGTTGTGTCCTGCGATCGGATTTCCTTTTACTAAAATTCCTTCATTATCCGATCCATCGGCCTTCATCACCCTTACACCGGTTTCGGAAATTGCAGCTACTTTTCCTTTTGCGTCTGCAATATTCTTTACCACCTGACAGGTTTTCTTTAAATTGTCCACAAACTCGCCGGAATATTCTGCCGGATAAGTATTGTAATCATCATAGTAATCAAATGCAACGATATCTACACAGTCATCGCCCGGATAGCGGTCCATATACTCTTCCTCTGAAGTTAACGGACCATTTGGGGAATATACATAAATAAAGTTGTGTACTCCCTTTGATGCCAGATAATCCTGTGTGTACTGGAACAGCGCACGGTATGTCTCTTTATCGGTTGTCGCAGCACCCCACCAGAACCATCCGCCTGTATTTTCATGGAATGGACGGAATAAAACAGGAATATCGCCAAGTCCGTTTGCGTAATCTGCAATGATATCAAGATAGGTTGTAAACTGCGCATTGTATTTTCCACCCGGAAGTACTTCTGCGGAGCAGTTATTGCTCAGGTCTTTTGCCTCCGAAAAATCACACTGTGAAAAATCATATTTTCTCGCCGCATCCGGTGTTGCAATGATTTTTTCATTGCTCATATTCGGCATATGGGTGGATAATGTAATGATTGCACCCTCTGCAGCTGCTGCCTTGCTGATCTCGATAGATTTCTGAACTGCATCATCTACGTTATCAATTCCAAGTTCCACGCCTGTCAGTGCCAGCGAATCGATTCCGACCAGACCACTAATACTTCCGGTCACGTCCTTTGTATCCGAATAGACACCGTCTCTGGTTGAAACATGCTTGCTTGTGTCATTCTGATGTCCGAATAATACCTGGTCAGCAGCATCCAGTCCTTTTAAATATGCATATAACGCTTTTGCTGAACCTGATGCATTCACATCCGAAAGTGTTACTTCTTCCGGCATACTGGACGTATCTGCAAGCACAGCCTCTCCTGCCGTCTCTGTGATCTCCGTATAATCGCCCGCTGCATTATACTGGGATAAAGTCAGGTTATCCAGATATACGCTTCCCAAAAAGGCAGTGCTCACACCAACTGTTCCAATCATCAGATCCGTGATCTTTGCAGTGTTTGGTGAGAATTTGACAGTGACCACTGCTTTCTTATATCCGTCACCGAGATCTGACGTTTCGATCTTTGCTTCTTTGTTGATGATCTCCACATCATCTGCTCCGTTTTTTGCAAAAATCTTTGCCTTAAAAGAACCGTCAAAAGCTTCCGGATAGATCATTTCATAGCTTAAAACATTATAAGCCGATACATCGAGTCCTTCTGCAAACGACTTTTTAATCTTTGCCTCACTCCATGTAAAACCTTCACAACTGGTATAATCGAGATCTGCCTTTAACATTTTGCTTCCCTGAAATTCAGCTACACTGATTCCTACCGCATTGTCGTACTGCCAGCCGCCTTCCTGCTCCCAGCCTGCACTGCTTCCTGTCTCTGCAGATTCAAAATCATCGATCACACTCGGATCTTTTGCAGGCAGTTCCGGCTGCGCTTCTGCCACACCACTTAATGTAACATTGGAAAATGTACATGTTCCTGAAAAGCCCTGACCAATCAGTCGGAAATATACACCTTTTAAATCATCTGCATCCTTATCCTCAAACTTGATCGTAATCGTTGTTTTATGTGTATCTTCTGAAAAACTGCTCTGCTGTAAATACGGGATATCCTGACTGTCTGTCCATGTCCATTCACTTCCCAGCTTCACGATACCCTGAACCTTTAAGTAACTTTCCCCGGTACCCAATGATGCGTACGCCTCATCATCCAGTGTAATATCTGCCTTCATTGTGAAATCTTTCGTTGTCACACAATCTGCAATACTTTCATCATAAGTGATCATTGGCGGATTATCCCAATCCTCTGTTGCAAGATCCAGTTTGTCTTTTGTTACTGTGTTTGTCCCGGTATAAAACACACTCGCTTCTGCCGCATAGACATACTCGTATCCCCCTGCAAAATTGCCGCTTGAAAACGCAACTGCAGCCGCTAAAAGAGCGGCTGCAAGTCGTTTTCCCATAAAACGTTTTCTCATAAACTTACCTCCAATACATTTATTAGCTTTATGCACTTTGTCTTTTAATTATATGTTACTTTAAAAAACATTGTCAATTAAGCTTATATTAGTTTGTAAATTTTCAGAGTTTTTACTTAATTTTTGCTTTTTTAAGTTGTTTTATGAGATTAAAATTGTATACTTTTACTTTATAAATTCAGATAATAAATTTTACTCTAACTCAATCCAGTCCAACTTCAGTTCCGGTGTCACATACTCTGCTTTCAGTTCATAATACCCCGGCATAAATTTCACACGGCACATCCGCTGTGTCAGGAAACGCTCTCCGGTTCCACCTGTCTGGACGGTTGCCATCAGTTCTCCATTCAGATACAGATTGGCAGCTCCCTGTGCTAATCCTTCCACCGGGAAACAGAAATGTGCATTAACGTTTAAAATGCTTTCTTTTTCCACATAAAGGACTGTGTTTTCAAACTTTCCTGCCTCGATCCGGTTTCCGCTCTGCAGTGCACAGACCTGCTTTCCGTCTGTATTTACTGCTTCTTTTGCAGTAACTGTGAGCAGTGGATCAAAATCTTTTAACGGACGTTTCATCACAGGTGTTCCAAGCAGAAAACGGCAGATGTTTTTCGCACAGCGCTGTAACTCTCCAACAGTGAGTTTTCCCGCCTCCAACGCTTCTACGGTATCATCGCCCGCTGCGTTGATGGCAGCACCATTATTGTTGACTACCATGTATAAGTCATTCTGTGCACGAACCATGAATGAGGTGTATCTGCGGTCTGCCTCCCAGCCGTTTACAACGTCATTCATCTTTGCCCACCAGTCTGTCATAACAATTCCCTGATATCCCCACTCGCCACGCAGGATCGTCGTATTTAAGTCATAATTGGATGCCGTCCAGTGTCCGTTGACCGGGTTGTAAGAGGTCATGATCGAATTTGCATTTCCCTCTTTCACGGCAATCTCAAAGCCTTTCAGATAGATTTCACGGAGTGCCCGCTCAGATACAACGGAGTTTACATTATGTCTTTCCGTCTCCTGATTATTCGCTGCAAAATGTTTCACGGTCGCAGAAGAACCGGCACTTCGGATTCCCCTTGTCATTGCCGCCGCAAACTGTCCTGTCACAAGCGGATCTTCACTGAAATACTCAAAGTTACGTCCATTTAATGGATAGCGGTGGATATTGATCCCCGGTCCAAGCAGGGTGTCGATCTCGTTTCCAACTAATTCCCTGCCTTCCATCTGATATAATTCTTCCATCATTGGAATATTAAAGGAACATGCAAGGAGTGTTCCGATCGGGAGCTGTGTTGCCTTTAATCCGCTCTCCATACGGATGCCGGACGGGCCATCGGATGCGCAGGCAATCGGGATGCCATAACCATGCAGGCTGTCGCTGACACCGCCAAATGCGGATGCTGTACCCGGTGTTACCTTCGGGCTGCTCATTCCCTCGCCGCGGACGATCACGGCTAACTCCTCGTTGGTAAACTGTGCTACAAATGCGTCCAATTCTTCTTCCACACTGCTGCCATTTTTGATATTCTCTGCAACCGCCTGTAAGGTAATTCCTTTATTTCCGGTCTGTGGCAGTTCTTTTGGCAGACGGCTTTTGATCCGCTCTGCCAGATCAACCATCTGCTGTGGTGCTTTTTCATATGCACGGGCAAACACCCCGTCCTCCTTTTGTCTGCCTGTCTTAAGACGCAAAAATTCTTTTGTCGGCGCAAGCGCCTCCTCCAACTCCTCTGTGACGATACAGGAAGAAACCCCATAACCGCCTTTTCCGTCCACATTGGCTTTTTCTGTGCATCTGACGCTGTTTCCAACATAGATCTTATACAGACCTTCCTCTAAGACATAGCAGGACTTATGACCAGTCACACCGCTGTCGTCATAGGAAGCAAACCGGCTTACCGGAATGGTAAGTTCAAGTACTTCCTCCTCGCCCGGAGCAAGCAGTTTTGTCTTTGCAAATCCGCACAATACCTTTGCCGGTTTTCCAAGCTGTCCCTGTGGGGCGGACACATAAACCTGTGCAGCCTCTTTTCCGGCTGCTTCCCCGGTATTTTTCACACGGATACTGAGTGCGATCTTTGCATCTTTTCCATTTCCTGTACTCTCCGCTTTTACCGTCTCCATGGAAAATTCCGTATAAGACAAACCGAAACCAAACTCATACATTACTTTTTCCGGTGCGAATGTCTCAAAATAACGGTAGCCGACATAGATATCTTCCGCATAAATATTTTCTGTCTTACTTCCAAAATGGTCTGCTGCCGGGTAATCAGAAAGTTTCTCCGCGATCGTATCCGTCAGTTTTCCGGATGGTGTCACTCTGCCCGATAACAGATCTGCAACGGCGTTCGCGCCTTCCATACCACCCTGCCAGATGTAAAGAATCGCTTTGATGTGATCCTGATATGCCGCATCTTTCGTCCAGCTCATATCAATGATGTTAGACACATTTAAAAGCACTGCCACTTCGTCAAAATATTTTGTTACGATGCGAAGATTTTCTTTCTCCCGTTTTGTCAGAAGATAACTGCCTTCCGTGTCCTCGTAATCTTTATCCTCACCGGCAGTTCTTCCGATCAGAAAAATAGCTTTTTCAGACTTTTCTGCTGCGCGGCGTGCGATCTCGTCGGTGATTTCCATCTCTTCCTGATGCCACGGCTCTGCCGCCCAGCCACCACCTCCGTTGTCAAACGGATGCTCCTTTAACCATTCTTTATAGGTTTCTACCAGTTCCTCATTTACAGGGAACGCATTGTTTTCTTTGATTCCGTCTAAAATATTTTTGACATACGGCACATTGACCGCTCCGCCTGAACCGGTTCCGCTCCGGTAATATTCGATCTGACTTCTCCCGAAAATAGAAACTGTCTCATCCTTTTTGACCGGAAGCATATGCCCCTCATTCTTTAAAAGCACGGCTCCCTCTGCTGCTGCCTCTCTGCAGTATGCTGCCAGTTCCGGCAGCGGAACACCGATTCCACTGTTACCCATGATAATCCTCCATTTTAATCTCCATTCTTGCGCTGTCTTTCAATGAAAACAACGTTTTCATTTGCATCTCAAGTTTGTGCGTAAGCACAAATCTTTAGTGTGAAAAATCTTATTTTTCACACTATATATCTGTTGTTATCTTTTTAGCCTGTCATTGTTTTTGTCTATGATTGTTTTTCGTCTGATCTCAGTCGATTTTCAGTATTAATCCTAAAATACGCTTTGCGCAGATCTCCATCTCTTCTCTTGTCAGCACTCCTGCTTCTTTTGCACGGAGCAGACTCTCCGGGAATCCACATGCCATCTTGATGTCATTTCCCGCTTTTACTTCTTTATAATGCTCACCGCTTGTCCACCAGTCGGTCGTGACCATTCCCTGATAATTCCACTCACCTCTTAAGATGTCCTCTAAAAGCTCACGGTTTTCAGAAGTTCTGTGTCCGTTTACGATATTGTAAGATGACATAATGCACCACGGATCTGCCTCTTTTACGATAATCTCAAACGCCTTTAAATAAATCTCCCTTGCTGCCCGCTCGGACACTCTGGAATCGCTTTCCTTACGGTTTGTCTCCTTATTGTTGCATGCAAAATGTTTGACCGTCGCGGCAATATGTTTTGACTGGATTCCCTTTACCATTGCAGATGCCATTTTCCCGGTCAGATACGGGTCTTCGGAATAATACTCGAAGTTTCTTCCGCAAAGCGGACTTCTGTGGATATTGACCGCAGGCGTCAGCCAAACGGCAATGTTATTTTCCTTCACCTCAGCGGCACCTGCTGCACCAACCTGATATAACACATCCGGGTTCCAGGTACATGCTAAAAGTGTCGCACACGGCCACGCCGTCGTAACTACGCCGCATTTTTTCTCAATGCGGAGTCCGGCAGGTCCGTCCGCCGTCATAATATTCGGGATTCCATACTCCGGCATATTTCCAAATCCAAATGTATTTGCCACACCGGTATTCGGCTGTCCGCCTAAAATATGCGCAAGTTCCTCATCCGTCATCTGTGTCACAAATTCATCCAGCGTGATCTTTCCTTCTGCAACTTCCATAAAAATATGTGCGTCTTTCTTATACGGCTGTGACCAGATCTGATGTCCCGGCAGTGCGCGGACAGCCGGTGAAAATCCATCGCTTTCCTCCCTCGGAACACGTTTGATTGCGGAGTAATCCGGATCATTCGGTTCGGACTGCGGCAGTTTTTCAAAACTTCCATCGGAGAGCAGGCGCTCCGCAAGTGAAGTCGGAACCAGTTTTGCGGTAAGCTGCTCTGTTACGGTATCCTCTGGCATTGTAAAACAAAATACCTGCTCTGTTTCCCGCACGGACGTGCCAAGATAAAACTGATACTTACCTTTTTCCAGCACATAGGCAGATTTCTGAATTTTTCCCAGATCATCATAGGATGCAAGCTGTGCCACCGGTGCCTCTAACGTCAGAAGCTGCGTTTCTCCCTGTGCTAACAGTCGTGTTTTTTCAAATGCTGCAAGGACTCTCTTTGCCTTTCCAAGTACGCCCTGCGGTGCCTGCGCATATAACTGCATGACTTCTTTTCCCGGATATTTTCCGGTGTTGGTCACATTGACACGCACGCGGATCACACCCTGTTTTTCTTCCGCAGATACTAACGCACGCTCGAAAGTCGTGTAGGAAAGACCGTAGCCAAACGGATAATTGACGGCTTTATCAGCCCCCGGTATTGTCTCAAAATAGCGGTAGCCGACGTAGATATCTTCTTTATAATCGACATATTTTACCGATTCATGGAATGTCTCCGATGACGGATAGTCTTCCAGTTTCTTTGCAAATGTGTCGGAAAGTTTTCCGGATGGGCTGCCGACGCCGCACAGAAGCTCTGCTGCCGCGCTTCCGCCTTCCATACCCCCCTGCCATGCCATCAGCACCGCCTGAATCTTTTCATTTTCTGCAAACCAGTCCGTATCGACCATGCCGCCGACATTCATAACGACTGCCACCTTCGGGAACAACTGCTGCACCTGTTCCACCATCGCGCTCTCTTCCTTCGTCAGGTAAAAGTCTCCGTCCGGAAAAATGCGCTCTGCCTTTTCCAGCAGCGGATCTGTCTGTACCGACTCATCCATCTCCTTATCATAAGAACTCTTTCTGTCCCAGCCTTCCCCGGAAAAACGGCTGATGCAGATCACTGCCGTGTCCGTGTACGCTCTCGCTTTTTTTGCAGTTTCTTCCGGAAACGCAGGCTCTACTGTCATTCCTGGTTCTGCCTCGTACTGTTTTTCTACCTCTTTACGGTAATAATCAGAGAGTGCCTCATACACTTCTACTTTTTCCGGCAGCTTCTTGAATCCCTCATACAAATTTGTCGTATAAGCAACGGTTACATCTCCGCTTCCGCCACCACCCTTGACATAGTCAAAACTGCCTTTTCCAAACAGGGCGAGTCTGGTGCCTGCCTGAAATGGGAGAAGGCTTTCATTGTTCTTTAGAAGAACCATGCCTTCTTTGGCGGCTTCTTTTGATAGGGTGATGTGTGCTTTTGAGGCGGTGACTTTGGTGCCGTCAGCTCCGAGAGGGAGGTTGGGTTGATAAAGTGATCTTTGCCATTTTTCCATGATTGTGGGCTCCTTTTTGAAATATTTGGTGGGTGGGCGTTGGAGGCAAAACTCTTCCGAAGGCTGTGAGCGTTGGGGCAAAACTCCTCTTTAGGCTGTGAGCGTTGGGGGCAAAACTCCTCTTTAGGCTGTGAATGTTGTGAGGCATACACAGATTTAACGAAGGCACGCTCTCGCTGCGTGTCGCTCGTAGCGGTACTAAGCGACCAAAATACGGTCGCTAAGTACCGACGGCTCCCCAGCACCTTCTTATAAATCTGCGTATCCCTCGCAACAGGCGCAGGTTGTTGGTGCGTTTTGCATGCAGCGCTTTCAGCGTATTGATGCGTTTTGGTCGGCAACGGCTTCTTGGTTTCGATGCGTTTTTGCCTGCAACGGCTTCTTGGTATTGACGCGTTTTGTCGGCAACTCTCTTACGTTTCTTATATTCTTTATATTCCTATCATACTTACCTTACACTTTTATTTCAAGGCAGATAATGACTTGTATTTCGGTCGATATTGACTTATTATGAGCTTAACAACAAAGTTGGCAGAATCAGTCCTATCGTATTTTACAAGGACTGCCGCACATATTTTCCGGAAGGCTTTCCAACATGCCCTGCGGTCTGTACGGCGCCGGGGTGTCCGGGTAAGGTGGAGCCGTCTTACCGCTTTTTGTGTGTTCCTTAGCGGGCACATGAACAAAAAGTCATGCTGCGGACAGTTGTCCGAGCTCAATGCACTTTTGGCTTTCCATAAACGAAAAAGCGAGTTCTGGGAGCAGCATGAAATCGCCACTTTGTTCAGGTGCCCGCTTAGGAACACGAAAAAGCGGTAACCGGCTCAGCCTTACCCGGACACTCCGGCGCCATACAGACCGCAGGAAGGCTCGCCAAAACCCCCGCATGCCACAAATCAATTTCCCCCAGAAGAAAGGAATCCCCACCACCATGACCACCCACGAAATCATCACCTCCAAACCCAAACTCCCCGTCTACTTCGACATCTACCAGTCCGACAACCAGCTCGTGCCCAGCCACTGGCACGCACACGTTGAGATTTTATACATCTCCTCCGGTTCCATGCATGTCATCTGCCGCGAGGAATCCTTCCTGCTGCACACAGGCGATATCTTTCTGGTGAATTCCGGTGACATCCATTATACCCGCACGATCGGCCGAACGGAAACCTACCTGCTGCAGATCCCGTTTGACTTTTTTAACCAGATGCTTCCCGGTTTTGCCTCCATCCGTTTTCAGGAATACTTTTCTGCGGAAAAATATAAAAATGACCCCGTATTCTGCGAAATGCGGGATCACTTACTGACCATGGGTTACTTATATAAAAATGAAAAAAATGGCTACCAGTTTTTATTTGGCAGCCACCTTCATCATTTTCTTTATATACTTTATACTTCTTACGTCCTGCCACAGTCACAGAGTACCGTCTCGCAGGATACCAAAACGCTCACAAGGCTGAAAGATATCATAAC
>OGLN01002296.1_pt1 | contig 12098 bp, 5 predicted proteins | sample 1572641 | NCBI WGS metagenome assembly OGLN01 (sample SAMEA2581903, study PRJEB24529) | metagenome | biome: Human gut stool | place: China | collected 2011
TATCGGTGTACGCAACAATCCGGGTATCCTTATCAGCGGGCATGACCTGAAAGACCTCGAAGAACTGCTGGAACAAACGGAAGGTACGGGAATAGACATCTATACTCACAGCGAAATGCTTCCGGCCCATTACTATCCCCAACTAAAGAAATACAAACATCTGGCAGGAAACTACGGGAATGCCTGGTGGAAACAAAAGGAGGAGTTTGAAAGTTTCAACGGGCCGATTCTGTTTACAAGCAACTGCATTGTTCCTCCACGTTCCAACGCCAGCTACAAGGATCGTATCTATGTCACCGGCGCTTGCGGACTGGAAGGAGCACATTATATCCCGGAACGTAAGGACGGAAAACCAAAAGATTTCTCTGCACTGATTGCCCACGCCAAGCAATGCCAGCCACCGGTAGCAATAGAAAACGGTACTCTTATCGGCGGGTTTGCCCATGCGCAAGTGACGGCTTTGGCAGACAAAGTAGTAGAAGCTGTAAAGAGCGGTGCGATTCGTAAGTTCTTTGTCATGGCAGGATGCGACGGACGTATGAAGAGTCGTGAATATTACACAGAGTTTGCCCGGAAACTTCCGAACGATACGGTTATCCTGACAGCCGGATGTGCAAAATACAGATACAACAAGTTGTCTTTAGGTGATATCAACGGTATTCCCCGTGTACTGGATGCAGGACAGTGTAACGACAGTTATTCACTAGCCGTCATTGCCCTGAAACTGAAAGAAATCTTCGGTTTGGATGATGTAAACAAGTTGCCTATTGTATATAACATTGCTTGGTATGAACAGAAAGCCGTTATCGTATTGCTGGCCTTATTAGCTTTGGGAGTGAAAAACATTCATCTGGGTCCTACCCTCCCCGCTTTCCTTTTTCCGAACGTAAAGAATGTGTTGATAGAACAATTCGGAATCGGTGGTATCAGTTCGGTAGATGAAGATATTATGAAATTTCTGTCATAACTAATAGAACCTGAATCTTACATAAAGGCGCGGACAATGCAATGTTTTTGTATCGTCCGCGCCTGAAATTTATAGTAGAATCAACTTATTCTTTCCGGTCAGTCATTTCTCGGCAAAATCAAATTAAGGAGTACGCCTCCCAAAGCTGCCAGTCCGATACCGGATAAAGAAAATTCCCCCCAGGTAAAAACAGCTCCGCCGATACCGACAGTCAATGTTAAAGATACGATGATAATATTCCTTGTACGACTCAAGTCAATACAATTATTTACCAGATTGGCTATACCCGCACAGGCTATTGTACCGAAGAGTAAAAGCATAATTCCACCCAACACTGCACTCGGAATTGATTTCAACAATGCACTGATCTTACCTATAACAGAAAATAAGATAGCAGAAAACGCGGCAATCCGGATTACCTGCGGATTAGTGATCTTCGTCAGAGACATGGCACCCGTTACTTCGGAATAAGTAGTTACAGGAGGGCCGCCTACCAGTCCGGCAAAAAAACAAGCCAGACCGTCTCCCAATAAAGTACGATGCAGACCGGGGTCTTTCACAAAATCTTTTCCGGCAACAGTGTTGACCACATATACATCACCAATATGCTCTATCACCGGAGCAATCGCTACCGGAATCATAAACAGCACCGGTTCCCACGAAAACTTAGGGAAAACAAATTGAGGCAAACCAATCCATGCCGCATCTCTGACACCGGATAAATCTAAATCATAGAAAAGCCATGCGGCCAGATAACCTACTATAATCCCACAAAAGATAGGTATCAGCTTTAAAAGTCCTTTCGCTTTCATCGAAACAATAACCGCAGTAACCAACGACAACAAGGCCAGCACCCAGTTCTCCTTCGCCATATTTACTCCTGTCCCCGCGAGTGACAAACCGATCAGAATAATAACCGGCCCAATAACCACCGGAGGAAACAGACGTTCAATCACCCTCACCCCTTGCCATTTGACCAACGCGCTCATTACAAAATAAACCAATGCGACGCCCACCATTCCGGACAGAGTGCCCCCTAATCCGTAAAGTTCTGTCGCTTTTATTATCGGAGCAATAAACGCAAAACTACTTCCTAAAAAGATAGGCACTTTCCCCCGGGTAACCGCATGAAAAATGAGTGTACCAATGCCGGCTGTGAACAAGGCGGTGGAAGGGTCAAGCCCCACTAAAAGCGGCACGAGTACCGTAGCTCCGAAAGCTACAAACAAGAATTGTACTCCTACCACTCCTTTCCGTAAAGGAGTAAGATTGTTTGAATCCATAAGTATGATGTAGATTAATTGAGTGCAAAATTAATCTTTTTAGACAATTTAACTACCTTTTTTCACAAAAATACATCCAAAAAGACTCTTTATTTGTTTTAAATAATGTGTAACTTCGCACGGTGAGACCTATTACGACACATTTAATAACTTAATAATATATTGCCTATGATATTTACAGCAGAAAACACCCTACTTATCGGTTCTATCTTACTTTTCGTCAGCATCGTTGTTGGAAAAACCGGATACCGCTTTGGAGTACCTACCTTATTATTGTTCCTCGTAGTAGGAATGTTGTTTGGAAGTGACGGCCTCGGCCTGCAGTTCCACGACGCGAAAGACGCCCAATTTATCGGTATGGTGGCCCTTAGTATTATCCTTTTCTCGGGAGGTATGGATACGAAATTCAGAGAAATCAAACCTATTCTAGGTCCCGGTATCGTGCTTTCCACTGTCGGAGTACTACTTACAGCTCTTTTCACCGGACTCTTTATCTGGTGGATATCAGGTATGAGCTGGTCAAATATTTATTTACCTATCACTACTTCCCTGCTTTTGGCCTCCACCATGTCGTCTACGGATTCGGCTTCGGTGTTCGCCATTCTCCGTTCACAGAAGATGAATTTAAAGCACAACCTCCGTCCCATGCTGGAACTGGAGAGCGGAAGTAATGACCCGATGGCCTATATGCTTACCATTGTCCTGATACAGTTTATTCAATCGTCAGGTATGGGAGTCGGAGCTATCGTAGGCTCTTTCGTCATCCAGTTTATCGTCGGCGCGGCTGCCGGATATGTACTTGGAAAGCTAGCTATCCGGATGTTGAATAAGCTCAATATTGATAATCAAGCCTTGTATCCCATCTTATTACTGGCATTTGTGTTTTTCACTTTCTCCATCACCGACTTACTGAAAGGTAACGGATACCTTGCCGTATATATCGCCGGTATCATGGTGGGAAACAATAAAATCATGCATCGTAAGGATATCTACACCTTTATGGACGGACTGACCTGGTTGTTTCAAGGCTATCTTGTGTACGGGGAGTTTCGTGAGTATATTTCCCATGGCCTGCCGTCCCTTGATATTGATGTTGCTGAAATCCTCCTCGAAGATAATACGGCGTACACGGGGATTGGGTTTCAGGGTTACCTTGATGATTTCAGCTTCTCCATTGGGATTGGCGGTGAAGTAGGTGATACGGGAGTCGGGAGTACCTTGCGTCACATCGTATTCGCGGTCACGCACCACGGAAGTGACGGCAAAACGCTTGATATAGCTTGTCCCCTCCTTGCCGTCACGGTAGCAGACATTGTAGATGGTACGTTTGTCGTTCTTCTTAAAAATGTTGGCATAAAGTATATTCTTGCCCACGAACTTCTTGTCGGCCACCGGTGTGATGATATATTTTCCATCGCGGAAGAAGATAATCACGTCATCTATGGGCGAGCAGTTGCCTATGAATTCGTCTTTCTTCAATCCAGTTCCGATGAAACCCTCTTCGCGGTTGATGTACAGCTTTTCGTTGGCTTCGATGACTTTGGTTGCTTCGATGGTGTCGAAGTTACGCAGTTCCGTGCGGCGGGGGAAGGCTTTGCCGTACTTGTCCTTCAACATACGGAACCAGTCGACGGTATATTCCACGATGTTTGCCAGATGGCAGTCTATCTCCTCTATGTCCTTTCGCATGCGTGCTATCAGTTCCTCTGCCTTGTCGGAGTTGAATTTGAGGATACGTGCCATCTTTATCTCCATCAGCCGGAGGATGTCTTCCTTGGTCACTTCGCGGATAAAAGTCGGGTAGTAGGGAGTCAGGCGCTCATCGATATGTTCGCAGGCGGCATCCATGTTTTTGGCTTGTTCAAACTCCTTATCCTTGTAAATACGTTCTTCAATGAATATCTTTTCGAGTGAAGCGAAATGCAGGCTTTCCAGTATCTCTCCCTTACGGATTTCCAGTTCCTGGCGTAGCAGTGCCAATGTGTTGTCGACTGATTTGCGCAATACATCACTCACGGTGAGGAAGTGGGGCTTTTGGTCGTCGATGACACAGCAGTTGGGAGAGATGCTCACTTCACAGTCGGTGAAGGCATAGAGGGCATCGATGGTCTTGTCGGATGATACACCCGGGGCTAGATGCACTAATATTTCCACACTGCCGGATGTTAGGTCCTCTACCTTACGTATCTTGATTTTTCCTTTTTCGCTGGCCTTTACGATGGAGTCGCATACACTGGCCACCGTTTTCCCGTAAGGAATTTCCTTAATGGCAAGTGTCTTGTTGTCTATCTTTTCTATTTTGGAGCGCACGCGTATCGCACCGCCACGTTCACCGTCGTTGTATTTGGATACATCGATACTGCCTCCCGTCTGGAAGTCGGGGTACAGCTTGAATTCTTCGTTGTGCAGATAGCTGATGGAAGCATCGCACAGCTCATTGAAGTTATGTGGTAATATTTTGGATGACAGGCCTACGGCAATACCTTCCACACCTTGTGCAAGCAGCAGTGGGAATTTTACCGGTAGTGTAACCGGTTCTTTGTTTCGCCCGTCATAAGAGAGTTTCCATTCGGTGGTCTTGGGGTTGAATACCACGTCCAGTGCAAACTTGGAGAGACGTGCTTCGATATAACGGGGGGCAGCGGCGCTGTCACCCGTCAGAATGTTACCCCAGTTTCCCTGGCAATCCACGAGCAAGTCCTTTTGTCCCAGCTGTACCAGAGCATCGCCGATAGAAGCATCACCGTGCGGATGGAACTGCATGGTATGTCCTACGATGTTCGCCACCTTGTTGTAGCGCCCGTCTTCCATGCGGCGCATGGAGTGGAGGATACGCCGCTGTACGGGTTTCAGACCATCCATGATATGGGGTACGGCACGTTCCAATATAACGTATGAGGCGTAGTCCAGAAACCAATTCTGGTACATGCCGCTCAGTTGGTGCTTTATATTGGCATCCTTTGCGTCCGCAGGTTTGTAATCCGAGTGTTCTTCGCTCCCGGCCGGGAGTTCCTTGTCCAAATCATCTTTCGGTGCTTCAAAATCTTCGCTCATATTTGTTCGGGAATTGTCTATTCTATGATATTACTGATTTTTCAGTCGCAGGCAAAAATACAATTTTTGTTCGATAAATGAGAATTTGCGCGGAACTATTGTGCCAAATCCTTCCCATTTTTTAAAACTTCTGCCCGTTAATGGAACCAATCTGTCTCTTTCCCGTTAGCGGAATTATATTGAGGACGTGCTTCCGCCTCTTTGCGGACAGCGATGTTGCTTTTGTCTTTCTTGCCGACAAGTTGGCAAGGTTTTGCCACCACATTGGCAAAGCTTTGCCAAAGGCATGGCAAAACTTTGCCAATATGGTGGCAAAACGCTGGCAAAGTAACTTGCTAGCTTGTTGTGTGTTGGCTCGAATTGTGCAGCGATATCATCACAAGGGTGAAGAGATACTGGGCAGATTCTGCCGACGGATTCATTATTTTGTGAATTTCCATTCGTCAAATAAGAACTTTCCGTTCCCGAATACGAAGTAAATGTCGTGTTTGCCTTTTATCTGTTTGTCCAACGGCTTTGTCAATGTTTGCCACGTATCGGTATCAAAGGTCAAGGTGGATAGGAGCGGACCGTCTGGACTGTCCATGTGTATTTCGATGGAGCCTTTCCCTTTTATCTTCATCTGTATGGCTTGAGGTGATTGCGGGAATTCCGCACCGCGGACACAGATGGCCTGTCCGCTCTTGTTTCCTACGGCAGACATGTTGCCTGTCTGTCCGGTCGGTTCAAAGGCAACGCCGCGTGTGGCGGCTGTGGTCTCGGCCTGTTGCTGCGCAAACGGGTCGAGAGGCTTGATTTGTGAAACGCCCTTGGCTGTGGCTGTGCCCATGTGGATAGTGAGGTCCTTTTCGTCCACCTCTATTTCTTCCACGCAGATACTGCGGACACCCACTTTGAGGTCGCGGCTGTCCTGCAAGCCCAGTGAGTGGTAGAAGAGATAGTACTTCCCTTGAAATTTTACCAGATGTGTATGGTTGTTGCTGTCGGACATGCCATAGTCGCCGGGATTTTTGAAGTAGTTGTCCCGATAGGTCCAGCTGTCTGTCTCAAGTGGCGTGCGACTCGTCATGTAGCTCATGCAGCACCGGCTCGGCTTGTCTATATCCTTGTGGGGCCATGCATCCCGGTTCTTCCAGTTGGTGTTGTAGGTGTAAATCCAAGTGCCGTTCAGATAGTTCAGTTCGTTTGCTTCAAAGTGGTATGGCGCTTTTATTTCAACTATTTCGCTGTCCAGCGTCTTCATGTCATTTGCCAGCCGCACGATGCGTGCGTCTCCGGGAATGTAGTCGTCGCTGTCGCCCCCGCCAAAGGAGAGCCAGCCGATGCCCTTGTCGTCGATGACTACTCCCGGATCGAAGGGAGCTTTACACTTGCCGAGTCCTGGAGTATTACCGTCTACCACACATTTGCCCAATGGGTCTGTCCAGGGCCCCACGGGGGAAGTGGCAGTCAGCATACCTACACCGGAACCGCTGTTGGAGTAGTACAGATAGAAGTGGGTTTTGCCGTCGGCCTCCTTGCGCGAAGCGATGGAAGGTGCCCACGAAGCCATTCCCCAGGGAGCCAGAGCCTTTACATTGATTACTCCGTGATAAGTCCAGTTCACCATGTCGTCAGAAGAGACCATCGTCAGCGAATGGATGTGCTGATAGGTGTTTTTCCCGTTACGGCCCACTACATCATATTGCTGGTGGTCGTTAGTGCCGTACACATAAATGCGGCCGTCGTGCACCACTGCTGTGGGGTCGGCCATGTATTGGAAGTCGAGAAGGGGATTGGCATTGCCGGTAGAGAACTTGGGCGAGAATTCAAAAGATTCTTCCAAAGCGCTGTCTGTAGAAACCGGAATGTTTTCAGAAGAGGCAATGCTGTCTGCCCGGAAGGGGGCTAAGGGGATGCCTTCCGTTGAAAAAAGGTTGCCTTGAGCAGCGTCACTGAAGCAGTAGCGAATGGAAACCGGGCTTTCGATTCCTTTTACCGGGACAATCAGCTTTCCCCCGTCTATCCTGGCCCGGGCCTCTTGCCATTCCTGGCCGGCTGCGGCCATCATCAGCCCCTCTATCCTTTTCCCGTGTACGGCCAGTCCGTTCTTTATGTCTTTGAAAGAGATTGTCACATGGTTGCCTTTGCGGCAGGCGCTTTCAAAGACCGGGCTTTTATAGGGGCCTGCATATATATGGTATGTATCGTCCAGTGCAAGATTGGCGAGACGTTTGCCTACGCTTCTTTTGTCACGTGGATGGATGTCCTGCACATTGTCCACCAAATCTGACACGGTAATCATCTTGACCTTGTCCAGCATTTCGGGCAACATGGCCTGCTGCTCGCGTAGCAGTGCCGGTCCGTTGTCTTTGGAGTGGTATTGGAAGGGGGCTATCTGGACCAGATAGAATGGGAATTCCTTGTTAAATCCGGTACGCCACGAGCCTATCAGCCGCTGCATCACCCGGGCGTAGGAGCTGGCACGGCCTTGGTTGGCTTCTCCCTGATACCAGATGCATCCGGCAATGCCGTAGGGCATCACGGGATAAATCATGCTGTTGTACAACGTGCCTGTTTCAGCCGGAAACCAAGGATTGGATTCATACGGATAGTCGCACAAGACCGGGTCGCTCATTACGCATTCGCGGGGCGTCCATGTCTCGGCGGTGGTTCCGCCCCATGCGGCTACGATGATTCCTACCGGCACGTCCAGCTCTTCCTGGATGTTGCGGCCGAAGAAGTAGGCCAGGGCACTCGTGCTGCGCATCGTTTCGGGCGTGCACTGTGTCCATTGCGAGAAACAGTTTTCTTGAGGGAACGGGGCGGCTATTCTGGCCACGTGAAAAATTCGGAGATTGGGACAATGGGCATTTGCCGTTTCCTCGTCTCCGTTCTTTATGCCGTGGTTGGCGCTCCATTCCATATTGGATTGTCCGCTGCACAGCCAAACTTCGCCTAGCATGACATCGGTCAAGGTTACTTCTGACGAGCCGCTGAAACGAATCTCATAAGGTCCGCCGGCTTCGCCGGAAGGTACACGGGCTGACCATTTCCCCGTATTATTGACTTGGGTTTTGATTATTTCTCCTTTCATCCATTCGGGGGCGATGGAAATTGTTTCTCCCGGAATACCCCATCCCCAGAAAGTAAGTTCTGAGTTACGTTGTAGCACCATATGGTTGGAAAATATGGCAGGGAGTTGTATCGCTGCTTGCAATTTCAGGATGCCGAGCAGCATAAATAAACTTAAAAGGGTAAGATAATGATGATATTTTTTCATACGAGTATTTATTTCCATAATGCAAATTAATAGCTGTTTTTAGAAACCATTACATTTTAACCGTTACTTTTTTCCCATTATAAGCCACTGCCTTTTTTGCGCCATCAGCAGTTACTATGTTGAATTTCCGTTCTTTCAACATACCGGAAAACTCTCCTTTCCGATTTTCAATAGTGAGCATGCGAGTACGGTCATTCCATTTCATCGTAATGGTGCTGTACATTCCTTTTTCATAATTGTAGTTGTCATTCTCGTCTTCGTAAAGTGTGAATTCGCCGTTACAACCGGGATACACTTTTATCTCCAAGTTGTCCCATGATTTTTCGGTGCTATACTGCACTTCGGGACCTATTGGCAGGATGGAACCTGCTTTCACATAAAGTGGTAAAATGTCAATAGGGGTATCTTTCACGATATATTGTCCGCCGGAGTGTTTCTGATTGGTCCAAAAATCATACCATTCCGTATTTTTAGGCAGATATATTCGCATAGACTTAACGGTACTGAAATCTTCTACACGGATGGTGTCCGAAACTGTTTGGGTATACATGGGTTGGGTTACAGGGCATACCAATAGGGATTTGCCAAACATATACTGATTGTGGATGTTCCACACGTTGCGATCGTGGGCAAAATCCATTGCCAAGGCACGCATGAAGCTGGACTGATTGGCAGTTACCTCCCAGGCAGTTGTGTAGATGTATGGTAACAAACTGTAGCGTAACCGAATGTATTTCTCAATCGCATCGTATATTGGCTCGCCTTTTTTGCCGAATTGATAGATTTCTCTGGGAGCACCTTCCCCATGTGATCGCATCATGGGACAGAATGTACCGAACTGTATCCAACGGGCATAAAGCTCGCGATAATCCGGGTCATCCAGCATCAAGGGATATTGCCATAGGAAGAATCCGCCGATATCGCTGTTCCAATGGGGAATGCCGCATAGTGAGAAGTTTAATCCCGCAGGTATTTGCTTCTCCAAAACTTCCCATGATGCTGTGATATCTCCTGTCCATGTATTGGCACCATAACGTTGCTGGCCGGCAAAGGCTGAGCGGGTAAGGATAAATACGCGTTTATCCGAAGTTACGGCACGCTGGTGGTCGTACACTCCACCTACACTCATTAAAGGGTAGGCATTGCGTACTTTACGGAATGACCCCAAATAGGTGGGCGTGTCAAAATCTTCAGGAATGGGGTGAAAATGGTCGGGTTCGGTAGAGTCCATCCACCAGCCGTCTATACCCACAGAACGTAGGTTCTCGTTCAGGTACTTCCAATAGATGTCGCGTGCTTGCGGATGGTAGGCATCGTACACGCGGGCACCGGATGGATAGTCCATATTGGGAGGCCACTTCTCGGAACCGGATTCGGGCCATGTGCGGAAGTTGAAGAGCATGTTCCCTTTATCCAACTCGTGATAGGGTTTGGTATGTGGTCCGAAAGCTGACCAAATGGAGATGATAATGTGGGCATTCATTCCGTGTATGTCTTCCATCATTTTTTTGGGGTCGGAGAATTCTTCGTTCAAAAAATCCATTGCGTTCCACAGGTAGTTGCTTCCCCAGTATCTCCAATCCTGGATAATTCCATCGAGGGGCACACCCAGTTCGCGGTATTTTTGCACTACGCCAACAATCTCTTTTTGGCTTTTGTAGCGTTCACGGCTTTGCCAGAATCCATATGTCCATAATGGAAACATGGGCACTTGTCCTGTGAGGTAGCGCATCTGGGCAACTACTCCATCGGCATTTTCGCCGTACATGAAATAGTAGTCAATGCAGTCGCCGACTTCAGAAAGGAAGGATGTCTCTTCTTGATTGTCTTTGAAGATGGTTGGCGAATAGTTGTCCCAAAAGAGACCGTAGCCTTTGACGGACTGGAAGAAGGGAATCACATCCTCAAGATTGTCTTGGATAAGGCGTTTGGTCTGGTTACGTTGCGACATTTTGCCGTTTTGCAATTGTCCCAATCCATAAATAGCTTCGTCTTTCTCTAAGGTGAACGATTGATAAACGCTGAAGGTTTTTGTGCCGGCATCGTTGAAATCATCAAAACGTGCGCCTTTATTTTGTTCCTGCAACAGCGATTTTCCATCGGAAGAGGCAAAAGTTATTTGTCCGGTCTCTTCGTTGAGATGGACTGTAAGCTGATGGCTTTTGATAGTCAATATGCCCCCTTTCGAAGAGACGGATAGTTTTACTTTTTCCGGTTGCCCGATGACCGACAAACTTTCTTTGGTATACTTCCAGCCGTCAGGCGATTTTAAGATTCTCACTGTGACAGGAGAGAAGAAGCTAATATCTATATTTATACCTTGCACAGTGCTTTTTATGCCTTGTGAGGTGCGTTGGTAGGTTTGTGCTCTGCCTTGTTCTGCTATGAAAAATGTCAGCATCAGCAGGACAAATAGTCTTAAAAAAAATCCCTTTTTCATACAATATCAGCAGTTTAACGGTTAGTGATTTTCAGTACCAAAGAAATAGGATTGGGTGTCTTGTCTTTGGGAAGGTCAATAAGCAAGCCTTTGGAAGTTCTTCTGAACTTTGCCTTTCCACCTCCTAATAATTCTACCTTTTCGATTTCTCCTTTGCAGTAGGGACTGCCGGTAGCCAGTGATTTTATCTGTATTTTTCCGTCTGAGGGCCATTTCATGATATGGGCATACAAGTATTTCCCTTTTTTCACAAACCGGATGTCGGCAGAAGTGTAGGGTGCGTTCTTGCCTTCGTTGAATCCTGCTCCGTCCAAAGGTATTGCTGTTTCTGTGGAGGGACCTTCACCATAAATACACCAGGGACGTGTGTCGAATATTCCTTCTCCGTTCACCTCCATCCAGGCGGCTATGTCTTCCAGAATTTTTTCTTCCTTGTCGTCGATGGTGCCGTTTCCTTTCATTGGTACGCTTAGTAATAGGTTGCCATTTTTACTGACGATGTCAATGAGCATGTGGATGACGGTCTCGGCTGATTTATACCAGTTGTCTTCGTAAGCAGAGCGGTTATAGTGCCAAGTACCGAGGCAACTACAGGTTTGCCACGCCTTGTCCTGGCATTCCGATGGAACCCCTTTTTCTACATCCCATACGATGGCCTCTTTATGTTTAGCTTCCAGCTTCTTTCCGAAGACTACGGCATTGAGATTGCCCTTGTGAAGCTTCATGTTTTGGTTATAGTAGTGCGACACGACTTTCAGCCCCGTATCGTTGATGGGCCAGAAGGGGAGTACGCTGTCGTCGAAATAGACCAGGTCGGGATGATATTTGTTTATCATGTCCACTGTGCGGTCGAAGAAGTTGTCGTAGTAGCTCTGTGGGGGGACAGAGGTTCCTTCGGGCCAGTCCCATGCAGCCCAAGCATGTCCGCTCAGGGCATGATTCTGTACGTATAGCTCTTGCGGGTCGTAGCCTTCCCACCATTTTCCCTTGCCGTCTTCCTTAGTCACTACGCGGGCATCGTAGGAGATTCCTGCGTATGGGCCTTTCTTGTCGGCTCCTTGTGCAGTTTCATACCATGTCCAAGCATGGGAG
>OGLN01002297.1_pt1 | contig 12082 bp, 4 predicted proteins | sample 1572641 | NCBI WGS metagenome assembly OGLN01 (sample SAMEA2581903, study PRJEB24529) | metagenome | biome: Human gut stool | place: China | collected 2011
GTATCCAATCACAATTCGCTATAACAGCGACGATATTGTAGATAACGAATTGCAGTTCCAGGTTTCCGACTCGGCAGCTGCCGGGAAGTATCCAATCACAATTCGCTATAACAGCGACGATATTGTAGATAACGATTTGCAGAGTCTTTCCCCGTATATTCAAAATGGCTACATTTTAATCAAATAAAGAGAGGAATGAAAGCAATGAAAAAGAGTTCAAGAAGATTAGTCTCTGCGCTGCTTGTTCTCGTGATGATCGTTTCTTTGCTGCCAGTTAGCGTATTCGCAACGGACAGTGAAGGAACGGGCAACGCGACAATCAGCGTGGAGAGCGTCAGCGCCGCGCCCGGCTCAACCGTTCAGGTGACGATCAGTGTAACGGACAATCCCGGTATTCTGGGCGCTCGTCTCGCGGTTGCATTTGACGACGGGCTGACGCTCGTCGACGCGGAAAATGGCGAGGCGTTTTCCATGCTGACGATGACAAAGCCTGGCAGATTCACCTCGCCGTGCCAGTTTGTCTGGGATGGGCAGGAGATTGCAGCTGAGGATATCCGAGACGGCGTGATTTTGACACTTACCTTTGCGGTGTCTGAGAATGCGCAATCAGGGATTAGGCAGAATATCCATATTTCCTATAAAGATGCGGACTTCGTTGATCAGGATATGAACCCGTTGAGCATAGATATGGTAGATGGCGGCGTGGACGTCATTGACTACATTCCGGGTGATGTAAATATGGACGACGACGTGTCTACAACCGATATCATTGTGCTTCGCCGTTATCTGGCTGGTGGCTACGATGTTTCGGTCAAGGTTCCGGCGTGCGACGTTAATGCAGACGGACGGGTTACAACTTCGGATATCATTTATTATCGCCGCTATCTGGCTGGAGGTTACGGAATTGATAAGCTGAATCCGTCACCGATTATAGATTGTGAGCACAACCTTGAGGAAATTCCGTATAAAGCACCAACCTGCACAGAAGAGGGTAATATTGCTTACTGGCATTGCACTAATTGTGATAAGTATTTCAGCGACGTGGGCGGTACGACGGTCATTTCGGTGGAAGATGCCGCGATCGCTGCACCAGGGCATACGGTCGTAATCGATCCCGCAGTGCCCGCAACGACCGAGAGCAAAGGTCTGACCGAAGGCTCTCATTGCAGCGTGTGCAATCTGGTTCTTGTAAAACAGGAAGAATATGGTCCGCTGACGCCAGATACTTCCAATATCACTTACAAAATGTCTTACATCGAAACGATAACGTCCAACGGGACTAAGGCGATTGTAGCGGATGACTATATCGCACGGCAGGTGATCCAGAATGAAGAGAATCCGAATACATACACGGTCGGCAAAGGCGTTGCGGAGCTGAAAGAGCCGACCCTCAGCGGGTACAGTTTCCTCGGCTGGTATGATTCCCCGGAAATCGGTGCAAAGCGCATTTACAGCATTTCCGCGGACGCGACTGGCGATATTACGCTTTACGGTGTTTGGAGTCAGCAGGAGTACAAGATCACCTATAGACTCTATCAGACTCCGCTGGAAGATACGATCGACCCCAAGTATTGCAGCTACACGTCCAGCAGGGGTCTGGCAGATCTGCCGAATCCGACGCTTTATAACTATGTGTTCCTCGGCTGGTATACGAATGAGGGCGATGAGGTCACGGAGATTCCGGCTGGAACATCCGGCGATCTGGTGCTCAATGCGTATTGGACCAGCAAGAGAAACCTTGCCAAGGCGAACAAAACTCTGGGCGACCCGATCGTCTTTGAAGATACGGATAACGGCGTGATTTATTTTGCCTACGAATTGGGTACGATTGAGAACATCCCTTTGTCAGATAACATCTGGACAATTCAAAGTGTGTATGGGTTAGGACAGCAAAAATCGGAGACCTACACGACATCGTTGAACCAAACCCGTGCGGATGCGGTTTCCAATACTATCTCCAACTCGACAGTGGACTCCAATACATGGACACTTTCGGAGGGGTGGAGCGATTCTACAAGCGTTACGAAAGAATGGGCAGAAGAACATGGTATGACCGTTGAGGAGGCAAATGAGCAATGCAAATCCACAACGGGGACATACAGTGTAACTGATTCTAAGGGCGGCTCAAAATCGAAGACAAAAACAGACGGAACAACGACGATTGATTATAAAAGTCAGAATGAATCCAGAGGCAATGGCGTTGAGTTGGGAGCGAAAGTGTCTGCTGGATATACTGCATCGACGGAGGTTTCTGCCAGTGCGGGAGTAAAATATGGACCGGCCAGTGCTGAGGTTGGAGCAAAACATACGAGTACATTTGAGATTTCCGGTGAAGTAAGTGGCAATTATACACAGCAAAAAGAGACCAACAAGCATACGGGCACTGATACGACAAATGTTGATACAACAGTGCAGGGCGAAACCAGTACATGGAACAAAGCAGAGACAAGGTCAACTACGGAACAGAATATCGAAAGAAGCACGGTCAATCAGGCAATTTCTGATGTAATCAGCAGCAAAACAGGCTATGGAAGCAGCTATACGGCGAACGGAGAAAACAGTAAGACACAGGGGTTCAGCAAATCTTCCACTGACAGTGTAAATTCGTCATCCTCTCTGACGTGGTCTTCGGTGAAGACGAAAACCGTGACGAGCACCTATTCTGTTGACGGAAAACGGGATGGCTGTTATCGACTCGTAATCGCAGGAACTGCACATGTATTTGGTGTTGTGGGGTACGACGTGGGGACAAAATCCTTCTTCACCTACTCATATAGCATTATGGATGATAAGCAGTATGAGTTCCTGGACTATTCACCGGATCTTGCGTTCAATGATTGTGAGAACTCTGTACTGCCGTTTGAGATTCCATATGACGTATTTGAGTATGCCGCCAGCGCAACAGTCAGAACGGAAGGATTGGGATTTACAACAAACTCTTCCACTAAAACCGCACGCCTTTTCGAGTATACGGGAGATTCCACCGATGTGACCGTACCAGACTACATCACGTCCGGCGGTGTGGCATATAAGGTCACGGAGTTTGCTCCGGCTGCTTTTGCTGAGAAGAATATCCGGGCAATCAAACTGAGTAAGTATATCGAGAAGTTGCCCGCAGGTGCGTTCAAAAACTGCTCGAATCTGAAACAGGTTTCCGGCTACTACAGCGTGATCGGGGACGAGGCATTCAGCGGCTGCACCTCACTTGAAAACTATAATATTACCGTCAGCACGAAATCGATCGGTAAGAATGCTTTTCTGGGTGTGCCAAGTATTGTCATGAACGCGATCAGCGAAGCGTACGCACTGGAGGCAAGCAGCGGCGATAAGGCTGCTGCAAGAGCGCTGACACAGGAGCTGATCGACAGCGCACTGAACTCGGGTGCTCATCAGGTCGTTTTGAGTCTGAATGACATTGTTGACGGCTGCGAGCTTACGCTGGAAGTGCCGTCCATGGAGCGCTTTGAGCTGGTCGGCTGCATCGACATCAAGAAAATGCTGTCGTACAGCAATTTAAGGCTGGTCTCTTCTGCGGAAACGACCGTACTGAGAAACCTGAAGATCACGGACTGCACTAGAATCCCACTGGAGATCGCTTCGAGTGCTCTGACGCTGGAGGTCGTGGACATCAGCAGTGTGGGAAGCTGCCTGCTGCTGCCCAATCAGGCAACGATCACACTGATAAAGGACAACAACCTCGCTTCACAAAATGGCAAGACTGTCATATGTGCTGCTCCGACCTTTGTGTCGAAACGCAGCGACGGCATCGCGGGCTATCTCAAGGTTACGGGCAACATTTATGCCTATGGCACAGTGACCGGGAGAGAAAACGTTGTATTTGAGGACGGCGATGTGATCCCGATTGCCACCAAGGATGAATTTGACAATTACATCAAGGGCGCTTTTACGGTGAGCTTCAACATCAACGGTGGGAACGCCTTGTCGGACGCCGAAAAAACGATTTACTTTGGCAGCAAGTACGGAAGCCTTCCAACACCGACAAGAGAGCACTATAATTTTGACGGTTGGTACACGGCGGCAGCGGGTGGAATGCGGATCACGGCTGACGACACATTTAACGGGACGAGCAATATAACGCTCTATGCCCACTGGAGTCCGAAGACCTTCACGGTCACGCTGAATGCAAATGGAGGCTCGTGCAGCACATCCAGCAAGGCGGGGACATATGGTGTCTCCATTGGTACGATTCCTAACCCTGTTCGTGATTACTACACTTTTGACGGATGGTACACCAGCGCCAGCGGCGGCAATCTAGTCACGGAATCGACGGTGTTCTCCACAAGCACAGATGTGACGATCTATGCGCACTGGTCGCCGATTGCCTATAAAGCAACATGGAACACCGGCACCGGTTATCAGATTACAGTCAGCCGAACCAGCTCGCCAAACGCAGGCGCGCCGACAGGCACGCTGAGCAGCGGCGCAGCAGTCTATTACGGGGACATCCTGAACGTGAATTACACCGCGCAAACCGGTTACTCTCTCTCGTCGACCGGTGAAAAGAGCATCAGCGTGAACGGTGATGTAACAGCATCGCGCATCTATGCGTCTGCCAACGCCAACAGCTATACATACAACGTGGTCTATCAGTCGGTCAATGGAACCGCGCTTGGAAAAACAACCGTTACGAACACATACGGCACAACAAATACCATTTCGGCCCCTGCATACAATGGCTATATCACGCCAGGTGCGCAGCAGATCACATGGGATTCAACATCTGCGAAGACTATCACATTTGCTTATACGCCATCTTCAGTTGGTAGTACTGTAAAAACCGGAACAGCAATCTCTTCACCAAAAATTACATATTCTGCCACGCTTGAACATCGGAACAGAACAGCAACAAGTGTGGAGTTCCGTGTTACTTGGACAGCCACTATAGAAAAGGGCGGCTATGATGCGTATGGACAGCGATTTGAGGCATCTTGCGGCTCAAATAAAACCGGCGCAGTTCAAATCGTAAAATTTGGGACGTGGTCCAACAGTAGTTCGAAAGCGCGCTCGGCAACAGCAACATCTGACTGGGTTACGGTGCCGGTTAGTACGACAAATGCAACATCACTCAGCATTGATATTCATTATTATCAGGTCAATTCGCCCGGAAGCAAAATGGGTACTGATATGAAGACAACATGGCAGATGGAAATTCCGGCGTATTAAATATCTGCTTCGTGGTGACCTTCTGGATTGACCAGAGGTCACCACGTAAGAAGTAGGTACATTGGCTAGGAGGAAAAAATGAAAAGAATGATAGCACTCCTTTGCGTTCTGGCGTTGCTTTTGAGTATGCCGGTATATGCAGAGGAAACAATGCCTGTGATTTCTGCGGATAACATTACCGCAGAGGCAGGCGCAACAATTGATGTGCCGATTCGGATTACCGGCAATACCGGCGTGCTCGGCGCAAAGATAACGGTCAAGTATGATGAAAAATTGACCTTGACCGCAGTTACACCCGGCGAGGCCTTTTCGAGTCTGGTCATGACAAAGCCCGGCAAACTGACGGATAACCCCGTCAATATTGTCTGGGACGGAATGGAAGGACAGGCTACCGATGATGGGGTCATTGCAACGCTGACTTTCACAGTCCCGGAAGAGGCAGGCACCTATGCCATCGGCCTGACGTATAAGGCAAGCGATATTGTTGACAATGATCTGAAACTTGTTGCCGTGACCATGTCTGACGGCAGCGTCACCGTTTCCGGTCAGTGTGATCATACCGTGGTAACGGATGCAGCGGTTGCGGCAACCTGCACGCAGCCGGGCAAAACTGCCGGAGCGCACTGCTCCACCTGCGGCGCGGTGCTTCAGGCACAGACCGAAATTCCGGCACTTGGGCACAACTATGTTAACGGCATATGCACGCGCTGCGGTGCGGCTGACCCGGATGCAGTACCTTCTGATGCTCCGAAATTTGTAGTGTCGAAGGCAATCGGCCACGCGGGTGACACGGTGAACGTTACGGTTTCCATGGAAAACAATCCGGGCATCGTCGCGGCCAAGCTTCGAATCGCCTATGATACCACAAAGCTCAAACTTACAAACGTCGAAGATACCGGACTGTTCCCCAATTTCCTTGGCGCAAACAACTACAATAGTCCCTACGCAGTTGTTTGGGAAGATAGCACGGCTACTGAGAATTTTGCCCAGAATGGTGTGCTTCTTAATCTGACTTTCGAAATTCCGGAAGGCACCGCTCTTGGTACGACGTCTATTTCGCTCAGTTACGACCCAGACGAGGTATATAACGTAGTCGACCAGAATGTCACGTTTGCAACAATATCCGGAGGTGTCGAGATTGTCGATTTTGAATACGGCGATGTAGACGACAATGGGAAGATCAATCTGCGAGACGTAACAGCCTTGAAGAAGCATGTGGCCGAATGGACTGGCATTACAATCAACCAGTATGCGGCTGATGTAAATGCAGACGGCAAGATCAACCTCAGAGACGTGACACTGCTAAAGAAGTATGTGGCTGAATGGGATGGAATCGTTCTTGGACCGCAGCAAAAAACAACTTCTACAGCAACCTTTTCCGTTGGCTATGCCGCTTCTGTTTTGCAGGCCAACAGCGATACGCCGGCAATCTGCGTCGGCAGCGCAGAGGGTAATGTCGGAGAGACAGTTGATGTTACCATCAGCCTTAAAAATAACCCCGGCATTATCGGCATTGCATTTAAGGTAAACTTTGACACAACAAAGTTGAAGTTGGTCGAAGCGACAGACGCAAACGTTCTGCCGAATGGAATATTCAGCAATGTCCTTTCCAGCCCATATAAGATGGTCTGGGAAGATAGCACAGCGCAGAGCGATTGCACGGCAAATGGAACAATTGCTACTCTGCACTTTGAGATTTTGGAACCTTGTGCATTCAGTGCTGATACGATTCACATTACATACGACGAAGATGAAATATACAACTTTGCAGATGATAATGTGTACTTTGCTGTTGAAAACGGTTCTGTCACGGTTTCTGGCGGAAGTGGCTGTGAGCACGTCTTTACAGACAAGCCCTCCGACCAAATGGCGACAGAGGCAACCTGCACGGACGCTGCGACGTATTACGTCCAGTGCGACAAGTGTGATGCGGTCAGCGACACTCTGACCGTCGCAGTCGGTGGTTCCCTTGGCCACGACTGGAGCGACTGGACGGTCACGAACGAAGCAACCTGCACTGCGAAGGGCGAGAAGACCCGTTCCTGCCAGCGCAAGGGCTGCAATGAGACGCAGACCGAAGAAATTGCGGCGAAGGGCCATACGGAAGTGATCGATCCTGCAGTCGAACCGACCTGTACGAAGCCGGGCAAGACGGAAGGCAAGCACTGCTCCGTCTGCAATGAAGTTCTCGTTGCACAGACCGAAATTCCTGCAAAGGGACATACCTGGACAGCAGCAAGCTGTACCGCGCCGAGAACCTGCTCGGTCTGCGGTGAAACTGACGGCGAACCGCTCGGCCACGACTGGGGCGAATGGACGGTAACGGCCGAAGCGACCTGCACGGAAAAGGGCGAGAAGACCCGTTCCTGCCAGCGTGAAGGCTGTGATGCGACGGATACCGTGGATATTCCCGCAAATGGTCACACAGAGGGAAAACCCGTTCGCGAAAATGTTGTTCCTGCAACGAAGAATCACAAAGGCAGTTACGACGAGGTCGTTTACTGTAAGGTCTGCAATACCGAGCTTAGCAGAGTGACCAAAATCATCCCGAAGCTGGATGACGATGACCGCCCGAGTTTCCCGACTATCCCGATTATCGGGCTGCCGAGTACAACTCCGACGTTCCCGTTCCGCGACGTTCCTGCGTCCGCGTGGTATTATGACGCGGTAAAGAGTGCGTGGAAGGTGCGCCTGATTGACGGCGTAACCAGCACGGAGTTCCGACCGGATGAAAACATGACGGTTGCGCAGGCAATCAAGCTGGCAGCCGTTCTGCATCAGCTCAATTACCGGAGTAAGGTTTCTCTGGAAAACGGTTATCCGAGCTGGTACAGTACGTATGTGGATTACGCCATTGATAACGATCTGATTGAGCGTGCCTATGGCAACTACACGGCTGCGCAGATGAACAGCGCTGTCACGCGCGCGGAATTTGTCCATATCTTCCACGCGGCGACGGACGACCTACGTGATATGAATACGGTTGCGGGCAACGCGATCCCTGACGTGAAGATCGGCGATGCGTTTGCGGCGGAAATCTACGACTTCTACCGCGCGGGTGTCTTGACCGGTTCCGACGCGAACGGAACGTTCCACCCGACCGATTCCATCAAGCGCAGCGAGGTCGCAACGATTCTCATTCGTATGTACGACAGCAGCGTCAGAAGAACCATAACCCTTAGATAACCGCACGTGCCAGCCGGGATTCCCGGCTGGCACATTGTTTTGAGAATCTTCCCGTTGGCGGCTTCAAACGTAAGCGTCAAACCTCCCTGCGTATAAAAGGCCGCCATCTCAAGGAGACTGTTGCTCACCGAGATGGCGGCCTTTTATTTATGAGGAATATAGCATTCTTCCGGGGCATTTGCGGGAAGCAGCTTTTCAGCCCATGCTTCATCAGTTTCGCTCAGCTGCGGCGCGTTTTGCAGAACCCACAGCAAATATCGGTAATGTCGTGAATGTGTTATGTTGCAATAGTGTGTTTTGGGCTTTGCCCGTGTCAACACAATGGCACATACACTTGGAATGTCTATCCAGCAACACCAACAAAAAAGCCTGCTCAAATTCTACGTTTTGCCGAGAGCAAGAACGCGCCGCTTTCCCGAAAAATTCTCGGAAAAGCGGCTCAAAACGCCGTGGGTAAAGGTACAGGTCCATCGAATTTGCCTAACACCACAGTTGGCATCTTTTTGTCACGCTTGAAAAAATGGGCGCAAAAAAGCCCGGAAGTCGTTCTGTTTCCCTTTATAGGGACACAAACTGTCACCCCGGTTGAGAGGGAGTGGAGAGATCCACTCCCTCCTGCTCTTTTTTCTGCGTTATGCCGGGAACGGAATGACCTCGCTCAGCGGCGGAAGAATTTTCGGCTGCTGCTCGTCTGTGTAATCACCGGCGAGCATCCGATACTGCTCATCGGTCACGCGCCCCAGCACATTGTCTTCATAAAGCCGTTTGAACAGCTTTGCCAGTTCTGCGCTTCTGTGTTTCATCGTATCCAGCTCCCGAAGAATACGGTTGATTTCCTGCCGCAGCTCAGCGCTGTTTTTCTGATTGATGTACGCCGCGAACTGCCGCTCCTTCATCCTGGCGAAGTGTGTGACCCGCCGCAGGTCATCCAACACGATTTGCGTGAGATCACATTCCCGGATGTGGTGCGCGCTGCAGGCAGTTTTTCCTTTCTTGCCGTAGGTATAGCACTTGAAATTGTACTCCAGCTTTTTTATGGTCGTGGCACGATGCAGCACCATTGGCTTTCCGCAATCCGCGCAGAACACCAGACCGGAGAAGAGATTTGGTTCGTCCATTTGTTTTGCGGTCCGTTTTTTGTGCTGACGCACCTCCTGCGCGATCTCCCATTGTTCCTGTGAGATGAGCGGCGGATGCGTGTTCTCCACCAGAAATTGTTCGCTCTCCGGCCGCTGCACGATCGTCTTGTTCTTGTAGGAGATCGTGGTCCGCCGCAGGCCGACCGTGTGTCCAAGATACACGAGGTTGCCAAGAATATCGCTGACTGTTGTGCCGGACCACGCGCATGGCCGGAGCGGATCGCGCCCATGGTGCGTTTTCCCGGTTTTCTGGAAGTAGTAATTTGCCGGTGTCAGGATATTCTGTTCTGTCAGAATCCGCGCGATCTGACTGGGACCTTTCCCGGAAGCACAGAGGGTAAAAATCTGCCGGACGACTTCTGCGGCCTCTGCGTCAGGTTCCAGATGCGTCGGGTCTGCTTCGGACGTCTTGTAGCCGTAGGGCGGCTTGCCACCCAGCCGTTCGCCGCGTTCCGCCTGCAGCTTCTTGACGGCGCGAACCTTCCGGCTCGTGTCCTTTGCGTGCAGCTCGTTTGCCCAGTTGCGGATAGGGTTAAAATCATTGCTGCTTTCCACTGCGGAATCTACGCCGTCATTGACCGCAATGAACCGCACATTCTTCTGCGGGAAGTAAATTTCCATGTAGTAACCGACCTGCAGGTACTCACGTCCAAGGCGAGATGTGTCTTTTACGATCAGGGTGGACACCTCACCGGCCTCGATCATTTCTACGATCTTCTTCCAACTGGGGCGTTCAAAATTTGTTCCTGAGTAACCGTCATCCGCAAGGAACAGTGTATTTTCAAAGCCCTTGGCCTGTGCGTAGCTTTCAAGCAGTGCTCTTTGGTGCAGAATGCTATTCGATTCACCAGCGCGTTCATCCTCCTGACTGAGCCGCCCATAGAGGACGGTGTATTGTTGTTTTTGGCTTGCCATTGTAACCTCCTTTTCTGTGGGGCAAGCCGGTACGGTAAGGCAAGTATACCGCACCGGCTGGCACAAGTCTATGAGAACCTCACGCGCTGTGCGCTTCTTTTTTCAGTTCCGCATCGATGTATGCGAGCAGCTTGTCCGTTGCTGTCGCAGACGGCTCTGCCGGAAAAACGGATGTGATGCAGAACCGGCGGCCGCCGATCAGCATCTCGCGCTTCCGCGTCACACAATCCGTATCTGCCAATGTCGCTGCATCCCGGAAACTGCTTTCAACATTGCCGTCCTCTGTACGGCGAAGAATGCCTTGCTCCGGCCTGTAGCCGCCGAGGATGCCGGTGTCTCGATAAATTTCCCATTCTTTCTCCATGTAACTCCCTTCTGCCTCCTGCGTGGGGCTGTTTTCATAGCTGTTGTTCCATCCTACAATCTTCGTGATCATCCTCGGCATGACCGAGGGCGGTTTTCTTTTGCTGCAATTTCTCCCGGCGCTTGCGGTCAATGTGAGTTGGCAGAGCAGCGGCGTCGTGCGGCGGTGCAGCATCCGTCATCTGCTCCACAGCACGACCAAACTGCACAGCGTCGCGCACAAGATCACTGCCGCGATTGAGATCCATGCGCAGAGTCGGATTTTCTTCCACGCTTCCTGCAGCGTATCCGAAAGCTGTTTCTTCGTATCGTTCAGGATCGCGGTCAGGGCGTTCTTCGTACTTTCTGTCAGCGTCTTGCAGTTGGAAGAATACTTCTCGTTCAGGCTCCCAGCCTGTCTCTCGAATTTTTCTGCACTCTCCTGCATTTCGTTCAATGCGGTCTGCGCTTCTTCCTTCGTCAGGAGTGTTTTCAGGTCCGCATCCAGCTGCATCTGCTGCTGAAACAGATCGTGCTGCATTTTGAGCATCGCATTCCAGTTCTTCTCGGTAACCATTACTGCTGGTTCCAGCCGCCGCGCCTCGTCCAGCGACTTCCTGTACTGTGCCGTCAGTTCCGCCGGTGTCAATCTCTGTTCGGTATCCAAATTCCGCCTCCATATTTTCTTTCAAGTATTTTTCTATATGTAATTTGCTGTCACGGCATTTGCGTCCGTCCGGTGTGACGTAGGTGATATTCTTCCGGCTGTCCGTCCATGTGGCATCGTAGCCCTCTGCCCGAAGCAGCGCCAGAAATTCTTCCCTGTTCCCGGCATAGCGCATACAATCGTCGATGACTCGCATCAGCTCGAACTTCCAGCTCTCGCCCTTGACTGCCGTGTAGCATTCCGCATTGGACATTCCACGCGATTGCCGCTGCTCGTCCTTCTGGAATTTCGGCAGACCGAGTTCCTCGCAGATTTGGTCATTGCGGACGCGCAGTTCCTGAATCTGCTTGTCCGCCATATGTACTTTTTTGCCGGTTTCAAAATTGACGCTGTTGATGATGCAGTGTGAATGAATGTGTTCGCGGTCGGTATGCGTACAGACCAGAACTTCACAACCCTCAAAATATCCAGCAAGTCTGCGTGCTGCTTCGTGTGCTGCGCACGGGTCGATGTCTGCACCTTTTGGAAAACTCTGCACCATGTAGTAGAACATCACGCCGCCGTCTTTGTGGTGCAGCAGCTTCGTACTCAGAAACTCATCGAACGCGGTTTTCGGCTGGCAGCCAATGCCGCTGATGAGATTCTGGCT
>OGLN01002300.1_pt1 | contig 12064 bp, 10 predicted proteins | sample 1572641 | NCBI WGS metagenome assembly OGLN01 (sample SAMEA2581903, study PRJEB24529) | metagenome | biome: Human gut stool | place: China | collected 2011
AGCAGATAGGAATGAACATTACTGCCATTGAGTATGATGACAGTATTGTTGTTGTGGATTGTGGTTTATCTTTCCCAGAGGAAGATATGCTTGGTATTGATTTAGTTATACCGGATGTTACTTATCTTAAGGAGAATCTTAATAAGGTTAAAGGATTCGTTATTACTCATGGACATGAGGATCATATTGGTGCAATTCCATATGTTTTAAAGGATGTCAATGTTCCTATATACGCTACTAAGCTTACTATGGGACTTATAGAGTCAAAGCTTAAGGAACATAATATGTTAAAGTCAGTTAAGAGAAAGGTTGTTAAGTATGGACAATCTGTAACTCTTGGCGATTTCAGGGTTGAGTTCATAAGAACTAACCATAGTATTGCAGATGCCGCAGCACTTGCTATATACTCACCGGCAGGAATTATTGTCCACACAGGAGATTTTAAGGTTGATTATACACCTGTATATGGTGATCCTATTGATCTTCAAAGACTTGGTGAACTTGGAAAGAAGGGTGTACTTGCACTTATGTGCGACAGTACGAATGCTTTAAGACCTGGTTTTACTATGTCAGAGAGAACTGTTGGAGCTACATTTGAAAAGATATTCAATGACAATAAGAACAGCAGAATAATCATAGCTACATTTGCATCTAATGTTGACAGAGTGCAGCAGATTATCAATTCAGCGGTTAAGTATGGAAGAAAAGTCTGTGTTGAAGGACGAAGCATGGTTAATATTATTGAGGTTGCAGAGGACCTTGATTACCTTAAGATTCCGGACGGAACTCTTATTGAGACAGACGAGATGAAGAATTACACACCTGAGCAGATTGTGCTTATCACAACAGGAAGTCAGGGTGAGTCTATGGCAGCTCTTTCAAGAATGGCAGCTAACCTTCACAGAAAGGTATCTATCCAGCCTGGTGACTGCGTTGTGTTCTCATCAACTCCTATACCTGGTAATGAGAAGTCAGTAGCCAAGGTTATTAATGAACTTGGTATGAAGGGAGCTAAGGTTATATTCCAGGATACACATGTATCAGGACATGCATGTCAGGAAGAGATTAAGCTTATATATTCTCTTGTAAAGCCTAAGTATTCTATTCCTGTTCACGGTGAGTACAGACACCTTGTTGCACAGAGAGATGTTGTTATGTCACTTGGATATGACAAGGATCATGTTATTATTGCAAAATCTGGAGATGTACTTGAGCTTAATGATGAGCATGCACAGGTTGTTGACCATGTACAGACAGGAGCTATTTTTGTTGATGGACTTGGCGTAGGAGATGTAGGAAATATTGTATTAAGAGACAGACAGAACCTTGCAGAGAATGGTATTATCATTGTTGTTCTTACACTTGAGAAATATACCGGACAGCTTATAGCAGGTCCAGATATTGTTACAAGAGGTTTTGTGTATGTAAGAGAGGCTGAAGAGCTTCTTGATGAGGCAAGAGCAATAGTGTCTGATTCAGTTGACAGATGTCTTGATAAGAACATTACTGACTGGAGCAAGATTAAGAATATTATTAAGGATGATTTGAGCGAGTATCTCTGGAAGAAGATTAAGAGAAATCCTGTGATACTTCCAATCATTATGGAAGCACAGATATAATATATGTTGCTGGATATTACTGCAGACAGTTGGAGAGGTGTTTTTCATGCGTAGGATTGATGAACTTAAGAAAGAGATTATACATGAAATTCTTAACAGTGAAGAATATAGGGAATACAGAAGACTTCAGTCTGAAATAGACAGGACGCCTGACTTGAAGAGACAGGTGGATGAATTCCGTATGAAGAATTTTGAATTACAGAATTCAGAAAATGTTCCAGACATGTTTGCAGCAATGGAGAATCTTAATAAGGAATATGCCGACATGAGGAATCAGGACATTGTAAACAGATATCTTATGACAGAGATTACATTTTGCAGATTTATGAGAGATATATATAAGGATATTGCCGAGGCAGTAGACATGGACCTTGATTTTTTAGGGTGAATCATATATAGTGTAGCTTATTAAAGAAGAGGAGAATCAGGTTTTATGAGCAATAAATCAATCAGGATGCTGGTATCGGTATCGCTGAATGTTTTAATAATTGTTTTAGGGATATATCTCGTATTTTTTATGGGAAGCAAGGCGTATTCATTTGGTGAGAAGATATTTAATGAACAGTCTGTTGATTCAGATGATAATGCCCGTACAGTTGAGGTTACTATAACAACAGACATACAGGCTAAGAAGCTTGCTGGCATGCTTTATGATAAAGGACTTGTACATGATAAAACGATAGCATATTTTCAGATTCAGTTCTCAGATTATAAGGATAAGTTTATAGGTGGAACTTATGAGCTTAACACGGGAATGACACCTACTGAGATTATGCAAGTGCTGGCACAGTCAGACAGTGAGGAAGAATAACTTAATTGTAAGGGGAATATATGATAGTCAATGAAAGAGTAGTTGCCTATATTAATTCTCTTGATTGTGGTAATTCTGATATATGTAATACAATTGAAAAAGAAGCGATTGCGGATGAAGTCCCAATCATTAGAAAAGAGATGGGTAATTTGCTGAAGGTGCTGTTACAGCTTGTACAGCCTGAAAGGATTCTGGAAGTTGGAACAGCAGTAGGTTACTCATCTATTCTTATGAGTGAGAATATGCCGGAAAAATGCACAATTACTACAATAGAGAATTATGATAAGAGAATACCTGTGGCAAGAAATAATTTTAAAAGGGCAGGAAAAGAGAATGTTATAACACTTATAGAGGGAGATGCGCTGGAAGTGTTGAAGACTCTGGAAGGCCCATATGATTTCATATTCATGGATGCTGCAAAGGGGCAGTATATTAATTATCTTCCTGATATTAAGAGAGTCCTTAGAAAAGGCGGACTTCTTATATCGGATAATATTCTGCAGGAGGGAGAAATAGTGGAATCCCGCTATGCAGTTACGAGAAGAAACAGAACAATTCATACAAGGATAAGGGAATATGTGTATGAGCTTACTCATACAAAGGATTTTGTGACATCTATTGTTCCTATCGGCGATGGAATTACACTCAGTGTGAAACAGTAAAGGAGAATAATATGGCAGGACATATGTATAATGGCAGAGAAACAGAACTTCTTATACCAGCAAGCAGTCTTGAAGTTTTAAAGATAGCAGTAATATTCGGTGCAGATGCCGTATATATCGGTGGTGAAGCATTTGGATTAAGAGCTAAGGCTAAGAATTTTTCAATAGAAGATATGAAAGAGGGCGTTAAGTTTGCCCATGAAAGAAATGTCAAGGTATACGTTACAGCTAATATTCTGGCACATAACTATGACCTTGAGGGCGCAAGAGCTTACTTTGAGGAACTTAAGGAAGTAGGACCTGACGCACTCATTATATCGGATCCGGGAATGTTTACAATAGCAAAGGAAGTACTTCCGGATATTGATATACATATAAGCACGCAGGCTAATAATACTAATTACATGACATATAATTTCTGGTGGAATCAGGGTGCTAAGAGAGTGGTTTCAGCAAGAGAATTATCTCTTGAGGAGATTAAGGAGATAAGAGAGCATATTCCTGATGAGATGGAGATTGAGACATTCATGCATGGAGCGATGTGTATATCTTATTCAGGCAGATGCCTGTTATCAAGCTTCCTTGCAGGAAGAGACGCTAACAGGGGAGCATGTACACATCCATGCCGCTGGAAATATGCTGTTGTTGAGGAGAACAGACCGGGACAGTACATGCCTGTATATGAGAATGAGAGAGGAACATATATATTTAACTCTAAGGATTTATGCATGATAGAGCATATTCCAGAGATGGTAAGTTCAGGCATTGACTCATTTAAGATTGAAGGACGTATGAAGACAGCTCTGTATGTTGCAACTGTTGCGAGAACATACAGACTTGCTATTGATGATTTTATAGAAGATCCTGAAAAGTACAAGGCTAGAATCCCATTCTATAAGAGTGAGATAAGCAAATGTACTTACAGACAGTATACAACAGGTTTCTTCTTTGGAAAGCCAGACGAGAACACACAGATATATGACAGTAACACATATATCAGGGAATACACATATCTTGGTATCGTAGGAGATGTTAACGAGCAGGGACTTTACCATATTGAGCAGCGAAACAAGTTCTCAGTTGGCGAGACAATTGAAGTAATGAAGCCGGACGGACAGAATATAGAAGTTACAGTTAAACGTATTGTTGATGAGAATGGTAAGGATATGGATAGCTGTCCACATCCTAAGCAGAATCTCTATATTGATTTAGGAATCCAGCTTGATAAGTATGATATCTTAAGACGCCAGGAAGAAGAAACAGAAGTAAACAGTTAAATTAAAGAGACAGTTGGATAGGCAATTAAAGGCACCTTTACACATATGATATATAAAAATGTGTAGGGGTGCCTTTTTGAAAACGTTTGAAAAACCATTATCGGCACAGGAAGAGAAAGAATTGCTGATAAAATTACGCGAAGGCGATAGTGTGGCCAGAAATGCTCTTATAGAAAAGAACATGCGTCTTGTTGCACATATAGTCAAAAAATATACCTCTACTGAACGTGATTATATTAATGAAGACCTTATTTCAGTGGGAACAATAGGACTTATTAAGGCTGTTGATTCATTTGACATAGAAAGAAATGTGAGATTCTCAACATATGCTGCCAAATGTATAGACAACGAGATTCTTATGCTTTTCCGTCAGGATAAAAAGAAGGAACGGGAAGTGTCTCTTAATGAGCCTATAGGAAAGGACAAAGAGGGAAATGAGATAAGCCTTAAGGATATTATCGGAGAAGATTCGGAGAAGAAACAGCCGGATGCTGTGGAAGATTATATGTTTTATGAGCAGATTAAGTGTATATATGGTAATATAGAAAAGGTACTTGCACCAAGAGAGATAGAGATATTAAAATACAGGTATGGACTTTTTGGTGCAAAAGAATGCACACAGAATGAACTTGCTGACAGGCTTGGAATAAGCAGAAGCTATGTGAGCAGAATAGAGAAAAAGGCACTTGGCAAATTAAGAGAAGTGCTTATTGAGCGGAAACTTATATGATAATATAGTCAGGAGGACATGTAATGCAGATTACAGATGCAAAGGTAATAGCAGGCAGATTATCTAAGGTAAGGGATATCATGAAATCAGAAGGCGTTGATATATATGTAGTAGTAACAGGTGATTACCATATATCAGAGTATGCAGGAGATTATTTTAAGGAAAGAGAATTCATTACCGGATTCACAGGCTCTGCCGGAACGGCTGTTATAACACAGGATGATGCAAGGCTTTTCACTGACGGAAGATATTTCGTGCAGGCTGAAAAGCAGATTGAAGGGACAGGCTTTTCACTCATGAAGGTTGGTGCTCCGGGTGTTATGAATGTGGCACAGTACTGTGAGAGTATAGTTAAAGATGGAATGCGCATGGGATTTGATGGAAGAACTATGCCGGCTGAAGAAGGAATTGAACTGTCTGATATATGTAAAAAAGCAGGAGCAGGCTGTTTGTATGATTTTGATGCAATTGAGAATATATATGAGGACAGGGCAGCGTTTCCACACAGCAAAGCATTTTATCTTGATGAAGAGTATTCAGGAGAAAGCATAATAAGCAAGCTTTCAAGAATAAGAAAGTACATGGATAATAAAAATGCTGATATACATATTATGGCAACGCTTGACGACATATGCTGGACATTCAATATAAGGGGATGCGATGTTGAGTGCAACCCTGTTATTATGGCGTATTCAGTGATAACTAAGGATGAAGCATACATATATACTGATAAGGACAGGTTTGATGATAAGACACTGGCAAAATTCGGGGAAGCATGTGTAGAGGTGCTGCCATATGACAGCATATATGAAGACATTGCCAGAATGAATGGAAAAGTGCTTATTGATAAGAGACGTGTGAATATGCGTATATATCAGCTTATACAGTCTGGAAGAGATGTGGAAGCAGTACTGTCTGACAATCCAGCAATGCTTTTTAAGGCAATAAAGAATGAGACAGAGATAAGGAATCTATACAGCATACATGTTGACGATGGCGTGGCTGTAACAAAATTCATATTCTGGCTTAAGAAAAATGTTGCATCAGGTAATATAACAGAGGCGGATGCAGCGGCATATCTTGATAATTTAAGAAGCAATATAAAAGATTACATAGAACTAAGCTTTGACACAATCAGTGCATATAATGAAAATGCTGCAATGATGCATTACCATGCAGATGAAACCAATGCGGCTGTCTTAAAGCCGGAAGGCATGCTGCTTGTGGATTCTGGCGGACAGTATATGCGTGGAACAACTGATATAACAAGAACAATAGCACTTGGACCTGTGACTGATGAGATGAAGATGTATTACACACTTACACTTAAAGGCATGTTAAGCCTGGCAAATGCAAAGTTTCTGAAAGGCTGTAACGGTTTCAGTCTTGATATTCTTGCCAGAGCACCACTGTGGAATGTCGGAATGGACTACCGCTGCGGAACAGGCCATGGCATAGGATACCTTTTAAATGTGCATGAGAGTCCTAACGGATTCCGATGGAAGCACAATCCAGGCAAGAATGACCTTGCCGTTATTGAAGAAGGCATGGTTACATCTGATGAGCCGGGGGTATATATTGAGGGCAGGTTCGGCATAAGAATTGAAAATGAGATTGTATGTCAGAAAGATTTCGACAATGAATATGGCACATTTTTAAAGTTTGACATGCTTACAGTTGTTCCGATAGATTTAGAACTTGTTGATGTAAATTATCTTGATGCTGTGGATATTGAGCGGTTCAATAAGTATCAGGAAAGAGTATATAAGACACTTGAGTCGTATTTTGATGGAGAAGAAAAGGATATGTTAAGAGAGGCGACAAGACCAGTAGGAGTATGATATGGAGTTAAAAGAATTTTCACATAAGGGTGAAGCAATTGAAAAGGAGATTAAGAAGGAGTTCCAGTTTATGGGACGGACAATTAAGAAACGCCGCGTAGGACTGATTATTGCAGCGGCTGGAGTGATAGCGGTAATTGCTGTTGCGCTTTTTATCCATTCACAGCAGTTTGATGTGTGGGATTATATAACTATAAGCTATGAAGGCGCTAACGGATATGCAAAACCAGTGTTTACTCTTAATAAGGATAAGCTGTATAAGGAGCTTATGGGTAAAAGCACCGATTCAGATAAATCATACAATGTTAAAATGCTGATTGCTTCTATAGAAACAAGTACAGATGAAGAAGATATTGCCAATGGTGATACTTATAAAGTAAGGCTTGAGGTTGATAAAAAATATGAGGATGCGGCAGGAGTCAGCATGGGAGGCGGCAATAAGAAGATAAAAGCATCAGGAATATCAAAAGGAACATCTGTGGAATTGTTTGATAAGATTGATGTTACATTTACCGGTGTAAGTCCGCAGGCTGGCATTGTTATCACTAATAACTGGGAAGATGAGTATCTGTCAGAACTTACATTTACTCCTGATAAAAAAGACAATATAAGTCTTGGGGATTCAGTGAAGATAACATGCAATACTTCTTATGAAGATATTGCAAGACACGGATTTCTTGTACATAATATAGAAACTTCTTATAATGCAGACAAGCTTCCGGAATATGTTGATGATGTATCGCTGATTGATAAAAAAGTTATAGAACAGGTTAGCAAAGAAGTTCTTGAGACAATTAATAAAGAAACGGCAGATAACACATTTCATATGTTATATAAAGCAACAAAGGATACTGCCTATCTGTATCACGTTAATGAGGAAACATGCAGTGATGCAAAGATTACTGGAATATATTATTTACAGAAAAAAGTGAATGCTGGAGAGACTAATAATTACATATATATAACTGCTTCAGCGACAATATCTGACTCGGAAGACAGCAAAACGGTTTATTTTGCATTTTCATATAGCAATGCTTATATAAATGCAGATGGAACATTTGATATGAACCATGATAATGAAGAAAAGAGGTATGTCTGCAGTACAGATTACGATTCACTTTACAGTGAATGTATTGGCAGTAAAAGTGACAACTATACTATAAAAGAGGTTAAATAGCTGTTTGTATATTGTATGTTGATGTGATATAATCTTACTATAAATGCGCAATAGCAGGAGTGGAGACTGCCTGCGGAAAGAGGTTGAAGGTGAATTACAGAAAGAAAGTTAGATTGGGTGATGTTCTTGTTAAAAAGGGAATTATAGATGAGAACCAGTTACAGACTGCACTTTCAAGACAGAGAGAGCAGGGGAAGATGCTCGGTGAGATGGTTATAGCATTGGGATATGCTACACAGAGAGATATTAATGAGGCACTTTGCGACAGTCTGGGGATTGATTTTGTTGATATGCGAGAGACGGAGATAAGTGATGATGTTCTGTCTATGTTAGATGAGAATATTATGAGAAAGTACACTCTCGTACCATTAGGTGATGCACCTGATAATCCTGGAGCAATCAGGGTTGCCATGGCTGATCCTACTAATATTCTTGCCATGGATGACATTAATATTGTAACTGGTAAACAGGTTGTTCCGGTTCTTGCTAATGCAACTGATATTAATGCATTTTTAGATAAGGCGTTTGGACAGAAACAGGCACAGAGTATTGTGGATCTGTATAAGAAAGAGCAGGGCGAGACTGTAAGAGAAGAAACTAAAGAAGACAAGGCGAGAAGAGAAGAGATTGAGAATGCGCCTATTGTTCAGCTTATCAATAGTGTAATTGAGCAGGCTGTAAGACAGAGAGCTTCTGATATACATATTGAGCCGATGGAAAGAGATATCCGTGTAAGATACAGAATAGATGGTAATCTTCGTGAAATTATCCAGTACGATAATACACTTCTTGGTGCTATTACAACCCGTATCAAGATTATGTCAGGAATGGATATTTCTGAGAAGAGAAAACCACAGGATGGACGTATTACCATTAACGTAGACGGAAGAGAATATGATATCCGAGTATCTAATCTTCCTACAGTATATGGCGAGAAATGCGTTATGAGAATTGCGTCCAAGGAAGGATTTAACATCGATAAATCAAAACTTGGACTTACACCGGCTGATCTTAAGGTATTTGATGATATATTAAAGAATCCACATGGAATTATTCTTGTAACAGGACCTACAGGATCTGGTAAATCTACAACTCTTTATACTGCGTTAAGTGAACTTAATACAGAAGATGTTAATATTATTACTGTTGAAGACCCAGTTGAGGCTAATATTGATGGTATTAATCAGGTTCAGGTTAATAATAAAGCAAATCTTACATTTGCAACTGCATTAAGATCAATCTTACGACAGGATCCGGATATCATTATGATTGGTGAGATCCGAGATGGTGAGACTGCTGAGATTGCGGTTAGAGCATCTATTACAGGCCATCTTGTTGTAAGTACACTGCATACTAATAGTACTGCAAGTTCTGTTGCCCGTCTTGAAGATATGGGAATTGAGTCATACCTCATAGCTGATTCACTTGTTGGTATTATTGCACAGCGTCTTGTAAGAAAGCTGTGTGACTGTAAGATGCCAAAAGAGGCAAGTGCAGCTGAGAAGGAGATGCTTGGAGTTAATCCTGACGAGCCATTTACAATATATGAACCATGCGGATGTAAGTTATGTAATGGAACAGGATACTATGGACGACTTGGTATATATGAGATTATGAAGATAACACCGTCTATAAAGAGACTTATATCAAGACATGCAGAAGCAGAAGAGATTAAAAAGCAGGCTATAAGTGAGGGCATGAATACGCTTAAGATGGCTGCGGTTAATGCGGTTAAAGATGGTGTTACAACTATAGCTGAGATGGTTAAAGCAACTTATGAAGCTGAAGAAGATGATTCAAGACCTAAGGCAGCAGATACATCAGTTTCTTCTGGAATATCAGTTTCTTCCGGAGTAGAAGAAATTGAACTTGAGCAGATTAATTAAGAATCTGCAAGATATACAATTATAGATATATGGGGGCTTAATAATGTTTACTGTAGAGCAATTACTTTCGATAGCTAAAGAAAAGAAGGCAAGTGATGTGCATGTCACTGTAGGACTTCCACCAAGAGTCAGAATTAATGGTGAGCTTGTGGATCTTGATTATCCTAAGCTTTCACCAGATGACTGTGAAAAGCTTATTCTTGATATTATGGATGACAGGCAGCAGGCGATGTTCAAAGATAGAGGAGAGCTTGATTTTTCATTTTCTGTTCCTAATATTGGACGATACAGAGTTAATGTATTCAGACAGAGAGGGTCTGTGGCATGTGCCATGCGTATTGTAGGAACAGAGATTCCTAAGCTGGAAAGTCTTGGTGTTCCAAAGTCTGTTGTTGACTTGTATGCCAAGAAAAGAGGACTGGTTCTGGTAACGGGTCCAACAGGTTCCGGTAAATCTACAACACTTGCTTCTCTTATAGACAGAATTAATGATGAACGTAATGCTCATGTAATAACACTTGAAGACCCGATTGAGTATCTTCATTCGCATAGAAAAGCAATGATTAATCAGAGAGAAATCGGTCTTGATACGCATTCATATGCTGATGCACTCCGTGCAGCACTGCGAGAAGATCCTGATGTAATTCTTGTAGGAGAGATGAGAGATCTGGAAACTATATCTACTGCTATAACAGCAGCAGAAACAGGTCACCTCGTGTTCTCGACACTTCATACAATTGGAGCGGCGGCAACAATTGACCGTATTATTGATGTGTTTCCACCGCACCAGCAGCAGCAGATAAGAATTCAGCTTGCTGTTGTTCTTGAAGCAGTTATTTCACAGCAGCTGATACCAACAGCAGACAGAAGTGGAAGAGTTGCTGCATTTGAAGTTATGCATGGAACGATTCCAATTAAGAATCTTATCCGTGAAGCCAAGACATATCAGATATCCAGTGTTTTACAGACAGCAAGAAAAGAGGGCATGATATCAATGGACGATGCACTTCTTGATCTGTATAATAAGGGAGTGATTGATTCTGATAATGCAATTGGATATGCACAGGATGTCAATTATGTTACTAAGAGAGTTAATCAGTTTTATTAATGGTGGAATATGCAGATAGGTGAGAGAATATATAAGTATCTTGAAGAAAAAGGAATGTCGCAGGCAGAGTTTGTCAGCAGAACAGGCATTTCTCAGAGTACAGTAAGTGATTGGAAGATAAAGAAGAATAATCCGTCAGCAGATAAGATAATGGTAATATGCAAAGCACTTGATATTTCTCCATATGAACTGCTGACTGGTACAGAAGATATGGATAATTCAAGAAAGCATATGGATTATGCATATGTTGATAAAGATTCTAAGGAATACATATTGATAGAAACTTATCAGGAGCTTAGTGATGACGCCAGAATAAAGCTGGAAAGATATATGGAGGCTTTAAGAAAGGCTGGGGAATAGTGATTGAAGAGATGACAATGCTGGTGATGTGCTGGCATTGTTTTTTCTTTATTGGGAACTGTTAACCATGCAATTATTATTATTGGGATTTCCTATAAGAACAATAAATAATCAATCTATATAGGCTAATTTCAGGCAGAAATACAAGAAAGTGTCGGAAATTACCTATCAGGCAGGCACGAGGAAGCTTATCTATAGGCAGATTGGGAGAAAAAGTGAAGGCTGAATAATGGTTCTGCCCGGATATGTCCTATAAGTCAAGCAATAATGCGACTACCTATAGGTATCAGGTAATATAATGTGTAATATACCGCAATTGCGGTATTGACAAAAATATATATTAATTGTATATTAAGAATGATTTATGGTTAAAGATTCATGACAGACTGCATGTATGTGAATGAAAGAGAAAGATATAACACAAAAGGTACTAGAAGATAATAATGATATATTTGCAGATATTGTTAATGGACTGTTATTTGATGGAAAGTCGGAGGTCGAAGAGAATGAACTTGTTAATACGACAGTTCATTCACAGTATAAGGCTGAAGATGGAAAAGTTCATGAACAGGAACGCGATATTGCTAAGTATT
>OGLN01002303.1_pt1 | contig 12040 bp, 6 predicted proteins | sample 1572641 | NCBI WGS metagenome assembly OGLN01 (sample SAMEA2581903, study PRJEB24529) | metagenome | biome: Human gut stool | place: China | collected 2011
ATGTTTGCCCAGATGCGCTTGCCGAGTTCGCCAGGAACGGGAGGATAGGCAAGGCCGGGGAGGTCCTTTTTGAGTTTTGCGCAATGCACGGTACGTGCCATAGTCGTTTGCTCCTTCTTTGTTAAAGCGTTTTTATAAAAATCTTAGAACGGCGGTGCCAGTTATACATCCGTTGCTTTTCAATCGGAAGATTTTCTACGGTGGCCTCTTCAAAGCCTCGCTTAATGAACCAATGCGCCGTTCGCGTGGTGAGTACGAAAATGCGCTTGAGGCCGGTTTCTCGAGCGCGTTGTTCGATACGGCGCAGTAATCGATCTCCGTCTCCGGCCCCTTGATAGTCCGGGTGCACGGCCACGGCGGCCATCTCTCCGATTTCAGCTTCGGGGTAAGGATACAGTGCGGCGGAGCCGTAGATGATTCCGTCGTGTTCGAGAACCGTGAAGTGACTGATTTCGCGTTCGATTTTTTCGCGAGGGCGCTTTACCAAAATGCCTTCGGCTTCAAACGGCTCGAGCAGTTTGACAATGGCTGCCACGTCGTCAATGGTGGCTTCGCGAAGCGACTCCATGTTTTCCGTGGAAATCATGGTGCCGACGCCGTCGTGAGTGAAGAGTTCCGTGAGAATGCCGCCGTCCATGGCGTAAGGCACAATGTGAACGCGGTCAACGCCGCCCTTGATGGCCCGCAGAGCATAGCCGAGGTTGTAGACGTCTTCATCGTCGACTTGTTTGCTCTGAATCAGGGCCTGCGCTTGCTGGGCCGTGAGGTCCTGTTGTTTTTCACCTTGAATGCGCACACCGTCGACACCGACCGACAAAATGAGTTTGTCGGCGTGTATTGCAACGGCAATCGCCGTAGCAACGTCTTCCGTGGTGAGATTGAAGGCTTCCCCTGTGGGCGAAAAACCCGTCGGACTTACAAGAACGATGTTTCCGCGCGAGAGCAGATCCTGAATGCTCTCAGCATCCACTTTGCGGACAACGCCTGTGTGCAGATAATCCACCCCGTCAATGATGCCCATGGGGCGAGCTGTGACAAAGTTCCCCGAAACCACCTTGATTCGAGAGTGCTGCATCGGAGTATTGGGAAGACCTTGAGAGAAGGCCGCTTCGATATCAAAGCGCGTTTCGCCGCACGCTTCCTTGACGCACTCAAGTTCCTGAGGACCGGTGATGCGCACACCCTTATAAAACTGTCCTTCGAGTTTGCGAAGACTCATGAGCTCTTCAATCTGCGGGCGGGAACCGTGCACGAGCACAACGCGCATTCCCATGCTGGCAATGAGGCTCACGTCCATCACGAGATGATTGAGGAGCGTCCTGTCGGCAACGACTTCCCCGGCAAAACTGATGACAAAAGTTCGTCCGTGATGCAGATGGACATAAGGAGCTGCACTTCGCAGCCAGGAAACCCATTGCAGCCGCTCTCCGGCATCCGGTTCGCTTGGGACTATCGTTTCGTATTTTTCGGACATGGCAGTTTCCGAACGCTTTTTGTGAAAACTAAAAAGCATATTGGTGAAATTAGGTTGCCAAATTCTAAAGACTTAGAGTGCTGAGCGAAGTTTTACGTTTAACAAAAAAACAAGAGCATCTAAAGTTGAGGTGCAAGGCGAATCGGCGTTTCGGTAGACTTCGTCTGCACACTAAAACAATTGCAAAAACGAGACCTCAAGCGGTCTGTCAAAATCAAACTACATGAGTCAAAACGACAATCCATTCGGTGCACTCAAAAGCCTTGTTGAAAAAGGACAGATTCAAACTAAGGCTTGGGTGCCCACTTCTTCAGGCAGCAAAAAGCTTACGGCAGCAGCCTTGCGATACGCGGACGCGTCGGTAAGGAAGGCTTTTGAAGAAAGTACTCGCCAGCAGACCCGTAAAGAACCCGAGTCCGAGAAGCCGGCTGCCAAGCCGGCACCGCGCACACATACCGTGCGTCGTGAGCCGCAGGCTGTGAAGATGCCGGAAAAACAATTGATCGAGCGAAAACACGAATCGAAACGTGCGAGCAGCAAAGCGCAGCAGGTCAAGGATCAATCTAAAGCACAGCCGATGCGGATGAAAGCGGAGAGGCGCGTACTCAAAACGGTGCAGCCGGATTCTGCGAACGAATCCTCTCGCCGCGAATTGATGCCCGTTGCCCAGACGCGACGTTCACCTTTTGTGCCGCCCAATCCGATTACGAAACCCGTGACGCTTGCTCCCGGTCTGCCTGTGAGCGAGCACGGAGAAGAACTTGTCAAAGCCATTCGGGAAAATCCGGTCATCGTTGTTTGCGGCGAGACCGGTTCGGGCAAGACGACGCAGTTGCCCAAAATCTGTCTTTTGGCAGGACGAGGAACCAAAGGCTTGATCGGACACACACAGCCGCGTCGCATTGCCGCGAGTTCCATTGCCAAACGCATTGCGGCTGAACTTGAAAGCGAAGTCGGCGAAATCGTGGGATACAAGGTTCGCTTTACCGACAAGACGATGCCGGGAGCGGCCATCAAACTGATGACCGACGGCATTTTGCTGGCCGAAACGCAGACCGATCCTCTGTTAAAGCGCTACGACACGATCATCATCGACGAAGCGCACGAGCGATCCATCAACATTGATTTTCTTTTGGGCTACCTTAAGAGGGTACTTGCCAAGCGAAAGGATCTCAAGGTCATCATCACCTCGGCAACAATTGATGCGGAACGCTTTGCCAAGCACTTTGAAATCAACGGCAAACCGGCACCGGTGTTTACGATCTCGGGGCGCACCTATCCCGTGCAGATTCGCTGGCGTCCGGTGGACGATACCGATGAGGCCGACGACAAGACGCTGATGGACGCCGTGGCCGATGCTTGTGATGAGCTGCAGATCGCCGGGCGCGGCGACATTCTGGTGTTTTTGCCCGGAGAGCGCGAAATCCGTGAAGCCGCCGAAGTGCTCCGTGCCCGTAATCGCCCCGGACTGGTGGAAATATTGCCGCTGTATGCGCGGCTTTCTGCGCAGGAGCAAGAACGAGTGTTCAAAAGCGGCGGCGTCCGGCGCATTGTGTTGGCTACCAACGTGGCCGAAACGTCGATTACGGTTCCCGGCATTCGGTATGTGGTTGACACGGGACTTGCGCGCATCAAGCGCTATAGCTATCGCAACAAGGTCGAGCAGCTGTTGGTTGAACCCGTAAGCAAGGCTTCGGCCAATCAGCGCGCCGGCCGTTGCGGACGCGTGGCCGACGGCATCTGCATTCGTCTCTACGACGAAAACGATTGGGCCAGACGCCCGGACTACACCGATCCGGAAATCGTGCGTTCGAATCTGGCAGCCGTCATTTTGCGCATGAAGGCTTTGAAGTTGGGCGACGTACGTGACTTCGATTTCGTGCAGCCGCCTCCGCCCAAAGCTATTGCCGACGGTTACGCCATTCTGTCGGAACTTCATGCGTTGGAGAAAAACGGAGAACTTACTGACGTCGGTCGCATGCTCTCGCGCCTGCCTGTTGACCCGAAGCTTTCCCGTATGTTGCTCGAAGCCTCTCGTCGCGGAGCACTCAAGGAAGCATTGGTGGTGGTTTCGGGGCTTGCCGTGCAGGATCCGCGCGAACGTCCGCTTCCCGCGCAGCAGCAAGCCGATCAGGCGCACAAACGATTTGCCGATGAGTCAAGTGACTTCCTGAGCTATATCAACATTTGGAATTGGTTCGAGACCGAGCGCGCCAATAAGACAAGCAATCGAGAGCTCACCGAAAAGCTGCATCGCAACTTCATTTCTCCTCGTCGTATACGAGAGTGGCGCGATGTGTGGCGTCAACTGAAGGAACTCACGGAAGAAATCGGCTGGAAGACGAGTGAGGAGCCGGCCGACTACGAGGCCTTGCATGCCTCTCTTCTGACAGGGCTTTTGGGCAATCTCGGTATGCGTGATTTGTCAGCCGATCTGCGGGCGGCTCCCTATCTGGGAGCGCGCGGCATTCGCTTTTGGGTCTGGCCGGGTTCTGCGTTGGCAAAGAAGGCCGGTAAATGGCTGATGGCTTCCGAGTTGGTGGAAACAAGCCGCTTGTTTGCGCGATGTGTGGCCGATATTGAACCCGAATGGATTGAGAGGGCTGCCGGCCACCTCATCAAAAAGAGTTGGAGCGAGCCGCATTGGGAAAAGACGCGTGCCGAAGTGGTGGCGCTTGAGCGCGGTACGCTTTACGGCTTGCCCGTGTACACCGATCGCCGCGTGCAATTTGCACCGCACGATCCGGTCGTGGCACGCGACATATTCATTCGTCAGGCGCTGGTCGAAGGATTGTACGAAACGCGTGCGCCTTTCTTTGCGCACAACAAGCGCTTGGTGCGAGAAATCGAAGAGATCGAAAACAAGACGCGTCGCCCGGACGTGCTCGTTGACGACGAGACGATCTACGCCTTCTACGACAAGATTCTGGACGAATCGGTCGTGGGCGGCTCCACGTTTGAAAAGTGGCGTCGTGTCGCGGAAAAAGAGAATCCGAAAGTTCTCTTTATGAAGCGCGACGATCTGATGCGACATGACGCAAGCGGCGTCACCGTGCAGTGGTATCCCAAGACCTACCGCGCTGCCGGTATCGAAATGGCGCTCACTTATCATTTCGAGCCAGGTTCTCCCCGAGACGGCGTCACGCTTGCCGTGCCGATTTTCGCGCTCAATCAGATCGATGCTGTGCGCTGCGAGTGGCTGGTGCCCGGTATGCTCAAGGAAAAGGTCAGAGCGCTCGTCAAATCGCTGCCGCAGCGCTATCGTCGCCATTGTGTGCCGATCGACAAGTACGCCGACGGATTTTTCGAGAGAACGGGCGGTGTACAGGTACAGTCCAAAACGCTAGTGGACGCGTTGATTGCCGATATTCGAGAACAGACCGGGACGACTTGCGAGCGCACCGACTTTAAGCTTGAAATGTTGCAGCCGCACCTGTTTATGAACTTCAAGGTGCTTGACGAACACGGGCGGCAGATCGGAATGGGCCGAAATTTGGCCGAGCTTCGTGCCGAGTTCGGTACTCAGGCGCAGGAGACTTTCCGCAATGTGGCTCAGGCCGACGCTTCCGTTTCGGCGGACCTGACAGACAACATTACCAATTGGACGTTTGGGGAATTGCCGGAACTCATGGAAATTCGCCGCCGGGGGCTCACGCTGATAGGACATCCGGCTTTGGTGGACAAGGGAGATTCGTGTGCTCTGGACGTGTTTGACGATTTGCAGGATGCTCGAAAGGCGCATCGCGCCGGTTTGCGGCGGCTTTTTCAGTTGCAACTTCGTGAACAAGTGCGTTATTTGGAGCGCAATCTGAACGGATTGCAGCGCGTGCAGATGCAGTGTGCCGTCATTGCGCCGATCGCCAAGCGTTTTGAGAGCTTTGAAGAATTGCGTTCGGACTTGACGGCAGCAGCCGTCGAGACCGCTGCGATGCAAGGCGACTGGCCGGTCAATGAGCTGCAGTTTCAACAGAAAAAGGACGAGGCACGCTCGCGTCTGACGCTCATCGGCGGTGAGTACCTGCGTCTGATGGAAACCGTGGCGGCCGAACTCACGGGACTCAACAAGAGACTGCAGGCCGCGCGCGCCTTTCCGGAGGCGGTCAAGGACATCGAAAGTCAGTTGCAGGGACTCTTTGTGCCGCATTTCCTGCTGAACATGCCGTTTGAACGCCTCAAGCACTATCCGCGTTACGTCAAGGCGATCAATGTGCGTCTGGAGCGTCTGCGCAATGATCCGGTGCGTGACGCGGGGCACACTGCCGAAATCCAAAAGCTTGCCGTGCCCCTTGCTCGCGAGATGGCGGCCCGTAAGGGTTCCGTCGACGAGCGGTTGGAAAATTTCCGTTGGATGATTGAAGAACTTCGCGTGTCGTTGTTTGCACAAGAATTGCGCACACCGATGCCAGTGAGTGTCAAGCGACTCGCCAAACAGTGGGAAGCCCTAAGAAGGCTCTAAGTTTGAAGAGCTCGTTGAAGACAGTTCGGCGCGAAGCGGTTATCCTTTCAGTAGGATACAGACGAAGCCCGACGACGAGGGTGCGGGCGGCGTTTGTGCGCTCTTAGAGTTGGAGGAGAGAAAAAGTGAAAACCATCGGTCTTGTGGTTGGACACCATTGCGACACGGCTCTTGAGATCAAGGCGGCGATTCTTGCCAAGGATGCATCCGTAACGGTATTGCTCGACGAAGGCGACTTCGTGGAGGCACCCGCCGATGCGACGGATGCGCTCAAGGAAGCGGCACGCAAGATCAACAACTTCAATGCGGTAAAGCGACTGCAGAAAGCCGGCGCCGACGTGATCGGCTTTGCCTGCGGATGCCCTCATCGCTTCTTTGCGGAGCTGCAGACGGAATTTACTGTGCGTCTGATCGACCCTGCCTGCGATTCGGGCCGCTTGTCGGCCGCCGAGTACGCTCAGGCTCTTTTGACCGCCGACGTCACACCGCTGCCCAAGCCCTTTAAAGTGGGCATGATCGGTGGTCTGGGACCTGCCGCGACGGTTGATCTGTACGACAAGATTGTCAAGGCGACGCCCGCCAAGACTGATCAGGAACACTTCAAGCTCGTGGTCGAACAGAATCCTCAGATTCCGGATCGCACGAAGTGCTTGCTCGAAGGCGGTGACAACCCGACGCTTTCCATGTACAACTGTGCCAAGCGCCTTGAAGAAGACGATTGTGACTGCATCATTGTGCCGTGCAACACTGCGCACGCTTTTGTGGCTTTGATCGAACCCTTCGTCGGCATTCCCTTCATCAATATGCAGCAGGTTACGATGCAGGAGATTCAGGAGAAGTTCGGCGACAAGGCTGTGATCGGCTTGATGGCGACGACCGGTACGGTGCGCTCCGGGCTCTACGGTCAGAAGGCCGAAGCAATGGGAATGCCCATGTACGTGCCCGATGACGAACATCAGGCGCGCGTGATGGCCGCCATTTACGGACCTCAGGGCGCCAAGGCGGGCTTTACCGACGGCGTGTGCCGCGAGGATCTCTGCAGTGCGGCCGAGTATCTCGTCAAGACGCACGGCTGCAATGTGCTGATTCTGGGGTGCACCGAACTGCCGCTTATCCTTGATGAGGGGTTCATGACGATTGCCGGCAAGGAAGTCTTCATCATTGATCCGACATCGGCTCTGGCCCGCCGCGTGGTGAAGGTGGCGCAGGAAGCAGCCGCCGAACGCGGCGTGCTCTGAACGCTCAAACGAAAACGGGAGCCATAGAAACTCCCGTTTGAAATCGTGAAACGGACGCAGCGGAAAAGCCGGCGTCCGTTTTGTCTTTGTGAACGTCAGATGCGGTTGTCCGGAGCAAGCCATCCCAGAGAAGCCGAAACGGCGTTGACGGCGCTCAGAAGATGCCGTACCCAGTCGGGCTTGTGGCGCATTTCGATGCTCGAAGCGACGGTGACGGTGGCCACAATGCGGCCGGTCTTGTCGCGAATCGGAGCGCCGATGCAGCGAATGCCCGTTTCCAGTTCTTCCTTGTCGTCGGCCCAGCCGAGCTCTTTGACGCGGTTGATTTCCATGATGAGCTTTTCGGGAGTGCAGATCGAGTGCTGCGTGCGCGGCGCCAGTCCCGTGCGGCTGATGTAGGCGCTCACTTCTTCGGGGGGCATATCGCTCAAAAAGAGCTTGCCGCCGCTTGTGCAGTGCAAGGGAGCCATGGCGCCGATGCGGCGCGCCAGACGAACGCCCGTGCCGGGAGCATAAACGTGCTCAATGTACATGATCGAGTCGTTGCGGCGGATCGCGAGGTTGATCGTTTGACCGGTGCGTTCGAACAAAAGCTGCATCACGCCGATCGCTTTCTCGCGAATATCAAGTCGATCGCGCACGAGGCTGCCGTATTCAAGGAAAGTCAGCCCCAGGCGCCAACGGCCGTTGTTCATGCGATCGACGAGGCCGTCCTGGCAGAGATTCCACAGAAGACGGTGCACGGTCGACATGTGAATTTCGGTCATCTCGGAAATTTCATGCAGACTGACCGGCGCCGGGCAATCGGCAAGTGTGCGCAGGATGCGGCGTGCTCGCTCGAGCACCTGCACTTGCTTAATTTTGTCCTTGGGGGAGGCTTTCGAAACTTCAGCATTGTCTGATTTGGAAGGCATGGCTTAGCACTCCTTTTCGGGATTGACGGTCGATTGCGTAAGAGCTTGCGCAACGATTTCAGCGATGTCACGTACAGGTTTGGGCGTTTCGTCCCGTCCGCAGGTTTGAGCCTGTGCACTCGTGAGCATGGTGAGGCAGTGCGGGCAGGAAACGGCAATTTCGTCAGTTCCGGTTTTGTTGAGTTGCTCAAGACGAAGGATGTTGATGCGCGAAGGCTTGTCCATGAAGATTTGTGCTCCGCCTGCGCCGCAGCACATAGCGTTGCAGCCACGTTTTTCGGGGTCCTTGAGCTTGACGCCGATCGTCTCGAGAATCGTGCGAGGATCGCGTCCGATTCCGTTGTGGCGCGCCAGATAACAGGCGTCGTGGAAGGTGACGCTGCCGGCTTGCGCCAGTTTGGGCGAAATGCGCTTTTCTTCGAGCAGTTTGGCGATGAATTGCACATGGCTCGTGACCGGGAAGGTGCCGCCTTCAAACTGCGGATACTCGTTTTTGAGCGTGTTGAAGCAGTGCGGACAGGCGGCCACAATCTGCTTGAAGTTGTACTTGGAAAGCGACTCGATGTTTTCGGCCGCTGCCGTTTGGAACAAGTATTCTTCGCCGGCTCGTCGGGCGAATTCGCCGTGGCAGCGCTCTTCACTCATGACGGCGAACTTGACGCCTGCGGCGTGGAAAATTTCCACCATAGCGCGCGCAATCTTCTGAGCACGGCGATCGTAACTAGCCGAACAGCCGACCCAATAGAGCACGTCGTACTCGACGCCGGGCTTGGCGATTTCAACGTCAAGTCCCTTGGCCCACTTCAGGCGGCTTCCGGGATCCATACCCCAGGGATTGCCGACGCTCGAAGTGTTTTCCAGAGCCTGAGCCAGACCTTCGGGGAAGTCGCCTTCTTCAAGCGCCAGATGACGGCGCATCTGAACGATGATGTCGGGAGTCGGAATCTGAGCCGGACAGACCTTGGTGCAGGCGCCGCAAGTGGTGCAGCTCCAAAGGGTGTCCTTGGAAACAATGCCGTCGATCAGAGGCTTGTCGGCATCAATGCCGTTCATGCGGGCCTTGAGCGATAAGATGAGAGCCTTGGGATCCAGAGGTGCACCCGAGGCGGCAGCCGGACACACGGAGGTGCAGCGTCCGCATTCGGTGCAGCCGTCGAAGCGGATGCGATCGATGCGACCGAACTGGCTGAATTCGGAAATGCCGAAACGTTCCTGTTCTTCAATGTCTTCGATTTTGGCAAGCGCACCGCGCGGTTCGGGTTTCTTGACGTAGATCGAAGTCGGGGTCTTGAAGAGGTGTGCGTAATAGGTCAGCGGAATGGAGGCGATAAATCCCAGGGAGGCCAGACCGTGAATAACCCAGATGAAGGTGTGGTAGACCTTGAGCGTTTCGGGGTCAGTGCCGATGAAAATCTGTGCGAGGGCGTTGCCCACGAAGCTCACGCCGGCCCACTGCGGCTGCTGAACGGCAAGACGCAGCGCTTCGAGTAAAAAACCCGTGAGAATGATGAAGGCGAGGCTGCCAAGCACCAGGGCGAAACGCCAGTTGGCTTCGACTTTGGGGTCGTGTGAAATAAAGCGGCGCCAAAAGCTAAAACCAAGAGCAATGAGGGCAAGGAGTCCTGCGAGATCAAGAACGAATTTGTAGGCAAGGTAGATATTGCCCGACAGGATGCGTTTGCCGAAGACAAGCCAGGCAATGTCCCAATCGATGGTAGCAATGGCGGTGCCGAAGAAAAGAAAGATGAATCCCCAGAACAGCACGAAGTGATTTTTACCGGCGGCGGTGTCGCGAATGCGTTTTTGCCAGAACACTTCAAGAAGAGTGCGGCCAAGCCGGGCGTTGCGATCGGCAAGAGGTTCGGGTTGAGTTGTGGCTTGACGTTGCTTGACGGCGCGCACGATGCCGGCGATGCAGAGCACGACGGCGGCAATGCCGATGACGTATACGCCGATTTCCGCCCACAGGGGAACGTTCCAGAAGGCGGGACGCAGCGGTGTAAGGTCTTGCATGACGTTTGAAAGTTGTTGTTATATGGCTAGCTATATTCGCATGTCGCTTTAAAAATTTTCATCAGGCGCGAGATGCGATTTAATCGAAGGTCGCTACGATAGCGCAAAAAAGAGCCCGTGTCTTCGGCCAAGAATATGAGTTGCAGAGGCCGGAAACGACTTTTTTGATCTCGGTTAAGGCAAACTCGATTTTTGAACAATTTCCACAGCGTGAAAATGAATGAAAAAAGCCGCCCTTGCGAGAGAGCGGCTTTATGAACGAAAAATCGAGTTGATCAGGCGTTCTGTTGCTTGCGCCAGCGTGCGATGGCTTCCACGCATTCGGTCACGAGTTCCGGACCGCGGTAGACAAAGCCGGAATAGAGCTGAACGAGACTTGCACCGGCCTGCATCTTCACGACGGCGTCGTCACCCGACATGACGCCGCCCGAGGCGATCACGGGGAGCTTGCCCTTGAGGTGATCGGTAATCATGGCGAGGCACTCGGTGGAGCGGGCCATCAGCGGACGACCGGAAAGACCGCCCGTTTCGTTCCAGTTGGGAAGTCCCTGAACGGAGGAGTGATCGATTGTGGTGTTGGTGGCGATGACGGCGTCCATCTCGTGTTCGACGATGATGTCAACGGCGCGCAGGATGGCGTCGTTTTCAAGGTCGGGAGCAAGCTTTACGGCGATGGGCTTGTAGGGAGCTCCTTCCGTTTCGATGATACGGTTGCGTTCGTCGCGCAGAGCGCCGAGCAGTTCGCGCAGCGGGGCTTCGGCTTGCAGCGAGCGCAGATTCTTGGTGTTCGGGCTCGAAATGTTGACCGCAATGTAGTCGGCACGGTCGTAGGACTTTGCCAGACAAATGCGGAAGTCGCTGATTGCGTTTTCAATGGGGGTCACGGCGTTCTTGCCGATGTTGATGCCCAACACACCGCCGCGCAGGTGGAAGGCGTCGGCGCTCTTGAGGTTGCGCAGAACCTGTTCACAGCCTACGTTGTTAAAGCCCATGCGGTTGACGATGCCTTCGGCAGGAATGACTCGGAAGCAGCGGGGCTTGGGATTGCCGGGCTGAGCCACGGGCGTAATAGTGCCGATTTCGACGTGACCGAAGCCAAGCGCACCGAAAGCGCTCACGCGTTCGCCATCCTTGTCCATGCCAGCCGCCAGACCGATGGTGTTCGGGAAGCGAATGCCCATGACTTCAACGGGATCTTCGGGAGGCGTGTGAGTAAGAAGCTTGTGCAAGCCGAGCGTGGTGATCCAATCGAGATTGGCCATGATGACATGGTGAGCGGTCTCGGGCTGCATCTGAAAGAGGATGCTTTTGGCGAGTTTGTATAGCATTGTTGCCTGTTGGAAGATTTGCCGTTGATGAAAAAAGGTGTGCGGCGCGCCGCTCTCCGTCATCCTCCTTATATAAGAGGCCGAACAATTGCATCGGTCGCGACCGTAATCCTTAATTTTACCGAGGCTGCTGAAATCGGGCAAAAAATCGGCAGAAAACCGACTTGAAGGAGGAGTGCTAAGAGGTGGGATAATAAAAGACTCAGAAGCTAACAGCCTGAAATGAAAGGAAAAACATATGGACGGTCCAGAGGAGGCGAGAGAAAATTCAAGTTTTTTGAGAAAAAGACTTGACAACAAGAAGAAACCTCTTTAATATCCACAGTCTCGCTAGTCAATGGCGAGATGAAATACGGATCGCGGGGTGGAGCAGTCCGGTAGCTCGTCGGGCTCATAACCCGAAGGTCGGAGGTTCAAATCCTCCCTCCGCAACCAAAATCCAAAAGGCTTCCGGCAGGAAGCTTTTTTATTGAGAGGCTACGTTTCTCAATAAAGAGCGAAAAGAAAACAAAAAAAATTTCGAAAAGCTCTTGACAAGACGAAATGAAGTTTTATAGAATTCCGATCTTGTCGCTGCTACGGCAGCAACGAAAAGTTCTTTAAAAACTAGGCAACGA
>OGLN01002306.1_pt1 | contig 12038 bp, 10 predicted proteins | sample 1572641 | NCBI WGS metagenome assembly OGLN01 (sample SAMEA2581903, study PRJEB24529) | metagenome | biome: Human gut stool | place: China | collected 2011
TGTTTTTCTTTGTATCACAGACGGCTTCCACGACAACGTGGCTGCCGTCTATTTTTTTCTCAAAGATAACGACAGGAGCACGTTTACCTTTGTTCGTCATGTACCCATCTGCCCGGTCTTTTGCCAGATACGCATTGTCAAAATTGTTCAGCACATACGCCGCCCGGGCCACGTCGGCGCTCTCCTTCATGGTTCCGTCGGCACTGCCGTTTCCCCCTGCGTGCCGGTTGGTGATGTGCTGCACGGCGTTCGAGTCCATCAGGGTGCGGTCGCCCACCTTCTCGAGGCCCGTCAGTTCCATCATGGCGCTGCGCATCCGGTCGCCCGTCTCGGCCACCACATACGGCTCCAGCTTCTCGCCTGCCCGCACCCGGTCAACGTACTCCGCCAGCCCCGGGTCAACGCTGTTCTTGTACTCCTCAATGCCGGCGTTCTGGGCCGCTGTATGTACCGCCGGGTCATCGTTCACAGCTGTCTCTTCTGCCCGCTGCATACTTTCAGTGGAGTTTCCTTTAAGAAAGGCTCCCCTGATAGGGGAGCTCCGTTCTCGCGCGGCGTCAGCCGACGGGAACGGTGAGAGGTTTTCTTCCTGCCCGCTGATGTTTTCAGTGGCCGCAGGCGAAGTCGGCTGAGAGGGCTCCGCTGCCCGGGCCTCCCATTCCTTCTGCTGGGCGGCAGCCCGCTTCATCCGGTCCGTCCGGTCGTAACGCTCCGCCTCCCTGTCCAGCGCTTCGCTCATGCTGTGCAGCCCTGAGCCCACAGCGCCGCCCAGCGCGCCGGACGCACCGCCGGAGAGTCCGCTTTCCAGCGCGGTCAGGAAGGTGTCCTTGCTGAAGAGGTTCTTCGCCGCCTCGCTGTCCCCCAGCGCAGCGTCAATGGCCATGTCCGCATAGGTCTCCGCAAAAGCCTGCATCGAGTTGTCGATGCCGCCCGAGATGGCCGCAGCCACCGCCGGGTACCGCTGCGCCAGCTCCGAGCTGCCCGCCAGCCCCTGCACCCAGTCCGCGATCTGCCCGGCCATCGTGTCCTTGGCGTAGTCCGAGCCCATGGTCTTTGCAAGGTCGGCTGCGCCCACCGAGTTGATGGCCCAGCCTGCACCAAACTTGGCGAGGCCGCCGCCCAGGGCCTTACCGGCGCTTTCGCCCTTCTCCGCGCTCTGTCCCATGGCCTCCGCCGCGCCCTGGGCGCTCAGCATAGGCAGGATCCACGCAACGCCATCGCCACCTGCTGCAATGGCCAGATTCTCCGCCGCGCTGGTCACAGCCCCCGCCACGGCCCGCTGGGCCGGGCTCAGGCCGCTCTGGGCCGCCGCCGTCAGCTTCTGCCCGCGGTCATAGAGCTGGTAGCCCACGCTCTGGTTCTTGTCGATGCCGTCGCTCACTTCCAGCCCCGCCAGCTTCTGGCGCATCTCCCGGATCTCCTTGGAGTTGTACCCCATCGAGATCAGCTCCCGGTTCCGGCTCTCCGGCCAGGTGGGCTTGTAGTCCATGTCTATGTCGGTCAAAAGGTTGAAAAGGCTCTGAGCGTGCTCGTCGCCCTTCACCTCCTGCTCTACCTGTTTCCAGTTCTTCAGGGTGGCGTCGATGTTCTTTCCCGCCTGTACGCCGTACTCCGCGCCCAGCACCGGGGCAGCGGCCACCGTGTCTCCGATGCCGCCGATGGTGTTCGCCGCCCGGCGCACATCCCGCTGCCATGCGGGGATGGCGTCCAGCGCAGCGTTCATCTTCCGGGCCTCGTCGATCTGTGCCTGTGTCCAGCCGCCCTTTTGGATAAGGTCGGCGTCCGTGTACGCGCCGTTGGTGTTGTCCACCCGCCGCACCGCGTCGGCCAGATTCTTGTTGTCCCCGGTGTCCATCCACTGGTTGATCCGGTCGAACTCGTCCGGTACGCTGTCCTTGGCAAAGCTGGCTCTCAGCTCCTGCGCCCGGCCGGTGCCGTAGGCCATGGCCCCGCTGCCCACGTTCTCCAGCACGTTCCCGCTCTTCGCAGGTACGCCCCACTTCCGCCCCATGTCCAGCGCCTTTTCAGTGGCCGCAGGCGCAGCCTGACTGAGAGGTTTCTTCCCGGTCGATACTCTTCCGGCAAGGCTGGTATCGTTCCTCGCATCCACCTCCCCCATGTCGCTTATGTGCCGCTCGGTGTACTGCTGTAAGGCTTTGTCCCGGGTGCGCTGCTCCGGTTCTGCCTGACGTTGTGCTTCCTTTTTGTCAAACTCCCGGCTCCACTGGCTCAACTGCTCCTTGGTGACGCTGCTCTTCTTTGTGGTGGTGTTCTGCGCAGTGCTGCCCGCCCCACTCACCTTGTCCGGGTTCTTTGCGGCAAATTCCCTGCTCCATTGTGCGAGCTGCTGTTTGGTTACTGCCATTTGTTTGTCCTTTCTGTCTTACCCTGCCAGCTCAAAGGCTTTCCAGATTTCGTCGTCCGTGTATCCCTGATACTTCAGGCTGTCAAAAATAGTCTGATCATCCGAGCCGTGGTTCCTCTGGCCCTTGATGGCGTTCGCCGCCACCTGCGCCCGCTGCGGGACACTCGACTGGCTTGCTGTTCTTCCGGTGCTCTGGTTCTGTCTGTTACTTGTCCCAGTACCCCACTTGTTTGCCGGGTCTCCTTTCCAGCTCTGCCCCGTCAGACCTCGGTTCGTCTCCAACAGGTTCGGGGTGTCGTCCTTTATCCAGCCCGCATCCGTCAGCGTCCGCTTGTAAAAATCGTACAGCGGCTCATTTCCCTTCATAGAGGAAAATGTCTTTGCCATACTTTGCAGCTGACTGTTCGTCCAGCTGCTCCCGCTGCCTTTCGTTCCGCTGCTCCTTCTGCCCGAAGAGCTGCCCGAGCCGCCTGCGCTCTTTGTTGCCAGCGTCGTTGCAAGCTGCCGTCCTGCGATCGTCCTGTAATTTCCCACAGAGTTCGGATCCAGGCCGTACAGTTCCAGCACCGCCCGTGCAGCCTCGTCGCTGCCGCCGCCTGCCAGCCCGGCTGCGGTCGTGAGCGCACCCGCCTTGTCTGCGCGGGTGATGGGTGCGCCGCTGTAATTGTCGAAGATTCCAGTGTCCAGACCATACCGGCCCAGCACGGCGTTCGCGGCATCGCCCGCCCCCTGCTGGTACAGGTTGAACGCCTGCTCGTAGGCATTCAGTGCATCGCTCTGGCCGGTGCGCTCTTTGTTGTACTCCCACTGTTCCCGGGCAAATTCGTTCTCCCACTGCTGCTGGGTGTAGCCCTTGTAGGTGTCGTAGGCCGTCAGCCCGGCTTTGCCCACGTTCTTGGCCATCTCCCACAGGTTCGAGAGGAAATCGCTTTTCTCCTGCGCTGCCTGATCTGCCCGGCTCTTCTTGTAGTCCCGCCAGTCCTGTGCATTGGCCACGGCTCCCTGATGCTCCGCCGCCTCGAGGCTGTCCTGATTCTGCAGCGCACTCAGCAGCCCCGAGAGGCCGTTCTGCTTCAGCTGGTACATGGTCAGGGCCTTGTCCCGCAGTCCGGCCAGCCCGTCGTCCACGTTGGCCATGGCCTGCTGGTATCCCTGCCGGGCCACGCTGCCCGCATAGCTCGAGCCGTACCCGCCGCTCAGCGCAGCCGCACCGGCAGCGGCATTCTCAGCCGCAGCTCTGGCGTTTGCCTGAGCACCGGCCCGGTACTGCCGGTAGAGTTCGCTGTCCGTGCCTACATCATAGCCCGCATTGCTGGCCGCGCCCATGCTGTCCAGCGCCTCATTGATCCGGTCGGTATACCTGCTCTGGTACACCCCCGGCATCGCGTTCTCCGCGTCCTTCAGCGCCGCCTGCGCGTCCTTGTATCTCTTAAAAACTCCCATCTTTCAAATCCTTTCCTTGATTCTTGACTGTCCGGGTTGCGGCTCCCAGCGTCTGCCGCGCTGCCGCTTGCATCCCGCTGGCCGCAGCCCCAACAGCTCCTCCCTGCTTCCTCCACTGGCGGCGGTCGTCGCCGTTGCCCTCGCTAGGGGAGCTGGCGCCGCATGGCGCCTGAGAGGTCCTTCCGAGATAGTGCTCTCCCGGGGAGTTGCTTTGCGCCGCGCCGTCAGGCGTGACGGAGAGGTTTTTGACCGCTCAGCCCCTTCCCGGGCAGGGCGTTTTTCTTTACATGAAAAGAAGGGGCAGCAGGGTCGCTCCCACGCTCACTACGGTGTTCCAAAATCCCGAGCGCCGGTTCTTCTTTGCCTGTGCCTCGCTGGCCGCCTGATTGTATGCGTTCTGGTAGTAGTTGCGCTGGTTCTCCCAGTTCTGGTAGTTGGTCTGGTATTTCTCGTAGTCCTGCGCCTCGGCCTGCTGGTATCCGCTCAGCTGGTTCTGCAGGTCGCTCTTTTTCTGGGTGTACTGGTTCAGCGCCTGGCTGTACAGACTGTTCGTGGCGCTGCTCAGGCCCGCCATGGCATTCTGGTAGGCTCTCTGGCCTGCCTGGGTGCCGTAGCTCGAGCCGTACCCGCCCGAGATGGCGCTGGCGTTGGCCTGCGCGTTCTCATTGGCCAGCTTCGCCTGCCGGGTGTAGCTGTTCTTGTACTGCTCGTAGGCCGCGTCTCGGGTGGGGTCGTAACTGAAACCCTTCATCCCGTCCAGCTGGCCCATCACGCCGTCGATCTTGTCCTTGTACTGGCTGGTGTAGTCGCCCGGCTTCTTTGCTTCCCACTCCTCCAGCTGCGCTCTCGCATTACTCAAATTGCTCATAGTCCATATCCTCCTGTCCTCGTAATCGAGGCCCGCTCTTTTGCGCCCTGTCGGGCCTCAGGTGTTCCGCTCAGACTTCCCCGGCCTGCCAAAGGCTCACCCATTCGGGGGAGCTGTCGGCGCAGCCGACTGAGAGGGCTATTTCAGCTTCTCCTGTAAGTCCCCCGAGAGATTCTCGGTGTCAATATTGCTCAAAATATATTCCAGCTGCTCCTGCATCTGGTACAGATAATTCCTCAGCTCCCGGGCGCTGGCCGTATCCAGCCCCTCCAGCCTCGGCATGGAGATCTTCGAAAGCCCTACGATACTAGCCACGTCTCGGTACACCTCCGTTCACTCTTCCGCCCTCGCTGCTGCTCAGCGTCATGGCGATGCTCCTCACTGCGATCTGCCCTTTTCCGGTCAGGCGCAGCCGCATGGTGTCGTGACGGGTCGGGACGAAGGGCAGGTTCACTCTCACACGCTTCCCTGCGGTGTCCACCCGGCCCATCTCCTGCCACTCGCCGCCGTCGAAGCTGGCCCAGAGCGTCACCACGGTCCGCTCCATCGCGTCCAGCCGCACCGTCACCCGGCTGCAATACTTGTCGTCCGGGCTCCCGAGTCCGATGTCACCGGTCACAGCCTCGTATTCCACCGTGTCCTCTTCGCCGCTGACCTCCCGGCTTCCGTCTGCGGCCCAGATGGCCTCTTTGTCCCAGAGATAGAGCTGTCGCCCGGTGCTGCACATGGCCCAGCCGGTGGCGTCTTCCTCGTGCCAAAGCCCTTTCTCAGTGTCGTATACCAGCAGCCGCTGCCCGCCGGAGCTTTCGGTGTGCAGATAGTACCGGCCCACCAGCCCTCCGGCGGCGGCTCTCGTCACATGGCTGAGGCGTTCTTCGTCCAGCGAGGCCGACACCTTGGTGGGCAGGCTGCCGTCCCACGCCATGACGCCGTCCATCGAGAGGTAGTACAGCGTCTCGTTGATGACGCAGAGACTCTGGTGCGCACCTTTGGCCACGCCCGAACACTGGATGCTGCTCATCTGGTAGTCGCTGGGCTTGGTGCCGTACAGCTTGTGCAGACCGTTCTCCTTGAAGAAAAGCACGTATCCCATGCAGGTGGCCGCACCGGTAAAGGCCCCGTCGCTGCCCACGGTCACGGCGTAGCTGTCCGCTGCCGTTCCCCGGTAGGAGAACCAGTTGGTGGCGTCGCCCAGCTTGCAGGCATAGATGACGTTTTCGGTGCTCGAGCAGCCCCATACACGGTTGTTGTGCTCCGTCAGCCAGTCGAGGTTCGGCACCCGCCGCTGGGCCGTCACGTCCGGGAAAGGCCCGTCGAAGGTCTGGGTGGTCTTGCCGTCCATGGCCGTCCACACCACGCTCTGGCCTGTCACCACGCAGGTGCCGTAGTACAAAACGCTCTCGATGTCCGGCGCGATGGAGAGGATGACCGAGTCTCCGGCCACGTCGTCCACCACTACGTCCCCGCTGAAATCAGAAGAGTAAGCATTCTTCACCACAGACGGGATGCCCGTCAGCGTCACAGTGTCCCCGGCTTTGAAAGCTTCGCCCAGCCCCTTGCAGGTCACGCGGCAGTAATTCAGTAGGATGTTCTGCCAGCCGCCCGCCGTGCTGTAAAGCTTCAGGGCGTCGCGGTAGCTCCACGGGGCGTCTTCGGCCTGTTTGAGCCAGACATCGCCGTTCTCCGGGCTTTCCGGTTCGGTCGCACCGAACAGATTCGGCGTGTACACTACACCGGCAGCATCGCAGGGGGTCACGGTCAGACTCACTCCGCCCTGCTGCCAGCTGGACCCCAGCGCACTCAGCGTTCCGCTCGCAGTGTCAAAGGACATCTTGTCCGGCCAGATGAGCACCGTACCGCCGAGCGCTGCGAATACCTTCGGCGTGTCCGTGAGCGTGCAGCCAGGCACGGCCTTTCCGTTATAATACAGAGTCGTGCCGGCGCACCAGAGCAGCCCGTCTCCGGCTGCGAACAGACCGTTCGGCGTGCCGCTGCACGGGTAGATGCGCGTGCGTCCGGGGCGTGTCGAGAACAGGGGGCTGTCCGCTGCCGAGCCGTTGGTCATCTCGTAGATGCCGCCCTCGGGGCAGGACGGGCGGTGGTCGTAGCCGCGAAAGTCCGTCTGCACATGGCGGACGGCAGCCATGCGCCGCGGAAATGTGGGTAGATACATGCCTTGCCTCCTTACAGGTTGAGCGGCTCGCCGTTGTGATACAGTTCGCCGCACAGGTCGATCTTCCCGGCCGAGAGCATCAGCTCCGGCAGATCGCCGCGCGTCGCGGAGATCACCGCGCCGCTCTTGTGAAAGATGAGATATTTGCGCTCGAGGCTGTTCTGGCTGCCGATGTGCAGCGTGTCGGCCACGGTCGTGATGCCGTTGAGGTCGATCTTGTCGGCCGAGAGCGCGATGCTGCTGTTGCCGTTGTTGATGGCGGCGACGATGGCTGCCGCGTTCACGCCGTTGGCATCGGTCACGAGCGCGATGCGTGCGCCCTGATCGCTCACGGTCTGCTCGAGTGCGGCAACATTGCCCTCGGCCGACGTCAGGCGTGTCTGCAGGGTGCCGGCGTCGAGGCTCAGCTGTGTGATGCTGCCGTCCGCGCCGTCGATGCGCGCGCGGATCGGCGAGAGCAGCCGCGAGAGCGCCGCAGTGTTGAAGTTCTCCGCGCCGAGGTTCGACAGCGTGTACTGCAGCGCCTCCAGCAGCCGCGGCACGGTCTCCTCCAGCGCCGTGAGCCGCTGCTCGACGGTCTCCTGACCGGTGCGCTCCGGCAGGGAAAGCTCCAGCGGGGAATAGTCCGTCATGCGTCGTCATCCCCTCCGCCGTGCTGCGATATGTCTGCGCGCAGCACGGCGATCGCCCGCACGAGAAACTGCGGCAGCGGCGCGCCGAGCGCACCGGCGTTTTCGACCACACTGCCGAGCTCCGTCAGCAAATACCACGCCGTCACGAGCGGGCACAGCAGCACGTCATAGTGTGCGCCCAGTCCCGGCACGCTGCCGAGCAGCGCCCGCAGTGCGAAGTCCAGCAGCGCCGCCACCAGCACGCCCGCTACGCTGCCCGCCTTGTGCCACAGTCCCTCGCGGGCGCAGCGGCTGCTCCATGTGCCTGCGCGCAGAGCGGCAGCGCTGCCGGTGGCATAGTCGAGCAGCATGGCCAGAAACCAAGCGGCCGCAAGCCACCCGGTCCAGCCCCAGAATGCCGTCAGCGCTGCGGCGGCCGCTGAGACCGCCGCTTTGATCGTTGTGAGTCTGTCCATTTACGTCTCCTTTTGTTCGTCCAGCATTCGCTGGCACACGATCATCGTGCGGATCATGTCCAGCGACAAGTCCAGCTTGCCGTTTCCGACACCGCTGAGTACACCCCGGTCGATCAGCCGCTGCACGCCCGCGCGTGCCCATTGCGGCATCTCCGCCACGGAATCATAGCGCGGCATATCCAACGCCTCCTCTCGCGCTCCGTTTTTCATCGCCTCGGCGACGTCGCGCCGAAAGCCGTCCATCGTGCAGCCGGTGTGATACTGCTGCCACAGCAGCTCGGGGTCTGCGTGGTTGCTCGCCACGCCGCGCCGATGTCCCTCGGCGTGCCCGATGATGACGCCATCCTGTGCCGGGTCAAGTTCGTACTGTTTACACAGCTCAGCAAACAGCTCCACCACCGTGCGGTACGTGCCCGCGATCTGCTCCGCTGCCTCGCTGCGTGTCATGCCCGCGCTCGGCTCGGTCATCTCTATGCCGATGTGGGATGCGTTTGCCGCGCCGCCGCAGTGCCAGCCGCGCATTTCCCACGGCAGCGTCTGATACACCGTGCCGTCCGCCTGCGCGAACGCGTGCACGCAGACAGATACGCCGCCCGGCTGATACTGGTTAAAGCTGCGCGCAAACACCGCCGCCGATGGCTGCGGCGTTCCGACACTGTGCAGCATGATGCCGCGCGGCGTCAGCGGTGCGCCCGCCTGATAGCATTTGTTTTTGACTGCAAACGCCTCAATGATTTTCATCTTGCGCCTCCTTATTCGATCGGTTCGTCGAGCGTGATGATCAGGTTCTCGCCCTTGCCCTTTGCGCTCACGCGAAAATACGCCGCAGAGGCGGGCACATTGCTCGCTGCTTCCGTCACCTGAAACGTCATGGCCGTGGTGCTCTCCGGGATACTGCTCGGGAAATACACGCTGACGTCGATCTTGTTTGCGGGCATAACGGCTTTAAGCAGTTGAAATGCACTGTCATACCATCCGACGCGGGAATACGGTTCCGCCTTCGAGAACGTGATCCCCTCACCGGCGATGCGGTAAACGTGCTTCGTCACATTGCCGGGCAGCGGAATGAATCCGCTTGTCACAAATCCGCTGCCACTCTGCGCGTTTCCGGACGATGATAGGTTGTATCCATTCTGATACGGCATGGACGCGCCGCTGCTGTCAACAGCCGTGGGTACAAGGTTTGTGTACGTCACAGGCTTTGACGCGCTCGCCGTGATGGTGATGTCCCCAGTCACGCGCGCGATGGACACCACGCCGGTCGCGGCATTGTATGCCGTCGCTGTGATGTCCGTACCGCCCATGCTGACCGTGACGGTGTCGAAGGTGTACCCGTTTTTCGGTGTCAGCGTGGTCGTGTATGCCGCGCCGTCTTCGACGGCGGCCGCGGCGTTGCTGCCGGTGCAGCCTGTGAGCGTCGTCTTGACGGTGCGCATGACCACTGTGAAATCGAACGACAGCGTGCGGTCATAGCCCGCGCCGTAGCAGAATGAATAGATTTTTTTGTCTGCCGGATTGATGACGTTGACGGTGAAGGCCGTGTCGGTCGCGCCCGGCGCTTTGCTGTGGGTCGTCTCCTCGCCGAATTCGATCTGGTTGCTGTCCAGCCGGTTGTTATCGCCCACCTCGTTCGTCCGGTAGTAGTTGGCGGACGGGCAGCAGATGCGCAGCGCTGCCATCTGCTGCGTCGGCGGGTCGGACTGGGAAACGTTGTCCGGCACAACGTAGATCCTGGATGTCTTGAAGTTGTGCAGATGCCCATGGAAATTCCCGTAGCAGACCGCGCCGTTTTTCCCCGCGAAGGAGACCGTCTCACTGCCGATCGTGACGCTGCCGCCGTCCAGATACGCCTTGAGCACCTTGCCGCCCGCCCGCGCGCTGCCCCAGTCCAGCGGGTAGTGTCCGAGGATCACAAAGCCCCACGCCGCGCTGTCCGCCTTGCTGCCGAGGTCGGCAAGCGTCTGCGCGAACCACAGCAGCTGTGCCTCCGAGAGCGCGTTGGCCGCGGTTTCTCCGCCGGTGATCTCGCCCTCGACGGTGTTGAGATTGATGATGCGCAGCTTCTTTCCGGGAAGATCCCGGTAGCAGTATCCGGCCTCCGCGCTGCCGTAGACCGCGCCCGCGTTGTAGTCGGAAAAATACTTCCGGATCAGCGCCGCGCCGTACAGATTCGTGAGGCTTCCGGTCTCGGCTGCGAAGTATTCGCCCGTGTCGTGGTTTCCGGGCGTCCAGAGCTGCGGGATGCCGCGCAGGCCCTCCTCGATCCAGCGGTGAAATTCCCTGCACTGCGCCTCGAACTGCGCCGCCGTGGTCGTCTTGTACCCGAAGGTGAGATCGCCCAAAAACGCCGCGAAATCCAGCGGGATCACGTGCGACAGCGCCTTGATCGCGCGGCAGGCGTCCATGTTTCCGGTGTCGATGTTTGCCTTCCAGCCCGTGGATTCGTCAGTTGCGTGGTGTGCATCAGCGACCGTCACAAAGACGATGCTCGACGCAGTCTTCACGGCCTGCACCTTCTGCGCCAGCGTGAGCACGCCGTCCTTGACGTAGTCCGGGATGTCAGCGTGGGCGATCTGATCGCCGTCCGGGATGCTGCGCACCGCCGCGCCCATCTGCGCGATCCTGTACGTTTCTGCACCGCCTGTTTTCTCGCGGATGGCGTCGGCGATGTCCTGCACGGAGGCTTCTTCGTAGAGCTTTTTCATCAGTAGCTCACCTCCGTGCCGTCGGCGATCGTCACGGTCTGCGCCGTGCTGCCGTCGTACATAACCGTCGTGCCGCCGATGCGGATCGTCAGCGCCTTCGGGTTCGGCAGCGCGGCGGGCGCGATGTTCTGCGTCATCAGCTCGATCCTGACCGGGACATCCCAGACATCGCCGGTCGTTTTCGCCTGAAGCTTGACGGCGCAGAACGTGTGCCGCTCGGAATCGGCCACAAGCGACGAGAATGTGAGGATGCCGTTCGTCGCGCCCTGATAGAGCATCAGAAAGTGCTCGCCTTGAAACGAAAGCTGCGCATAGACGCGGTGCGTCGGGTTTGCGCTGACGTAGGCGTACAGCTCGGCCGGCGTCATGTCGGCCGTCGTGCCGGACAGATCGCCGCCGACGTGGATGATCCGCGTCTGCTGCGCCATGCCGTCGAGCTTTTTCTTGTCCGCTGCCGACATCAGACCGGCTGCCGCCGGCGTTGCCTCCGCTTGTCCGGATTTTTGGTCCCACGCTGCCGCCCGCTCCGCCGTGATGCCGTCGAGCACGGCCTTGTTCGCGTGCCGGTGGCGCATGGCGGAGTTCATGGCGATCTGGTGGCTCTGTCCCGGCGACGGGACGGCGGCGCCGTTCGTGCGCTGGTGCCACTTCGCATATTCGTCGAGTGCGGCGTTGAACAGCGCCATGCTGTCAGCGTAGTGTGCGGTCTCGTGCGCGGCGTAGTCGCACATGGCGATGACGTAGTACACGTACAGCCGGTCAAACGGCGCTGGCACGAGCAGCACGGTGCCGCGTTCGGTGTCCGCGTCATAGGTCACGCACTGCTCGGGCGCTGCGTCGAGGATGCGCATCTGGATCATATGCTCGCACTCGTTGAGCCACTGGATCTTTGCCGCGTCGTCCCACGCATTTGGGCAGATCGCGTCGATGCGCGTGAGCGCCTGCTGAAGCGTCGCCATGCTCAGAGCCCCAGCGCACCGCTCTCGGCGGCAAAGCGGGCGGTCTCGCGCTCGATGAGCGCGCCGGTGCGCGCATCCTGCGCCTCACCCTGCGCGAGCACGAGAGCAAAGCGGCGCGCGATCGTCACGTCCTCGCCGCGCGGGATGCGCACGGTCTCACCGTTGACGGTCACGATCTTATCCTCCTTGTAGCTGCCGTTGTCACGAAACAGGTGCACGGTCACGGGTTCGCTCAGCCAGGCCTCGGCGGCGCGGTCGGTCATTTTTCTGGTTGCCATAGTGTATTCCTCCTTGTTATAGGTGCGCCTCCCGCCGCAAGGCGGGAGGGTCAATTTGTAAAGAGCCTCGCAGAGTTTCGCCGCCGGAGCGGCGAAAGAAAGCGAAATCATTTTCTCAGGCGACATGTGCGGCTGAGAAAATACTTCTCGGCCTGCAAAC
>OGLN01002308.1_pt1 | contig 12036 bp, 10 predicted proteins | sample 1572641 | NCBI WGS metagenome assembly OGLN01 (sample SAMEA2581903, study PRJEB24529) | metagenome | biome: Human gut stool | place: China | collected 2011
TAATATAAGATTTTTGTTCGCCGTTTCCACAAGGGAACGGCGAATTTTTTGTGCAAATCGGCGTTAGGCCGCTCGATTCATGGCACGGACGTGAGCTTGCAGCGTCCAACACGGGACATTTTTTGATATTTTACTTCCGCTGTATCGTGATTGTTCTTGCTTGACATGAAAATACCCCCAGAGTACGCAGAGTTTTCTTTTTACTCTGTCTACTCTGGGGGCAGCATATCATGTTGAGGATACAGGCCGGGGGCTTTCCATCTATGCGTCAGAAAGAGATGAGAGGCTTACTTTTTTTCGCCCTTGGGCAGCAGACCGGCGCGCTCCAGAGCCGGGCGCAGGGCCAGATACAGGATGACTACGCAGATGGTGGAGGCTACGCTATTGACAAAGGTGACACCACCGGCGATCTTGGACAGGGCCTGTGCCACAGTGTACTCCTGGCCAAAGATGTAAATGTTGCGGAAATAGCCCAGGAACGGGTCGGTGATGACGTTCAGCAGCAGGCCGGAGCCGCCTGCCACGATGACCTTGAGCAGGTAGCCCTTGCTGTGGCGGTCAAGATCGCGCAGCTTGAACACCTTGTGGGCCACGGCACCGCAGGTGATGCCGATGATGAACTTCAGCACAAAGGTGGTCACGGCATAGCCCGGGTCACCGGCCAGGATATCGGCCAGAGCCAGACCGATCGCACCGGCCAGGCCGCCGGAAACGCCGTCCAGCAGCAGGGCGGTCAGGGCGGTGAAGGTGTTGCCCAGATGGAACGAGGAGCCGCCGTAGAACGGCACGCGGAAGAACAGGTATGCCACCAGGCTCAGCGCGGCCATAACGCCGGTCAGGGCCAGCTCCTTGGTGGTAAAGGTGCGTTTGTACAGCACACTGCCGAACAGGATGACAACGATCACCACAGCCAGCAGCAGCCACATTGCAGTTGTAGACATGATTTTTCCCTCCAAATTTCTTCGGGGCGAACCCCCTCCGTGCTGCTCTGCAGGATCGTTCGTCCGTTTCAAAGCAACTTACCCATAAAACTACTTGACATTTGGGTGTGTAGTTGGTATGCTCCTATTATACGCGAAACTGGCACCATGAAAATACCCAGAATAAAGTTTTTTTATGGGGTCAGTTTGGCAAAGCATCCAAAAAGGGGAGAGGTCTTATGTTTCATCTGACAACAGCACTGGATGCCGCCAGCGGGGTGCCGCTGTACGAGCAGCTCTATGAGAGCCTTGCCGTCGAAATGCGCAGCGGGGCCATTCCGGCGGGCACCCGGATGCCCGGCAAGCGGCGGCTGGCGGCAGAGCTGTCGGTGTCTGTCAACACGGTGGACGCGGCATATCAGATCCTGGCGACCGAGGGCTACATGGAGCCGCGGGAGCGCAGCGGCTTTTATGTACAGGAATATCTTGCCCTGCCCACCCGGCCCGAAGAAGTGCCGCCCCCGGTGTCTGCCGCTCCGCCGGAAGCAGCCGAGCCGCCCGTCCGGTTCGATCTGTCCACCCGGGGCGTGGACCCGGGGCTGTTCCCGTTCCGCACCTGGGCCCGGCTGCAGAAAGAGCTGCTCTATTCCTCACCCCAGCTGCTGACCAATGGCGATGCACAGGGGGACGTGGAGCTGCGGCAGGCGCTGGCGGACTATCTGGAGGAATACCGGGGCGTGCGGTGCACCGCCGAGCAGGTGGTGGTGGGTGCCGGTATGGAGTATCTGCTGAGCCTGCTGGCCCCGCTCCTGCCCGGCAAAACGGCGGTGGAAAACCCCGGTTACCAGCGCGCGAAGCAGGTGCTGGAAAACAACGGCGTGGCGTGCTGCTGCCTGCCTGTGGATGCGGACGGCCTTTCTGTTGAGGCATTGTCCGGCTCGGGCGCGGCGGTGTGCTATGTCACGCCCAGCCACCAGTTCCCCACGGGCGTGACCATGCCGGCGGGCCGCCGCACGGAGCTGCTCCACTGGGCCTCCCGCTGCCCGGGCCAGCGGTATATCATAGAGGACGATTACGATTCGGAGTTCCGCTTTGATACCCGCCCCCTGCCCAGCCTGCAGGGTATGGCCGGGGCCGACGGCCCGGTGGTCTACCTCTCCACCTGCTCCCGCAGTCTGGCCCCCGGCATCCGCATCGCTTACATGGTGCTGCCCCGGCAGCTGCTGCCCGCCTGGCGGGCAAAGTACCGGATCTATTCCGGCACCGTCAGCCGGTTTGAGCAGCAGACCCTGGCCCGCTTCATCCGCGAGGGCTACTTTACCCGGCATCTTGCCCGGGAGCGCGTGGCCTACAAGGCCCGGCGGGATGCGCTGGCTGCCTCTCTGCGCGCTGCCTTTGCGCCGGACGAACTGACCCTGACCGGCCTGCACACCGGCCTGCATCTGTTGGCAAGGCTGAAAAATGCCCCGCCGGATGCCGCACTTCACGCCGCCGCAAAGGCGCAGGGCGTGGCCCTGAGCCTGCTGAGCGATTATGACCTGACCGGTGGGGAACAGGATTTTTCCGGTACGTTTGTGCTGGGCTATGGCTCCCTGAGCGAGGCATCGTTCCCCGAAGCGGGCGAAACGCTGAGGAAGGTCTGCACCGCCGCCCGGGAAGCGTCTGTGACCGTGTAAGTGCCCGCTTTTGCATCCCACGCCCCGGGCAGGGCCTCGGCGTGGGGGAGGGCGCTGTTGTTGGCCAGAAACTCCAGGACCGTGCCCAGCAGAGTGTAATCCTGCGCCGCAAAGTCGGTGAGCAGGGCCGTGCTGCTGGCCCGCAGGGCATCCGGCAGGGTGGCAGGCAACAGGGCGAGGTCCTGCCGGAAAAAGGCTTCCCATACTGCCGCCCGGGCGGCGGCCCGGCGGGCAGGCGGCAGGATGCCGTCCGCATCCCAGCCGGAGAGCAGAGCGTGGGCCTCCTTGGCCGAAATGCTCTGCACGGCGGCGGAAAGCCCGGTTTCGGCCAGCTCATCGGCAGTCAGTGCCCCCGAAAACCCCACCCGCACCGGCCCGTAACGGGAAGCAGTCTTTTCCAGCACGGCGGGGGACAGCGCCAGATAAAGCATATCCTCCGGCAGGCCCAGCACCTCCAGAAGCGCCTGACGGCACCGGGCGGGCCCCGCCGCTCCGTAGCAGTGGGCAAGGCTGGCAGTCTCTCCGTTGAAGGGAACCGTCAGCTCCCCCGGCACGGCCAGCAGGTTCAGACTGTTCTGGGCGGCGTTCAGGTAGACCAGCAAAAAGCTCGGCTGCTCCCCGGCGGTGCAGAGAAGCAGGGTCATCCGGTGCTCGGCCCGGGGCAGCTGGATGGGCACCCCGCTCTGGGGCTGGGCGGTCTGGATGCGGGTGCGCACCATCTGCCGGGTGAGCAGGACTGTGCCGCCCACCAGCGGCAGCAGCACCAGAAGTGCCGCCCCCAAAGCCGCCCAGAAGGGCCTCCAACCGTTTTTGTGCATCCCGTGTTCCTCCGTTCCGTTTTGGAACAGGGTGGGCCGGGATGCGCTTTTTTATACAGAAACCGCTGCCCGGGCATGAAAACGCCCCCTGTGCCATACAGTAGAGCACAGGGGGCGTTTGTGTATGTGGGAGAGCTTGGCGCGGGTGAATGCGGTGGTCGGCGGTGTGGTATGGGGGCCGGTGGGGCTGGCACTGCTGTTTGGCACCGGCTGCCTGCTGACAGTGCGCATCGGATTTTTCCAGCTGCGGTATTTCGGGTACTGGATGCGCCACACCATCGGGGCCATCTTCCTGGACCGGAATGTGACCGCCCACACGGACGATGAAGCCATCAGCCAGTTCCAGAGCCTTTGCACGGCGCTGGCGGCGACCATCGGCACCGGCAACATCGTGGGTGTGGCGGCAGCCATTCTGGCGGGCGGGCCAGGGGCTGTGTTCTGGATGTGGGTCATGGCCCTGCTGGGGATGATGACCAGCTATGCCGAGAACGTGCTGGGCATCTGCTACCGCCGCCGGGATGCCGCCGGAAGATGGTGCGGCGGGCCCATGTACTATCTGGCCGAGGGGCTGGGCGGCGGCTTTGGCCGGGCACTGGCGGTGCTGTTTGCCTGCTTTTGCGTGCTGGCCAGCTTCGGCATGGGGAACATGAGCCAGATCAACTCCATCGCGGGCAATCTGCAGGCAGTGTTCCGGGTGCCGCCGGTGGCAACGGGCATCGTACTGGCCCTGCTCACCGGGCGGGTCATACTGGGCGGGCTGAAGCGGGTGGCCGCAGTCACGGAGGCCATCGTCCCGCTCATGGCCCTGTTCTACCTGTTCGGGGCGCTGACCGTGGTCTGTGTCCATTGGGCGGCTGTCCCGGCGGCATTCGCGGCCATCTTCCGGGGGGCGTTTGGCTTGCAGGCCGCCGGGGGCGGGGTGCTGGGTTACGGCATGGCCCGGGCCATCAGCTGGGGATTCAAGCGGGGAGCCTTTTCCAACGAAGCAGGACTGGGCGCATCGGTGCTGGTGCACTGCGCGGCCAACGTGGAGGAGCCTGTCCAGCAGGGAATGTGGGGGATGTTTGAGGTGTTTGCAGATACCATGGTGGTCTGTACCCTCACGGCCCTTGTGGTACTCACCAGCGACCTTGTGGATCTGGACACCGGTGCGGCCCTGACCGACGTGGAAGGCTCCGCACTGGTGGGGCAGGCCTTTTCCACGGTGTTTGGGGCGTTCGGGCCGCAGTTCATCGCGGTGTCGGTCCTGCTGTTTGCCTATTCCACTACGCTGGGGTGGAGCCATTACGGCACCCGGGCAGTGGTGTATCTGCTGGGGGAGCGTGCCGCCGCAGGATATAAACTGGTGTTTGCGGCCATGGTGCTGGTGGGTGCTGTGATGAAGCTGGACTTGGCCTGGGCGCTCTCCGATACCTTCAACGGCCTGATGATGCTGCCCAATCTTGTGGGCGTGGTGGGGCTTTCGGGGGTGGTGGCCCGGGAGACACAAGCGTATCTGAAACGAAAATGACCCTCTCCGTCCCTGCAGTCTGTCTGTCAGATGCGGGATGGAGAGGGTCATTCTTTATCGCTTCTTTTGATTCGGCTTCGGGGCAGGCCGCTTCAGGCTATGCACTGCATCCCGCCCGGCGGCGATGCCGCTGCCAAAGGCCCAGTGCAGGTTGAAGCCGCCGCAGCTGCCGGCGCAGTCCAGCGTTTCACCCACAAAGTAAAGGCCGGGGCAGCCCTTGAACTGGAAGCTGGGGGTCACTTCGGTCAGGCTCAGGCCGCCGCCGGTGGTCTGGGCCTGCTTCCAGCCGCAGGGGGTCAGGCCCTCGAACAGCCAGTGCTTGGCCGTGTTGGCCAGCACTTGCCAGGCGGCATCCGGCAGGGTGTCCACCGGTTTTTCAGGCAGCTTTGCCGCTGCCCACAGGGCGCGGCCCAGCTTGGGATTGAGCAGGCCTGTCCAGAAATCCGCAGGTGCCTTGCCCGGCAGCAGGGGCACCCGGGCTGCAAACAGGGCGGTCAGGGCAGTCTCGTCCAGCATGGGGAAGAGGTCCAGCTCAACGGCCGGGCGCTTTGGCCCCCGCCCCGGGGCCAGATGGCCGGACAGCTGCATGATGCAGATGCCCGAAAGCCCGTAGTCCGTGAACTGCACCTCGCCGTTTTCCACAGCCACGGTGCAGTGGCGGTCGAGGTCCAGCAGGGTGGCGGCGGCTTTGGCCCGGATGCCGGCCAGAGATCGGTTGGGCTTTGCTGTCTGCAGGGCGGTCAGGCAGGGGTACAGCGGCTCCAGCTTTCCGCCGCACTGGGCGGCGAATCGGGTGCCGAAGCCGTCGGTGCCGAACTGCGGCCCGGCATTGCCGCCCATGGCGCAGATGACGGCATCGGCCCGCAGGGTCTGGTCCTGGCCCTCGGCATCCTCGCACAGGATGGTGTAGCCGCTGCGGTTCTGGCTCAGGGTCTGCACAGTGCAGCCGGTACGCACCTCCACGCCCAGCCGGGCAAGGTGGCCTTCCAGCAGGGCCAGCACGTCAGCGGCCTGGTTGGAGTAGGGGTACACCCGCCCGGCCTCATCGGTGCGGGTGTACAGGCCCAGCGCCGCGAACCATTCCAGCGGTGCGGCGGCATCCACCGCGGCCAGCAGGGGCCGCAGGGCGGCGGGGTCAGCGGTGAAATACTGCTCCGGTGCAATGCCGGTGTTGTCCAGATTGCAGCGGCCGTTGCCGGTGGCCAACAGCTTTTTGCCGCACCTGGGGTTGCGGTCCAGCACCGTCACCCGCACTGCCCCTGCCGGGGCAGACTGGGCGGCGGCCAATGCGGCGGCAAGGCCCGCTGCACCGCCGCCCAATATCACGATCTGCTGCATAAGAGCACCCCCCTCAGAAATCCATACATTTTATTATAACATACACAGCAGCAAAAGGATAGAAGAATGCCCCAAATTTGCAGCGAATAATCTTTGACGAAAGCCTTGACAGAAAAAGCAGAATTTGGTAGTGTTGATTCGACGGAATTGCGTGGTTTCGCAGGCTGTGGAAATGCGGCCGGAAAAGGGCAGAGAGTTGGGACTCTGCTGAGGAGAAGCTGAATATGTGGAAGAAAAAAGAAAGATGGACGGCAGCTGCGCTGCTGCTGGCGATGGTCGTGGTGACAGGTCTGTGCTGGTACGTCCTGTACATCCGGCAGCAGTTCTATGACGAAGGCACCCGCAACCTGCTGGAGACCTATGAGCAGGTGGATAAGGCGTTTACCATCTTCAGCCGGAGCAACTGGAACATGCTGAACGAGTGGGGCAAGAGCCTGCAGGCTGCCAATGAGGAGGGCCTGGCGGAGGAACGCCTGCGCAGCTATGAGGCCGAGCGGGAGATCTGGCGGTACAGCAGCGTGTATCTGTTCAATGAAAACTGCGAATATTGGAGCATCCGGGGCAAGCATGAAAAAGTGGATCACCTCTGGACGGCCTTTGAGGAGATGTACCGCACCGGCAAGCCTACGGTGTCCAGCTACATCATGCGGAGCGGGGAGCGCCGGGTGGTATACTCTGCGCCCATTGCGCCGGTGGAGATCGACGGCACCACCTACACCAGCCTTGCCGTGAGCTATCGGAATAAGACCATAGAGGAATTGATCGGCGGCAGTGCTTACGGCGGCCAGAGCGACTGCTACATCATCCATCCCGATGGCGATGTGATGCTCTCGGAGGAGCCCAAGAGCGAGATCGAGGACTGGATGGACAACCTGTTCGACTACCTGCAGAAGTATGCGCAGGTGGATGCGGGTACACTGACCCGGGCCCGGCAGGACGTGGCAGAGGGCCGCAGCGGCAGCCTTTCCTACTGGCTTGAGGGCAAGAGCTATTATCTGGTCTACCAGCCTGTGGGCTTTCAGGATCTGTCCATTGTGGGCATCGTCGGCCGTGACGTGGTGGACAGTGGAATGCGGAAGATCCAGAACGCCACCATCCTGCTGCTGGCTGGGCTGTTCTTCTGCGCAGGCATCGTGCTGGTGCACGGTGTCCGCACCGATGCCCGCCTGCGCGTGGAGGAAAAGGAGCGCGCCCTCCGGCAGGAAGGGGAGGCCCGCCAGCAGATGGAGGACCTGGCCAACACCGACGGCCTGACCGGACTGTATAATGAACGCTATTTTGACGCATTGTTGAAAGAAAACGAGCTGAACAGGACACCGTTTGTTCTGTTCTACCTCGACCTTGACCGTTTCAAGCCTGTGAACGACCGTTACGGCCACGATGTGGGTGACCAGCTGCTCAAGGAGGTGGCCAGCCGCCTGCGGGGCTGCGTGCGGGAGAGCGATGCGGTGTTCCGCATCGGCGGGGATGAGTTCGCCCTCATCGTCAACGGAACCGTAACGGAGGGGTTCTGCAAGAGTCGGGTGGAAAAGATCAAGGCAGCCATCCGGGAGCCTTACCGCCTGAAGGATGCAGAGGTGCAGGTTGGCACCAGCTGCGGCTGTGCGGTCTACCCCTGCGACAGCGACGATGTGCGTGCCATCCGCATCCTGGCCGACCACCGGATGTATGAGGACAAGCAGCGCTCCGGCAGGAGCTGCGAGTGACGAGAACGATAAAAGATTTCTCCCAGTTTCTTGTGCTTTCTCCCAAAATGAGCGTATAATTGGGAGAAGGAAGAACGGGCTGGGAGAAGGAATGGGTGAATCATGCGTACATTTGATTATAAAAAGATTGCAGAATACTCCTGGGATAATGAGGTCTTGTCTTATGTTGCGAAGATCCATGAATGCAAGGGGCGGCAGGAACTATATCTGAAACAAAGGCCCGCTGAATTGGAGCGGCTGGTGGAGATCGCAAAGATCCAAAGTACAGAGTCCTCCAATCGGATCGAAGGGATCATCACGACCAATGCACGCCTGAAACAGCTGGTTGAAGATAAAACGACTCCACGTAACCGGGACGAAATGGAGATATTGGGATATCGGAATGTTTTAAATCTCATCCACGAGAACTATGCCTATATTCCGGTAGAGCCGGGGTACATCCTGCAACTGCACCGTGATCTGCTGAAATATACGAATTTGACCTATCGAGGACATTTTAAGACTACACCCAATGAGATCGATATGACCCTTCCCAGCGGGGAACGCCATGTGCTGTTCCGCCCGCTGGAACCATACGAGACACCGGGTGCTGTGGAGGCACTTTGCTGCACTTATCAGGATGTGCTGCACAGAGAACTCGTTGATCCCCTGCTTTTGATCCCCTGTTTTATCTTGGATTTTCTCTGTATCCATCCTTTCAATGATGGTAACGGCAGAATGAGCCGGCTGCTGACCCTTTTGATGCTGTATCAGAATGGATATGTTGTGGGGCAGTACATCAGCATTGAAAAAGCAATTGCAGAGACTAAGGATGAGTACTATGCAGCACTGGCGCAGGCTGATCAGCACTGGCATGAGGAGGAAAATGACCCGACACCGTTTATCAAATATATGCTGGCGGTGATCTGCTCCTGCTATCAGGATTTTGAGCAGCGGGTCGATCTGGTCGGCGGGGGACAGAAGCGCGTGACGGCGTACGAACGAGTGCGCAGTTATGCGATGGAAAAGCTGGGAGCCTTTACAAAACAGGAGGCCGCAGAGGCCTGCCCGGGCTTTGGTACAAGCTCGATTGAAAGCGCGCTGAAAAAACTGACAGAGGAGGGCGTTCTGGAGAGGAACGGCGCGGGCAGAAAGACGCAGTATGTGCGCAGGTAAGGCTCCGGCCGGAGCTGAATGAATAATTCCCTTCCTGTTTCCACAGAATAACCATACTTCACAGAAATCTGGAAGCAAAACCGGAACATGGAAAGGAAGGGAACCTTATGAAAGCAACCGGCATCGTGCGCCGCATCGATGAGCTGGGGCGGGTGGTCATCCCCAAGGAGATCCGCCGCACCCAGCGCATCCGCAGGGGAGACCCGCTGGAGATCTTCACAACAGGGGACGGCGAGGTCATCTTCAAAAAGTATTCGCCCATGGGGGAACTGAGCGGGGTGACGGCCCAGTATGTGGATGTGCTGAGCAAGTGCTTTGCCCTGACGGCCTTTGTCTCAGACCGGGACCGCATTCTGGCGGCATCTGGTGCGGGCAGGCGGGATCTGGCCGACCGCAGCGTGAGCCAGCCGCTGGAAAAGCTGATGGACAGCCGCAAGCCCTACCAGAGCGATGGCAGCCCCGAAAAGGCATTGCTGCCCTGTGAGGGCTCACCCCGGGCGCTGCTGTGCGCTGTGCCCATCATTGCGGCGGGGGATGTCACCGGCAGTGTGGGCCTGCTTACGGAGGACCGCACTGCCAAGCCCGATGCCGCCCAGCTCAAGGCGGTGAACGTGGCGGCGGCATTTCTGGCAAAGCAGATGGAGGAATGATCTATTATATAGGAGAGCCGCCGCAGGGCGGCTCTTTTTTGTGCGGCCTTTATGACAGAATTATGAATCTTTCAAAACTTTTCTGAGAAGCTATTGACAGCGCCGCAAAATTGGATATAATGGTCTTAGCACTCAGGAAGAAGGAGTGCTAAAGAACAAAAAGCGAACGAAGGAGGCAGGCGCTATGACGATGGATGCACGCAAACAGCGTGTCTTGCAGGCGATCGTTGCGCTGTATGGCCTCGAGGGCGAGCCCGTGGGCAGCAGTGTGCTGGCAAACTACTTTGATATGGCAGTTTCCAGTGCCACGCTGCGCAACGAGATGGCCGCGCTGACCAAGCTGGGTCTGCTGGAGCAGCCCCACACCAGCGCAGGCCGTGTCCCCAGTGCCAAGGGCTACCGTTATTATCTGGATCATCTTCTCACCGATGACCAGCCGCTGGACCGTGTGACCCGCGCCCGTGTGGACGCGGTGTTCGCAAGCCTTGACCACGAGCCGGAAAAGCTGGCACAGGGTGCCGCCAAGGCGCTGGCCGCCATCAGCGGCTGCACCGCCGCCGTCAGCACCCCCTGTGCTGAGGATCTCTGCATCGCCCACTACGAGGTGGTGCAGGTGGGCCGCAGCGCCGCAGCGGTGCTGGCTGTGACCACTGCCGGTTATGTCCGCACCCGTGTTGCGCGGGTCCGCACCGGTCTTTCCCGGGAAAATGCAGCGGCGCTTGCCGCCCTGCTCAACCGGAACCTGACCTTTGTGGCTCCTGTTGATCTGTCGCCCCGGCTCCTTGCAGAGCTGTGCAGCCAGATCAGCCCGGAGCTGGTGCCGGTGATCAGCGCCGCCGCCGCCATCCTGCAGGATTCCACCCAGCCCCATGTGTATCTGGGGGGTGAGCAGTACCTGCTGGACTGGCCCCAGCTGGACGGCAAGGTGGGCAGCATCCTGAGCCTGCTGAACGACGAAGAGCAGGCCGCCGCCCTCATTGCACCCCCGGCAGAGCAGAGCGAAAGCATCCTGCTGGGCGAGGATCTGGAACCTCAGATCCCCGGCCTGTGCATCGTGAGTGACCGGTATCTGGTGGGCGGAGGCCTCTGGGGCTCCGTGGCCCTCATCGGCCCCACCCGGATGCCCTTCCAGAAGCTGATGCCGCTGCTCCACACCTTTGCCGACCAGCTTGGCGAAGGAATGAGCGGCAAACGAAAAGATACCCCGCAGGCAGCCGCACCCCGGCGGACTGTGATCTATAAGGAGGACCTGGAATGAGCGAAGAAACAAAAAAGACCCCGCAGGCAGAAGAACCTGCCGTGGAGCCCAACACCGCCGAGCAGGCCGCCCCGGAAACTGCACCTGAGCAGGCAGCGGCTCCCGAGACGAACGCTGAAGCGGCAGACCCCAAGAAAAAGGATGGCTTCTTCAACAAGAAGGCCCGGGAGCTGGAGGCCGTGAAGGCAAAGCTGGACGCGGCTGAGAAGAATGCCAATCAGGCCAAGGACCAGCTGCTGCGGATGGCCGCTGAGTATGAGAACTACCGCAAGCGCTCCACCCGTGAGGCTGACCAGAAGTTCAACGACGGCGTGTCCTTTGCCGTGAACCAGATCATCCCCATTCTGGATACGCTGGAGATGGCGGCCAACGCCCCCACCACCGACGAGAACTACAAGAAGGGCGTGACCATGACGCTGGACAAAGCCGCCAAGGCGCTGAGCACCCTCCATGTAGAGGAGATCGAGGCGCTGGGCAAGCCCTTTGACCCCAACTTTATGAATGCCGTGCAGCAGATCCCCGCCCCCGATGGGCAGGAGAGCGGCACCGTGATCACGGTTTATCAGAAGGGCTACAAGCTGGGCGATAAGATCGTCCGCCATGCCACCGTTGTTGTGGCAGAGTGATTTTGCAAGACCCCGCAAGGGTTTTCAAATATAATATCCGCTTGGTAACATTTGAGCATCATATAAACAAAAAACGTTCTGAATTTGAGAGGAGCTTTCATTATGAGTAAGATCATTGGTATCGACCTTGGTACTACCAACAGCTGCGTGGCTGTTATGGAGGGCGGCGAGCCCGTTGTTATCGCAAACTCTGAGGGTGCACGCACCACCCCGTCTGTGGTGGGCTTCACCAAGACCGGCGACCGTCTGGTGGGTCAGGTGGCAAAGCGTCAGGCCATCACCAACCCTGAGAACACCGTTGCTTCCATCAAGCGCTTCATGGGCACCGACCACAAGGTGACCCTGAACGGCAAGGAGTACACTCCCCAGCAGGTCAGCG
>OGLN01002309.1_pt1 | contig 12031 bp, 9 predicted proteins | sample 1572641 | NCBI WGS metagenome assembly OGLN01 (sample SAMEA2581903, study PRJEB24529) | metagenome | biome: Human gut stool | place: China | collected 2011
TTATGGTCTTTTTCCACTTATCCACCGCTTGCCGCCGTCCTTTCCGCCCGTTCCCCAAAAAATCTTCTTCCTTTTATAGCCAGCTTTTTTCGACAGTCTCTTTATAGCATCTTTACGGTTTGGTGTCAATCCGGCATATCAGCCATTCCCTGTTTCCGCAAAAACAGGGGCCTGCCTCCCGAAAAGCAAAGCCCCCGTCCTGTTTCATTTTGCTTCAGCTGCCCAGATGAAGCGCCTGGAGAAGCAGAAGCCAGCTGAGCCCATAGTAGGTGACCACAGCCACCAGATCGTTCACGGTGGTGATCAGCGGCCCAGAGGCCACGGCAGGGTCCACCCCGATTCGCTTGAAAAACATGGGAATCAGCGTTCCCACGGCGCTGGAGATAAACATGGCCAGCAGAAGCGCCGCACCGATGCACACCGAAACCGCAAACGCATATTGGACGGGATATCCCTTGCCCAGCATGATGTAAGCGCCCACAAACAGCACGGAAAGACTGCCCAGAATCAGCCCGCTGAACAGCCCCACCCGCATCTCCTTGCAGACGAGGCCCAGCTTTTTCCGGGCGGTGATCTCCTTGTCCATCAGCACACGGATGGTGACAGCCAGCGACTGCGTTCCCACATTTCCCGCCATATCCAGGATCAGCGACTGGAACGCCATAATGATCGTCAGCCGGGACACGACCTTCTCGAATGCGCCCACAACGCCTGAAACAACCATTCCCAGCACCAGCAGCACCAGCAGCCAGGGCATCCGCTTTTTCAGGCTTGCCCGCAGCGGCTCGTGCAGATCCTCCTCCGCGGAAAGGCCGCCCAGCTTCGCATAGTCGTCGCTCATCTCGTCGTCCACCGCTTCCACCAGGTCCTTCAGGGTGATGACGCCGAGAATGCAGTTGGAGGCATCCAGCACGGGAATGGCGCTTTCCGAGTAGCTTTTCAGCCGCTCGATGCAGTCCTCCGTGCGCTCGCTGCAGTAGACATACGGGAATCTGTGCTGGATAAGGGGCGCGATAGCCGCGTTCTTTTCCGCAATAAGCAGGGCGCGCAGCTCCACCGTGCCGCAGAAAAAGCCGTTTTCTGCCGTCACAAAGAGCATCTGGATATTATCGTTTTCCTTCGCCTGGTCCATAAGCGCCCGGGTGGCCTGGCCCACCGTCATTTCCGAATCCAGCGAAATGAAATTGGCGCTCATTCTGCTGCCGATCTCGTCCTCGTCAAACGACACCAGCAGCTCAATCTTTTTCCGAAGCGCTCCGTTGAGCAGCCCGATCATCGCTGACCTGTCGCTGCCGGGCAGTTCCCGCAGAATGTCCGCCGCAGCATCCGGGTCAATCTTTTCCAGAATGAAAACAGCTCTTGCCGTGTCGATGTCCTTCAGGAAGGCAGCCGCCTCCTGGGGCTCGACATACTTGAAAATACCGGCCAGCTTGTCCGGCTCAATGGAGCGGATCAGCCGCATCCTTCCAAGCCGGTCCATCTGCTCCATGGACTTGGCAATATCGCTGTTATGATAGTTCTCCAGCTGCTCCTGGATCATCTTCGGCGAAAGGTCATCCCTTATCAGTGCCGCGATCTCATCCGCGCAGCCTCCGCTTTTGAGGTTCTTGTCTTCGTTGAACATTGCCATGGTATTACCGCCTTTCAATTAAAATCGCATCGTGTTCCTAATTGAAAGTGAAGCCGGGCAATGTGCTGTCATATCCGGCCTTTATTTACCTGTACGAGCCGACGCAAAGCAAGCGCCGGACACAGCGGCACATTGAATACTTCGCCCGTAACTGTCACCTAAGCTCACTTTGCTCACCTCTTTCTGGAATAAAAGTCGATTGCTTCGTCATGATACCACTGTTGCGCGGTCCTGTCAACCCGGGACCGGACGCTGCCGCCTCTCCCCTTTCTCTCGTTTTTTCTGAGAAGCTGAAAAATTTTCAGGGAAGCTGATTTTCTATGATTTTCCCTGTTGATTCCGGAGAACATTTGCCGTATACTATGAGATGGAAGCAAAAAGATCCCAAGTGCTATCACCTATTACAACAATCAGGAGGAAAAGCAAGATGAAATACGGTCGTACTTTCAATTTCTCCGCAGGTCCCGCCATGATGCCGGAGCCTGTTCTGGAGGAGATCCGCGACGAGATGATGAACTATCGGGGCAGCGGCATGTGCGTCATGGAAATGAGCCACCGCTCCAAGGTGTTCCAGCAGATCGCCGACGAGGCCCAGGCCGACCTGCGCAAGCTGATGAACATCCCCGATAACTACAAGGTCCTGTTCATCCAGGGCGGCGGCACCCTGCAGTTTGCCATGGTGGCCATGAACCTGATGAAGAACGGCAAGGCCTGCTATGTGGAGACCGGCGCATGGTCCAAGAAGGCCATTGCCGAGGCCAAGAAGTATGGCGAGGTGCAGGTGGTTGCCTCCTCCGCCGACAAGAACTTCTCCTACATCCCCGACTGCTCCGATCTGGACATCCCCGAGGATGCCGACTATGTCTACATCTGCGAGAACGAGACCATCAACGGCACCACCTGGAATAAGCTCCCCAACACCAAGGGTCACATTCTGGTGTCCGACCAGTCCTCCATGTTCCTGTCCCGCCCCTGCAACGTGGCCGATTACGGCCTGATCTGGGCCGGTGTGCAGAAGAACGTGGGCCCCGCCGGTATGGCCGTGGTCATCATCCGGGAGGATCTGATCCGGGATGACCTGGATCCCAAGACCCCCATCTATATGAAGTATAAGACCCATGCCGACAACGACAGCATGTACAACACCCCCAACTGCTGGGCCATCTACTGCTGCGGCAAGGTGTTCAAGTATCTGCTGAGCATCGGCGGTCTGGAGGAGATGGAGAAGCGCAACATTGCCAAGGCCAAGGTCATCTATGACTTCCTGGATTCCTCCAAGCTGTTCAAGGGCGCCGTGGTGCCCCAGGACCGCAGCCTGATGAACATCCCCTTCGTCACCGGCGACAAGGAGCTGGACGCCGCCGTGGTGGCCGCCTCCAAGGAGGCCGGGTTCGACAACCTGAAGGGCCACAAGTCCGTGGGCGGTCTGCGGGCCTCCGTGTACAACGCCATGCCCATCGAGGGCGCACAGGCCCTGGTGGACTTTTTGACCAAGTTCGAGGCCGAGCACAAGTAAAAGACGCAAAATCTGCACCAGCCGGGGGACAGGGTTCTCCCCTGTCCCCCGAAATTCGACAACAAGCTGTATTATGGAAGGAGATTATTACTATGCGTATTCTGGTTACTGACGGTATGGACAAGACCGCTATGGCGCAGCTGCGGGAGCAGGGCCACGAGGTGGTGGAGCAGTTCTATGAGCCCGATCAGCTGGGCGAGGCCCTGCGCGGGTTTGACGTGGCCGTGGTCCGCTCCAAGACCAAGGTCCGCAAGGAGCACATTGATGCGGCCAAGGGCGGCCAGCTGAAGATGATCATCCGCGGCGGCGTGGGTGTGGACAACATCGACGTGAAGTATGCCGAGGAGAACGGCATCACCGTGAAGAACACCCCCCGCGCTTCCTCCCAGTCCGTGGCCGAGCTGGCCATGGGTCATATGTTCGCCTGTGCCCGGTATCTGTCCATCGCCGGTCACACCATGCGCGAGGGCAAGTGGGAGAAGAAGGCCTATGGCAAGGGCATCGAGCTGCAGGGCAAGACCCTGGGCATCGTGGGCTTCGGCCGCATCGGCCAGCACCTGGGCGTGATGGCCAAGGCCATCGGCATGAAGGTCATCGCCTTTGATATCTATCAGGTGCCCGTGATCTCCGAGCAGCTGGGCATCCCCTATGTGGAGATGGATGAGCTGCTGGCCCAGTCCGACTTCATCTCTGTCCACGCTCCCGCTGTGGACGGCGGCGCTCTGATCTCCGCCGAGAACATCGCCAAGATGAAGGATGGCGTGGTGGTCATCAACACCTCCCGCGGTACCAACGTGGACGAGGATGCGCTGCTGGCCGCTCTGGAGTCCGGCAAGGTCCGGGCCGCCGGTCTGGACGTGTACGCCGACGAGCCCGCCAGCAATGTGGCGCTGTATAGTCACCCCATGGTGTCCTGCACGCCTCATATCGGCGCCGCCACCGTGGAGGCTCAGAAGCGCATTGGCCAGGAGATCGTGGAGATCATCGCCGCTATGTAAGTTTTCCCAAGGAAAGCTTACCCATATCGAGTCCGGAACAGGGACGCCCTCGGGCGTCCCTGTTTTTCTGTAGGGCGGCGCTGTATTTTTGCAGAAAGCCTTGACAGGAGAGGTTTAATCTGTTAAACTTATTATAGGGTTTAACAGATTAAACCTGAAAGGAGGAGCGTAACATGAGTGTACCCCAGATATTTGAAAGTGAGTACCGGTTCTGCCTGATCCTATGGGAGCACGAGCCGGTGAACAGCACCCGGCTGGTGCATCTGTGCCAGGAGCAGCTGGGCTGGTCCAAGGCCACCACCTATACCGTGATCCGGCGGCTGAGCCAGCGGGGCGTGGTGAAAAATGAAAACGCCGTGGTGACCAGTCTGGTCACGAAGGAGCAGGTGCAGCAGAGCCAGATCGACCAGCTGGTGGACAAGACCTTTGAGGGCTCCCTGCCGGCCTTTGTGGCGGCCTTTGCCCGGGGGCGGCGGCTTTCAGAAAAGGAGGTCCGGCAGCTGCAGCAGCTTATTGACGACAGCGGAAAGGAGAACTGACCATGGAACAGCTTTTTCTGACCATTCTGAACCGGGCGGTTACCGCCGGGTGGCTGGTGCTGCTGGTGATGGTGCTGCGGGTGGTGCTGAAAAAAGCGCCCCGGGCAGCGCACTATGGCCTGTGGGCCATTGTGGCGGTGCGGCTGCTGTGGCCGGGGGACCTGCTGCCCCGGGCCGGCGTCAGCCTGGTGCCCACCACGGAGCCTATCTCCGGAGACGTGCTGACGGCGGCGGGAACAGCGGTATCCGGCGGGCTTCCCGCCGTCAGCAGTCCCGCCGGTGCGGCGGCAGCGGAGACGGCGGCCCGGACGGGGCAGAGCCTGGGCCACATCGCCGCGGTGGTGTGGCTTGTGGGCATGGCGGCCATGGCGCTGTATCTGGCAGGCAGCTATGTGCGGCTGCGGGTGCGGCTGCGGACGGCGGTGCGGCTGGAGGACGGCGTGTGGGAGAGCGAACAGGCCCCGTCTCCCTTTGTGCTGGGGTTTATCCGGCCCCGCATCTACCTGCCCTTCGGCCTGGACCGGGGAAGCCGGGACTATGTGCTGGCCCATGAGCGGACCCACATCCGGCACCGGGACCACTGGGTGAAGCCCCTGGCGTTTCTGCTGCTGGCGGTGTACTGGTTCAACCCACTGCTGTGGGCGGCGTATATCCTGCTGTGCCGGGATATGGAATACGCCTGTGACGAGGCGGTGCTGCGGGACCTGGAGGAGCCGGACAAGCGGGCGTATTCCCAGGCGCTTCTGAATTGCGCCGGTCCCCGGCGGGCGGTGACGGCGTGTCCGGTGGCCTTCGGCGAGATCTGCGTCAAGGGGCGCATCCGCCGGGCTCTGCGGTATAAAAAGCCTGCCGTGTGGGTGACGGCGGCTGCTGTGGTGGTGTGCGCTGCGGCGGCGGTCTGCCTGCTGACCAACCCCAGGGACCGGACCCCCTATGGGTGGGCCAGCCGGGTGACGGCTGGGGGGCTGAACGTGACGTATCTGCGGGAAGGGAACTCTGCCCGGACACCGGCCGGAATGCCGGGGCTGACCTCCCGGCTGGCGGAGCAGCTCAACGGGCTGACGGAGGAGGACTTCCCTCTGCTGGAGAACTACGCATACAATATCTTTGACCAGGGGAGGGAGCCCTTCTGCCTGCAAATGGGACGGACTGCCGGAAAGCGGGAGCTTCTGTACGGCGGCGACAGCGGGTATCCGCTGATGCTGCTGTACCGGGGGAAGCTTTACGGTGTGAACAGCGAGGAGCTGCTGCAGACCATTCTGGAGTATACCCGGGGCGTGCAGGTGGTTCCGGCAGGGACGGAGCTGGCCCTGCGGATGGGGCTGCCCGGAGTGTACCGGATGATGACAAAGGAGAGCGCCGACGGGCCGGATGTGATACAGGGAGATGACTTTTCCTGGACCCCGGCGGCGTGGCAGGGCGGCATGGCATATGTGGACCTGATGCGGACGGAGGGGGATGCTTCCGGCTCCGTGGGCCGCATCTGGTGCGCCAGGGCCCGGTGGGGCGGCCAGGAGCGCTGGCTGGTATACGCCCGGGACGGGCAGATCGCCCTGCGGCCCACGGAAAGCGGCTCCACGAGACTGAGCATCGTCGGGCGGGGACTGGCATTCCCGGAGGACGGGACGTATCTGACGGCGGAGTGCGTGTATCAGACGCCGGAGATGCCCAGCCCGTCTCCCCTGTCGGCGGAGCTGCTGCAATTCCGGGATGAAGCCGTGAAATACTGGGCCCGGTATCAGGAGAACGCCAGCGGGCAGCTGACCGGCGCACTGGACCCGGAGAAGTACAGTCAGTATCCCATCCAGGGCGGTCAGAGCGTCAGCCTGGAGGAGTGGGACAGCCGGTTCCCGGAGGGACTTGGCCCGGACATCAGCGGATACCAGGAGCGATGGCTGTTCCAGCTGGAGGATGGCCGTCAGCTGCTGCGGCTGGACCATCAGCTGTATTTGCTGCAATATCACCAGGCTGACGGGGAAATTTTAGAGATGCTGCGGCTGCGGCCGGTGCCGCTGGAGCCGGAGCGGGTGCTGGAGCTGGATCGTCTGCTGCTCAGCGTCAGCGGAGACGACAGCGTGGCGGCGATCAGCTTCTCCGGGGCCGCGGAGGCCGCTATGCGGCAGCTGCTGGATTACCGGCGGCTGGTGGACGGCGGGGCGGACACCCTGCGGTACTGCTTCACCATGCTGGAGTGCCGGTATAACGGCGGATATGGGATGCAGGCGGCCATAATGGCGGTGTGCCGGGATATTCTGGTGGACATGGGCGAGGATCCCGGCGATGACGGGTATGACGTGCAGACCTGGTATGACGAGCTGAAGGCCCGAGCCTTTTCCGTGTCGGAGGATCTGGCACACCATCCGGGTTACGCTGTGCTGCTGGGGCTGGGGGTGTCCCGGCCCGACGGAACGGCGGCGATAACCTATGTGGACATGGACGGCGACGGACTGGCGGAGCGCCTTGCGGCAGAGAACGGAGGACTCCGGGTGCTGCGGTATGACGGCACGGAGGTGTGGTCCTCCGGCCCGGTGGGACAGAACGGGGATGAGGCCCTGTTCCTGCACCGGAACGACGGGCAGTGGGAGCTTCTGCGCTATGGCCGGACGGCGGAGGAGCAGCTCTATGAGCTGCTGAGCCTGACCGGCGGCCGGGAGCGGCTGGTGCGGTCCCGGCATCTGGCCCACGGCGCGGCGGCAGAGAGCGTCCGGGTCTTTGCGGAGGATTTCCATACCCTGCTCTATGGCGCGGATGAGGCGGGGCTCTCCGACGGGTGCGAGATGCTGCTGCTATCCGTCAGGAACGGCGAGACCCGGGTGGGGCCGCTGTACAACTTCAGCGGCTATGAGATCGGAGAGGGAAACGGATGAACGGAAGCGGCTATACCATTGTACAGGCCGGGGCGGAGGTGCCGGCGGAGGAATTCGTCAGGCGGTATGTGGACCTGAAGGACCCCGCCGCCGGGTGCCGCCCCTGCCCGGACTATGGGCGGTACTGGACGTGCCCACCCTATGACGTTCCGGCGGCGGACTACTGGGGGCGGTATAGGACGGTGCTGCTGCGGGGGATGCAGTTCCACTTCACCCCGGCCATGCTGGAGCGGCGGTTTGACCCGGAGGAGCTGGCGGAATATACCCGGCGGCTGACGGCGGAGCAGGCCCGGCAGATGGACCGGGCCCTACGGCGGCAGTACCCCGGGGCGGCGGTGCTGACCACCGGAGGGTGCACCCTGTGTGAGGAATGCACCCGGCCCATGGGGCGGCCCTGCCGCCATCCGCAGGCGGTGGGGTACAGCCTGGAGTCCCTGGGCTGCGACGTGGGGGCCGCCGCCCAGGGGGAGCTGGGCTGGGAGCTGCTGTGGCCCCGGCGGGACCGGCTGCCCCGATATCTGACGCTGCTGTGCGCCGTGCTGCGGTGACATACAAAATTTTTGCAAATTTTTCAAAATTCGGGTTGATTTTTCAGTATTGTATGTGTATAATGAATTTATATTCAGAGTCACCTCCGAGACTCCTGAATCGAAGCAGGACCGCCAGGCGGTCTGCCTGACTTCGCTGATTTCCCCCTTCCCCCCCTATAGCAAAAGCGCCGGTATCGCACGATACCGGCGTTTTTGCCGCTTGGCGGGCCGAAAGACTGCCTTTTTTTGTGGGTGCGCCCGAAAAAACGCCAGTTTATGGTTGCATTCAGCGCTCGTGCATGATAAAATGGAAATATACATTTACGGGAGGAAAAGAGATGAGAAAAACCTACAAGCAATGGTTGGCGGCGGTGCTGTGCCTGGTGTGCATGTGGGCCATGGCCCCGGCGGGAGCGGGCGCGGAGGAAGAGGCATATTACCCCTTTGCTCTGCCCGGGGTGTTGGAGGTGGTGCAGCTCAACAACGTGCCGCCCACGGCCCAGGTGCTCACCCTGCGGGAGGACTTCAACAGAAGGGGAAAGCTCAACCCCAATGTCCGGTGCGAAAACGTGGAGCTTTCCACCAACGGCGTGGGAACGTATCCCTTTACCATGACCGTTTCCGTGGCCCAGAGCCTGCTGGAGGCCGGCACGTTCACATTCACGGTGGACCTGTGGTATGACGGACTGCCGGAGAACTGGGCCAGGCGCTCCAGTGAGATCGACGTCACCGGTCACGCCGTCAAGGGGGACTCCGGATACAGCGTCACGTGGACGTATCAGGACGGGAACCTCTATGACAAGCCGGAGATGCGGTTCCGGGCGGAATATGACCAGTCACGGGGTATGGAGCGCGTAATGGAGGTGCCCTATACGGTGGTGGTGAAGCAAAACGGCAGCCAGGCGCCGGGTCCGGCCACCTTTGCCATCGAGGCGTATAACTATTCCCACCCCATGGGGAAAACCGTGCCCATCACCGGCACCGTCATCGAGACCAACGGGCCGGGAACGTACCACGGCGTTCTGACGGTCCACACCTGCGAGTATGAGCAGAACAACAACTATCTGAGGGAGTTTTATGTGCGGCAGAAGATGGCGTCGGGCTCCGGAAACTGGAGTGTTTCGCCCGCCGTATTCCGTATTGAGCTGCCGCCGTACATCGATCATCTGACGGTGTTGCGGACCAATGATATGAGCGCGCCGTTCCAGTTTATCCACACCTATGGCGGCAGCGGCGCGGGGTCCGGCGGGAATGTTCCCTCCAGTGGAACGACCTCCGGCGGCTCTGCCGGAGGCCAAACGCCGGCGGACCAGCCAACGGGAGATCAGCCCGCAGCGGACCCGGCTGCGCCGGAGACCTCCACGGGGGATCCGGTCACGGCTCCCGATGCACCCAAGGACTCCGCTCCTGACGCGGCCACGGCAGACACCGCCCAGCCGGAGCAGCAGGCGCAGAGCCATACCGTCCTGTGGATCGGCCTGGCCGCGGCCGCAGCTGTAGCCGCCGGTGCGGCGGTTTGGCTGCTGGTGCGGAAAAAGAGGAAGTGACCTCCGCCTCTCGTTTACGAAAAAGAGTCCTGCCCTTTTTGACAGTCTGACAGCCGCCGCAGCTTGCTCTGCGGCGGCTGTTTCTTGCGTTTTTGGGTCAGGACAGCTCCTCCTGGCCGGTGCACAGCTGGTAATACTTGCCCTTCTGGGCCATCAGGGCGGCGTGGTCGCCCCGCTCGATGATCCGGCCCTGCTCCAGCACCAGAATGGCCTGGGCATTGCGGACGGTGGAGAGCCGGTGGGCGATGACGAACACCGTCCGGCCATACATCAGGGAGTCCATGCCCTGCTGAACGATGGCCTCCGTCCGGGTGTCGATAGAGCTGGTGGCCTCATCCAGGATCAGAAACGGTGCTCTCCGCAAAAAGGCTCTGGCAATGGCGATCCGCTGCGCCTGTCCTTCCGACAGGCCATGCCCTCTTTCCCCGATGACGGTATCCAGCCCCTCCGGCAGTGACCGGACAAAATTTTCTCCGGAAGCCAGTTTCAGGGCCGCCCACAATTCTTCCTCCGAAGCATCTTCTCTGCCCATCTGCAGATTTTCTCTCACGGTTCCGCTGAACAGAGTATTCCCCTGGGGGACATAGGCAATAAACTTCCGGACGAAAGCTCCGGTCTCCTGCCTCTGTCCGCTGCCATTGTAGAAATCCACCGTTCCCGCTCCCGTTTCCAGAAAGGCCATCAGAATGCGGATCAGTGTTGTCTTGCCGATACCGGACTCTCCTACAATGGCGACAAATTCTCCCGGACAGATCTTCAGATTCACCCGTTTCAGCACCGGTTCCCTGGTATATCCGAAGCATACATTTCGAAGCTCCACTCCGATCTCCCATCCACGGATCTCTCCGGCTGCCCTTTGCTCCCCGGGAATTCTCTGTAACTCCATGATCCTCCCGGCGGAAGTCAACAGGGCAATGATCCGGGGAATCTGCTGGGCCAGTCCCAGGATCGGCGCCTGTACCCGGTTCACCAGTGTCAGAAATACCGACATAGTACCGTAGGTGATCTGTTGTCTCGACAGCTGCCATGCCCCGTAGGAAAATGCTGTCAGATATCCTCCCTGAAAAGCCAGTGACATCACCGTAGAACTGGCGGTTCCCAGTCCGGTCTTGCGGTATACCCAGTAGAACCGTTCCTTCCGCAGCTTTGTCAGGCGCTCCACCGCCCGGTCCTCTCCGGTAAAAGCCTTTACGATCAGAAGGTTGGCCAGACTTTCCTGCAAAAAGGAACGGTATTCCGACTCACTCTCCTGCACTTTCCCCTGTAACCGTTTCAGGCGTTTTCCCAGCCACCAGGAGCACAGGGCTGCCACCGGTGCCACCAGCAGGGCAAACACCGCAAGGAGCGGGGAATAATAAAACAACATACAAAACACTAGTACCAACTCGATCCCCAGCTGTAAGATATTAGGGATCGTCCCCACAATACCGTCCGCCACATTTCCCGCATCGCTGGTCAGTCTTGTCATGAGATCACCGGTATGATAGGCCGTCACTTCCCGCCAGTCAGAATGCAGGATCTTCTCATAGATCTGCCGTCGGATCCCGAAGGAAAACCGCTCCGTTACCAGTGCAGTAAGCAGTGTCGACAACACCGAGATTCCCTGCATTCCCAATAACAGCAGCACATAACCCGTAAGCAGCCGTCCGAAACCGCTTCCCACTGTGGCATGATCAATGATCTCCTTGGTGATCTGCACCATGGCCAGCGAGGCAAAAGTCTCCAACAGCCCAAACAATAACAGCAGACCAATCCTGCCCGCATAGGGAGCGGTATATTGCCACAACCAGGAAATATAATCTCTTCCTCTTATTTTTCCCATATGTGTCTACACCTCTTCCAGGATCCCCGCCTGTTCCAGTTTGTCCAGAAATGCCAGCACCTCTTTTTCACACACCTCTTCCATCACTTCATATTCTTCCATCAGTTTATGTAAGATAGCCTCCACCGTTATGCCTTCTTCGCCTTCCTGCCCGTCCAGCATATCCCAGATGTCGTTTCCCACACCTTTGATGCAGAAATATTTCCCCTGTTCGAAATCCACCATGACCTTTTCTCCCGCCAGGTCCGTCACATTCCTTTTCGCTTTCATTCGGATTTTTGCCGTTTTGTCCATTTTCTGTTCTCCCTTCTTTTACACGCTCTGTCTCCGTCTGTTAATCGAGCAGGCGGACTCATCATATACACCAAAAAAGCCCATGTAACCATGAGCTTCCCTGATCCATTCTGGCATTTTCCTCTCATACAGTCCAAAAACTACTGTACGTCTACGGTAGGTTCTCCGGAATTGCCGGAAGAAGGACCGTAAGTGGGGATAGTATACTTACCGTCATCGGACTGGTAAACGCCGTCCTCGATCAGACCTCCCTTAGGGCTGTAAGCCGTTGCTCTTACGTTCAGTTCA
>OGLN01002311.1_pt1 | contig 12010 bp, 9 predicted proteins | sample 1572641 | NCBI WGS metagenome assembly OGLN01 (sample SAMEA2581903, study PRJEB24529) | metagenome | biome: Human gut stool | place: China | collected 2011
TAGTGATTCCGAAGGTTTAAGTATTCGGAAACATGACAAGCCAGGTTCTTGCCGTGTTTTATTTAAACGACATGGATCATTTCATAAAAAATGAACTACACATAAAAGGAGTAATTCGTTATCAAGATGATTTTTTATTGTTTCATGAGTCTAAAGAATACTTAAAATATTGTCTAGAACAGCTTACAATTTTTTTGAAAAAAGAGGACTTAAGATTAAATAAAAAAACTAGAATTTTTAAAAGTACAGATAATTTTATTTTTATTGGTAGGAACAAATACGGAAATTACGCAAAATACAGAACAGTGAAACGAAGACTAAAAAAGAAAATGTACTTATATAGTATTGGTAAACTCCCATTAAATAGTGTTGTTGCTTCTAGAATTTGCTATAAAAATTTGTGTAATAATAAGTTAAAAATATAAAAGAGCAGTAACTTCATAAATTACTGCTCTAAAAATAGTGCTAAAATAAATTTCTTTTCGATGATTTCTCCCTACTAACAAAATATTTATCTATTTTTACATTTATAGCTTTTACAAGCTACAGGACAACGGTTTGTTTCTATATTATCTCTTATGCAATTTATAATTGCATAACCACAGTGTATAGAATCTACGGGGCGAAGAGCATAGTTATTGCCGTTCGTGTTACCATTTGAGTTGAACATATTGTAGCCGTTAGTGTTCGTGTTCGCATTGCGAAGGCCAAAGTTAGCATTACTTGAGTTAGTATTGACATAACGCGCAGCCACCCAGAACCCAAATACTAAAAAACACTGTCCGCAAACCGACAACCGTGCCCAAATTAATTTTTTATATTTTATTGGTTCTTAATAGATTTTTTCCAACCAACTAAATATTTTATTATTTCATCTATGGACTCTCCAAATTTAATATAACGTTTGTTATTTATAATTTGCTTTTCGTAACTTAAGTTTACTAGAAAATCTATAATTTTTGCTTTTGCGATACATTTATTTATAATTGAAATTTTTATTTCATCATCTTCAGTTGTATTAGCTTCATAAGCAAGCTCTAATAAATCATAACTTGAATTTCTTATTCTATTTTTTATTTCTATATCCTTTTTAGGAAAATTTTCTAAATTCTTATCCACATTATTTATTAAATTTCTAATGTATCCAATTACTTTAAACTTTTCTTGTTGCATCTATGCACTCTTCTATATCCTTTAATAAAATTTTTAATTCTTCTTTGCTTGCTAAGCTTAGCAAATACTCGTTTATATTTTCTATTCTTCTTACATTGCTTACATATGTTTTAGACAGATTAAAGTGTTTTTGGTATGTATTTAAATTTTTAAAATCTGTTATTTCATTCACAGCATAATTATCTTTTCTGTCTAAAACAATGTAATTTATTTTCTTATTTTCAAGTCTGGCTTCTACTTTTTTTATTGAACTCGTTGGAAAACCTGATACCATGATATCATTTTCCTCCGATATTTTGTATTTGAATAAATACGCTATAATATATGCGTCTTTCCCGTATACCCTGTAAAAGTTACCTACTTTTACCATTGTTATATCTTCTGGATGCACATTTTTTACTTCTTTTATTATTGTTATTATGCTTATAATAAACACTCCTTATTCGGAGCTGGGAGACCATAGGCCTCCCTAGCTCATTGTTTTTTCATTCATTTTTTCTACTTGCTCAAGTTCCAAGCTCCATTTGTTTGCTCTCCTGTTAGGAGACTAGATGGTAGAGAAACTACGGGGCGAAGAGCAAAGTCATTGCCGTGCGTGCTACCATCCGAGCGGAACATACGGTAGCCGTAAGTGCCCGTGCCCGCAAAGCGAAGGCCAAAGGTAGCATTACTCGAGTTAGTATCGACATAACGCGCAGCCACCCAGAACGGTGTACCATTTGCTAGTATACTGTATGCAGTTCCATAATTAGTATCGTTTATTGGTATATTATAATATGTTTGCGTTACTGTTAATGGGCTTCCTGTTCCTGATGTTTGATCAGTTGTTGGCTCTGTTGTTGCTATTGCTTTACTCTCTTCATATGGGTCATTTCCTGCGTCTGTTTTTGGTTGTGTTATTTTTGCACTTGCATCTGCTGCTGTTATATTTGGTCCTGCTCCTTTTTGATTTGCATACAAACTTGGATATTTTGTATTACTTGTATATGTTTTTGTTTTTCCATATTTTGCTGTTGAACTATCATATTGATATGCATTTCTTGCTGTTATTCCTGGCGATGTTAAGTGCTTTTCCATATCTAACAAGTTTATGCTTCTTGCATTTACTCCTAATGTTTTATTACTATATTGAGCTTTGCATATTTCATTCATTAAATATGGTCCATTATTATAACCTAATATATTATAAAAATTTACGGTACTACTTGTTGGGTTTGTACTTATTATATCTACTGTATCATTTTCTTTATCTACATTTAGTACTTTCCATGTTAATCCTGTTGTTTGGGCTACTGTTTGATTACTACTGTTTCCACTATATGTTGATGAAAGAGAATAACTCCCAGCCGGATCATATGTATAGTTTACGCTATCTCCTATTTTGATATTTATATCTTCTAATATTGAATTTTTAAATTGATTTACTGTTACACTCACTTCTTTTGTATATGCTGTTCCATTTACTGTTCCTGTTACTGTAAATTTATATGTCCCATTTTCTGTTACTGCATATGGCACTTTTGGACTTACTGTTGTTGTTCCTCCAGATATTGTACTTTCAATCATTATGTATAATGTTGTACCTTTTCTTGTACTTGCTTCTCCTAGACTTGAGCCTACTCCCGTACTATCTGATACTACTCTTATTGCACCCACCTTTACACTTGGCGTTGAAGCTGCTGGCTTTTTTACTGTTATTGTATAATCTTTTCCTTCTACTTTTTTTGTTATTGTTATTGTTCCATCTCCATTATCTGTTACTCCGTCTATTCTTCCTTCTGTTACTTTTTCTTTCAAAAAACTTTCCAATGTTTCATCATTTTTTGCTAATTGATATTCTAATACCAATCTGTTCATCTCTTCTTCCGCACTTGCGCGTTTTGTTGCTTCTGCCGCCTCTTTTGCCTTTTTTATTATTCCATCATCACCTAATACGGTATTGATACTTACTCCTGCTAGAATTAACAAAACTACTATGGTAACTACTAGCGCCACTAGCGTTATACCTTTTTCTGTTTTCTTCAGTGTGCTTTTCATTTTTTTCTTTCCTCTCTTTCTTTCATTTGATTTGCCCTTTCTTATTTTTGGGCTTTTCTTTTTTGTTTTTTAATTTAACTCTACTACCTTAAAATCTATTTTTGTTTTCTTAATTTTTTTGCTATTTTTTGATAGTAATTATTAAATTCTTTGTTTTTATACATAACAAATTATGTACTTTTATTATACATGATTTTTTGTGTATCATTCAACTATTTCTTTCATTTGTAACACATTTGTAATTATTCTTTTTTTTCTTTTTTTATTACATTTTAAAAAAATAATATACCAAAGTTACTATTTTTCTAATAACTTTGGTACATTTTATTTTCTTTATCTATCTGTTACCTATTTTTCTAATCTTCTTTTCTTAGTTTTTCTTTAGCTTATTTTTCTTTTTTGTGCAAAGTAACAGAAAAATGCTGATAACTGGTCTGGCATTATTTTAAATAATAGTCTGCCAAGCCACATTGTAAGACTCGGAAATATTAATATTTTATTTGCAAACATTTTTCTTACTGCATATTTTGCCACTTGTTTGCTGTTAGCTTCTGCTAAATTAAACTTTACATCTGCCACCTTATTAAAATTTGTATTTACTGGCCCTGGGCATAGAGCACTTATTTTAACTTTTGAATGTTTCATAAATAGCTCTTGTCTAATGCTTTGTGTTAGCCTTACTACATATGCTTTTGTAGAGTAATAAGTTGCCATTAATGGTCCGGGCATAAAGCCTGCTATTGATGCAACATTCATTATATGCCCTCTGTTTACTTCTACCAGGTCTTGTAAAAATAATTTTGTTAAAATATGAAGTGCAACTATGTTTGTGTCTATCATTCCAATTTCTTTATTTAAATCTGTTTTAGTAAACTCTCCACAGGTTCCAAAACCTGCATCATTTATCAACACATCTATTGCTCCATATTTTGCTTTTACATCTTCATGTAGTTTAGTGCAACCTTCTCTATCGGTTAGGTCCATGGCTCTTACCTCAACCTTTACATTATAAGTTTTTTCTACTTCTTCTTTTAGTTTTATTAATGCTTCCTCATTTCTTGCAATTGCAATAATATCGTATTTTCTTTTTGCAAGTTCTATTGCAATATCTCTTCCTATTCCTGAAGATGCTCCTGTAACTAATGCAACCATATTTTTTCTCCAATCTTAATATTATAATTTCGTTTTTTTGCAATTATATTTATGTGTTTTTTTATTTTGAAATACAATTATAAAGTTTTTAAAACTGTCATTAATATTTATTTTAATACTAATTTATTAGAATTTTAATAAATTTTTGCTAAAAGCTTATAATTTTATTGTATGTATCTATTGCTTTATTATCTGTCATTCCAGCTATGTACTCCACTACAGCAGTAGCATAATCTTCTGGCTTATTTATATTATATATTTTGTTGTTTTTTAGCTTTTTATTTTCTTCAATTTCTTCATTTATGCAATAATTTTTAAGCCAACAAGCAAATTCTTTTATTACTTCTGCATATAAACTATTTATGTTTTCTTGTAAAATCTGATTTTTAGCAGATTTTAAGACTTCGTAAATTGTATTTAACACTAAATTAAAATATTGGTCCGCCAATCTATTTTTATCATTTGAATATATTTTTTCATAATTAAATGCTTTTAATTCATTTATAAAATTTAAGCCTTCTTGAGAGAAAGTTAATCCTTTTTCTAATGTGGTATTTTTCAATAAATCTGACATTAGATAATTTACTATATTTGTTGTGTTTAATATATCATACCCAGTATTTGCAACATCTAATCTATGTTGTAACTCTTGAATATCTGCTTCTGTAAGTATTTTAAATCTAAGTGCATCTTCTATATCTCTGCCAAGGTATGAAATTTTATCAGAAATTTTTACCACACATCCTTCCCAAGTAAATGGAGCATATTCGTTAGGCTTTGTATAATTTTCTAGATTAATTGCTTCTTCTCTAGGCTTTATGCTATTTTCATCAATTTCGCCACAATGCGAAATTATGCCATCTCTTACTGCATATGTTAAATTCAAATTTTCTTTATATCCTTCTCTATTATCCAAAAGCTCTATATTATCAACATAAAGTAAACCATTTCTTTCATGCCAAAAGGTTTTTCCTGTTTCCTCTAACAAAATTTTATTTAGTACCCTCTCCCCAGCATGTCCGAACGGGCTATGCCCCAAGTCGTGAGCAATAGCAATGGTTTTAGTAAGCTCTATATTTAACCCAAGCGCTTTTGCTAAACCATAACTAATAGATTCAACATAGTTTACATGCTCTATTCTAGTACAAATATGGTCATTTGTTGGTGAAAAAAACACTTGCGTTTTATGTTTCATTCTTTTAAACGCATTAGAATAAATTATTCTAGTATAATCTCTTTCAAACTCAGACCTTATCTCTGTATTAGCCGTATACAACGGCTTTTTTCTTGCAATCATTTGCTTCCATTTAGGATTTTCTGGAGTAGCAGAGCCTTGCCTTAAAGCATTTAAATTAATATTTTCATTCATCATTATCACCTTATCCTTCGCCCATTAGGGACGCCCCTTTTGGGGCGAGATTTTATTAAAAATATCCTATCACAAAATCACAAACGTTTCAACGCTAATTTTCACAGAATTCTTATTCATATACTTATATGAAAATTGTAGCCTAAATCATCTTACAAATAACAAGGGAAGCAGATTGTGTTCTGTTTCCCTTATTTATTTTTATTCAATTACAATTTTGTCGTCTTTTACAACTGCTTTTGCTTTTTTCTTTGGTTTTATCACGCCATCTAGTATTGCTTCTGCAATTTTATCTTCTAGCATATTTTGTATAGCACGTCTTAGTGGTCTTGCACCATAATTTGTGTCTACGCCTTTCTTAGCAATTAAGTCTTTTACAGATTGGTCTATGTCTATCTTTATATTTTGTGCGCTTAATCTGTTTTGAACTTGTACTAACATTATATCAATTATTTTCTTTATGTCCTCGTCTTCTAGCTTGTGGAATACTATTATGTCGTCAATACGGTTTATAAGTTCTGGTCTGAATTGTTTTTTCAATTCTCCCATTACTTCTTTCTTTATCGTCTCATATTCTTGATTCTTGTTTTCTTCGGCATTTCCACCAGCAAATCCTAGTTTATTTTTGTCTGTTATTAATTTTGCACCGACATTTGATGTCATTATTATTACGGTATTTTTAAAGTTTACGGTTCTGCCTTGAGCATCTGTTAATCTTCCATCTTCAAGAATTTGTAATAACATATTCATTACATCTGGGTGGGCCTTTTCAACCTCATCAAATAGGATTACAGAATATGGTCTTCTTCTAATTTTTTCTGTTAATTGTCCACCTTCATCATATCCAACATATCCTGGAGGAGCACCTATTAATTTAGCAACAGAGTGTGGCTCCATAAATTCAGACATATCAACTCTTATCATGCTATTTTCGTTGCCAAACAATGCTTCTGCCAAGGCTTTTGCAAGCTCTGTTTTACCAACACCAGTTGGTCCTAAGAATAAGAATGAACCTATTGGTCTGTTTGGATCTTTTAATCCAACTCTTCCTCTTCTTATAGCCTTTGCAACAGCCGAAACAGCTTCATCTTGTCCGACAACTCTTTTATGCAAGTTGTCTTCTAGGTGTCTTAATTTTTCATTTTCAGTCTCAGATATTTTGCTTACAGGAATACCTGTCCAAGTTGATATTACCCCTGCAATATCTTCTTGTTTTAGAGTCATTACTTTTTTAGTATTGCTCTCTTTCCATTTATTTTGAGCATCTTCTAGTTCCTGTCTCTTATTTTTTTCTTCATCTCTTAGCTTTGCTGCTTTCTCGAAGTTCTGAGTCGCAATAGCTTCTTCCTTCTCTTTACGAACCTTTTCGATTTCATCTTCTAAGTTTCTTATCGATTCAGGTTTCGTATATGTCTGCATCTTAACTTTTGACGCAGCCTCATCAATTAAATCTATCGCCTTATCTGGTAAATATCTATCATTAACATATCTTGTAGAAAGTTCAACAGCTGATTTTATTGCCTCATCAGTAATTTTTACATTATGATGAGCCTCATATTTATCTCTTAACCCTTCCAATATTTTAATTGCATCTTCTTCAGATGGCTCGTTTACCATTACTGGGCTAAACCTTCTTTCAAGAGCTGCATCTTTCTCAATGTATTTTCTGTATTCGTTTGTTGTAGTTGCTCCAACAACTTGAATTTCTCCTCTTGCAAGAAGTGGTTTTAAAATATTTGCTGCATCAACAGCACCTTCTGCAGAGCCAGCACCTACAATCGTATGAATTTCATCTATAAATAGAATTACATCTCCGGCTTTTTTTACTTCATCAAGAGATTTCTTTATTCTTTCCTCAAAATCTCCTCTATATTTTGCACCAGCTATCATTCCAGATATATCTATGCTTACAACTCTCTTATTTCTTAAAGTTTCTGGCACATCACCTTCAACTATTTTTTCTGCTAACCCTTCAGCTATTGCGGTTTTACCAACACCTGGTTCACCTATCAAACAAGGGTTATTCTTGCTTCTTCTTGATAAAATTTGAATAACTCTATCAATCTCAGTTCTTCTTCCTATAACTGGGTCAAGCTTTCCTTCTCTTGCCTTTTTAGTTAAATCACTACCATATTGGTTCAAAGTTGGAGTAGAATTATAACTTCCACCATTGCTTGTCCTCTTGCTCTCAGATTCCTGACCTTTTGTTTCATTAATCATTTTCACAAGTTCATTGTACAACTTTTTTGGATTTACATTCAAATCCATCATAATTCTAACAGCTACACTATCGCCCTCGCGCATAATTCCACAAAGAATATGCTCAGTTCCAATATATTCACTGTTAAATCTACGTGCTTCTATAAAAGAATTTTCAATTATTCTTTTGCTTCTTGGCGTAAGCCCAATACTATCTGCATTTACAATTGGAGCATTTTCACTTACACCTATAAGCTCTTCAATTTCCTTTAAAACAGCTTCTGCAGTAACACCTTGGTTTGCAAGAACTTTACTTGCAACACCTGTTCCTTCTTCTACTAAACCATATAAAATGTGTTCTGACCCTATATAATTGTGCCCTAGCTTTGCAGCTAAATCGTTCGCAATTTCTAGAGCATTTTCTGCACTATTTGTAAATTTATATTCCATAATTCACCACTTTCCTTTCATTCATACATTAGGTTGAAAAAGTATTGAATTTTGGCAATTAAAATGAGTTTCAAATGTAATAAGCACATACTTTTTGAATGTAATTACGTTTGAAATAGTATTTGACGTAGCCAAAATTATGATTATTTTTCAAATGTCATTCCTAAAACAGCAATATTTCTGCCAGCCCTATCCTTTTGTGCCCTGTATGAATGCATTACATTAGAATTACATACGGTACAAATTTTACTTTCTATTATGTTTGTAGATTGTAATCCACATTCTTCTAACATTAATCTATTTATTAAAGTTGTATCTATATGATATTTATTTTCTCGTTTTTCTATTATATCACAATTTCTATTTAGATAACTGAATGCTTGTTCAAAAATATTTTTTACGTCTTCATCTACCTCAAAATGACATTTTCCAATGCACGGACCGATACATGCAATAATATCTTCTGGTTTAGAGCCATAGTCACTTATCATTTTTTGCACGGCTTTCTGACCTATTTTCTGAGCTGTTCCACGCCACCCAGAATGAATATTTCCAATTACATTTTTTACTGGGTCATATAATAAAATTGGAGTACAATCTGCAAATGATAATACTAAGTCTGTATCTGGCTTACTTGTAAGCAAACCGTCCACATTTTCTAAATACTCTTTTGATGTTTTTTGGAAATTATTATCCACATTTTTTATACAATCTGTGTGTGTTTGGTGCGGTTTTACTATATTTTTTCTTTTTACATCTAGTGCATCACAAAGCATATTATAGCTATGCTCTGTAACACTCTTTTCAGCCTTACCATTAAAGTCAATTTTATCTACACTCAATGTGTACGCATGTACTAAATTTTTGAATTCTAACAATCTTCTAAATTGCAAATATTCAATTCCATCTTTTTTTACATGAATCATATTCTCATTAGATAAATCCATATAACCTCCATTATCCTTCATCAGCCTTATTTTTAATCATTTCTAAAACCGCATCTTTATTCAATTTTGAAATATATTTATATTCATTGTTTTTCGTATTTTCATCAAACCTGCATATAGACTTGTATTTACAATACTCACATGGTGTTTTTTTTGTACTTGCATTATAATATGGTTTTACTTCTATATTGCCTTGTAAAATTTCTTCTGATATTTGTTTTATTATTTTTTCCATGTATTTTTGCAAATAAACAAATTGCTCTTTTGTTACAGCACTCGTGCCTCTGTCGCTTATCTCTCCGTCTTTTTTTATTGTCGCCGGAATTATTTTGCTTATACCTTTTGGCTCATTTTCTATATTTGTGTCCATTTTTTTAATTATATTCACATCAGCTAAAATTAAGCCTTTCATCTTGAACTCTTGCCTAATTTTCTCTTCTACTTCTTCATCAGTCAAGTTTTTGTCTGTTCCGATTGTAGGATTTATTAAATTAAAATATAATACCCCAGCAGGTATAAAATCTTCTACCTTGCAAGTCTCGTTTAAATATGTTAAAAGCTGTAACTGAAGTCCATAAAACACTTGATTTAAATCGATATTTTTTACAGAAGATTTGTAGTCTATTATTCTTACATATGTTCCATCTGAATTTTTCATTATATCTACTCTGTCTATTTTTCCTGTAATCTCTACCTTTTTTCCATCTTCGGTTATAACAGTAATTGGTTTATACTGACCGTCCCCGCCGAATTCTAATTCATGCCCGAATACTTCAAACTCGCTTTGTTTTAAACTTTGCACAATATATTTTACAGACATAGTAACAACTTTTTGTAACCTATTGCTTAACACTTTATATTTTGATGTTGTTGTAAATATGTAATTTCTGTCTAATTTTAGCTTTTCGCTTACTATTTCTGCTACTATTTTCTCTAGTTCTTCGTCTGTAATTTCTTTTAAATTAATATTTCTTTCTTCTATTATTCCGAAAAAGTTATCAATTACATCGTGCATAAATGAGCCTGTATCAACTGCTTCAACATTAAATGTTTCTTTATCATTCAGTTTTAATCCATATTTTAAATAATACGAAAATGGGCAACCGCTGTATTGCTCCAATTTTGATACACTGGTTTTTAATGTACTTCCATACATTTTTTCTACATTTTCTTTTTTAATTTTCTCTGCTGTATTCGTGTAATTCAAAGCTTTTACAGCAGATGCAAGCTTTTCGTGCCATTCTTCACTTTCATTATATAAATTGTAAACATCAAACCATTTTGTATCAATTTCATTACCATCTCTAAACTCACGTAAGTTTATTAATAATTCCTTAAGTATTTTCCTTTGTAGAAATTTCAGATTTTCTGTATATTACATCACTCGTTTCTTTTAATCCTTCAAATATTTTCTTTATTCTAGAAACTAAAACTGATGGTCTTAAAGATTTTCCTTCCATGTCTGATGATGAATATGACAAAAATATTCTTTCTTCTGCGGTTGTAAAAGCCTTGTAAATGTTGAAATTATCCTCATAAATTCTGTCTATTGTACCTTTTGCAAGCTCTACTCCGTTTTGCTTAATCTTCTCTCTATCATCATCATTCAAAAATCCCTCAGCCTTATTGATTGAAGGAAACATTCCATCATTTAGTCCAATTATAAACACAGCCTTAATCTTGTGGCTTCTAGACCTGTCTACGTCTCCAACAGTAACTTCGTCTTGTGCCATTGGAATGGTTCCAAGTTTGCTTTCTCCAAGACCAGTTTTTAATATCTGCATATAGCTTTCAAAAGTAATGTTCTCATCTCCAAATACAAGTACAATCTCGTCTAATACCTGCATTACAATCTTCCAGCTAGTCTCATATTCTGCTGCAATATCAACCTTTTGCATATCATTTAATTCTTTTATTTTGCTCTCTAGAACTTTATCTATATTATTCTTGATTAAAAAATTATATAAATTTTCTGAAATCTGTTTTGCAGTCTTGTTTCCAGATAAATTATTTTTTAGCTCTACTAATGGTGTTACAATTTCTCTTCTAAGCTCATTTATATGGTCGATTGTTGCCTTACCAGTACTGTCCTCATCATGGAAATTCCAGTCAGCCTTGTACCACTTACTGCCTTTTATCTCCCATTTTAAAGCATAATTTTCAAGAAGGTAAATATCACTCGGAGTAATATTTAGAAATCCACATTTAATATAATTAAATACACTATCATATGACCAGTTTCTAGCAAAGATATCTAATATTGAAATTAAATATTTTACAAGAATATTCTGGCTCAAATCTCTCTTTTCGTCTATGAAAACTGGAATATCGTATTCCTTAAAAATAGCCTTGCACAAATTCGAATAAACATCTATGTTTTTTGTGATTACAGAAATGTCTCTGTATCTAAACTTTTTACTTCTTACAAGCTCTAAAATTCTTCTCGCAACTTCTTCAATTTCTGAATACTGGTTATTTGCTAAAAACAAACTTAAATTTTCTACACTTCCATCATATTTTTTATATGGAAAATTATATAAATTTCTTTCAATATGATTTAGCTCTTTAGATTTAAATCTATAAATTTTCTCTAAAAATACTGGCTCTTCCACAGTCGTCTTTGTTTCTTTTGCAATTCTTAATATTTTTTCAATTGTTTCTTTATTGCTGAAAAAAATATCAT
>OGLN01002313.1_pt1 | contig 12003 bp, 10 predicted proteins | sample 1572641 | NCBI WGS metagenome assembly OGLN01 (sample SAMEA2581903, study PRJEB24529) | metagenome | biome: Human gut stool | place: China | collected 2011
TTGCCATGGTGATATCAACACCAAACTGACCTTCTGTTGCCGGAGCTGCCATTGCGACCGTTATTGGACAGTTTTGTGCCATGCTTATTGGATATGTAATTACGAAGGTAAAAATAAAAGAATTGGATATCCATATGCGTAATTTTTCCTTTTCTACACCTATTCTTTGTAAAATCTATAAAGTAGGAGTTCCTGCCATCTTAATGCAGTCTGTATTAAGTTTTATGACTGTTTTTATGAATATGATTCTAGCACCAATCTCAGCTATGGCGATTACTGTCTTTAGTGTTTACTATAAATTACAGAATTTCTTGAATATGGCAGTGCTTGGAATCACCAATGCCTTGATTCCAATTGTAGCATTTAATCTTGGAGCTAAACATGCAGACCGGATTAAGAAGGTTATCCGTCTTAGTGGGGCGTATTCAGCTTTGATTGGTCTGGTAGGGCTGATTATTATGGAAATGCTGCCAGTACAGTTAATATCAGCATTTGCACCATCAGAGGAAATGTTTTCACTTGGTGTGACGGCATTACGCATACTTGGGTTTAGTTTTGTCTTTGGAGGAGTATCTGTTATGACATGCTATGCATTACAGGGATTTTCGAGAGGAATATCCAGCTTGATAATTTCTGCATTAAGACAGGTTATTATTTTACTTCCTCTTGCATCAATTCTGGGTAAAGCGATTGGAATTAATGGAATATGGTGGAGCTTCCTAATCAGTGAAACAGTAACAGTAATTCGTAATGTCCGACACCGCTTCCAGTCATCCAATCCGCAAAAATAGAAAAAAGTGGAAAAAACTTCTTGCAATTTATTATCTTTACTGCTATACTCAGTTAAAACATAATATTCCTATATGACAAGTAGGAAATGAAAGGAGCGATACCGTGAAATTTAATACATCTTTGCTGCACGGTGCTTTTCGGGGTGAACCGCAGACAGGAGCAACATTAACACCAATTTACCAGTCGAGTGCATTTGAACAGGAATCGGCAGAACGTCTGGAAAAGATATTTCATAATCAGGCTCCGGGATTTTCCTATACGAGGATCAATAATCCGACGGTGGAAGCATTTGAGAAAAGGATGACCGTGTTAGAGGGCGGTAAATCGAGCGTTGCATGCGCATCCGGAATGGCAGCGATGTTTAATGCATTTGCAAACATCTTACAGGCGGGAGATGAGATCGTATCGAGTGCGAGCCTCTATGGTGGAAGCATTGATCTCTTCCGGGATCTTGAAGCATTCGGAATCACGACTCATTATGTCGAAAACAACGATCTCGATGCATTCTGCAAAGCGACCAACGCACACACAAGACTCTATTTTGCAGAGACACTTGGAAATCCGAGACTGGATGTGACAGATATCAAAGCGCTGGCAAAGCTGGCACATGAGAATGGCGTACCGCTCATTATCGACAACACAGCAGCCACCGCATATCTGGTAAAACCGCTTTCACTGGGCGCAGACATTGTAGTCAATTCCACTTCGAAATACATCAATGGAAACAGCAACTCGATCAGCGGAGTTATCACAGACGGCGGAACATTTAAGTGGGATACCGAAAAATATCCGGGTATGCGTGAGTTTGTAAAATTCGGACCGTTTGCCTACACTGCAAAATTGAGAAACGGACTGTTCCGCAACACTGGAGCCTGTCTCTCGCCGCAAAATGCATTTTTAAACAGCATTGGGCTTGAAACGTTAGGACTCCGCATGGAGCGTATCTGCGACAATGCAATGCAGCTTGCGGCTTATATTGAAGAAAACTATAAAGACATTACGGTAAATTATGCAGGGTTAGAGACGAGCAACTGGCATGAGATTGCAAAGAGCCAGTTTGACGGTCATTACGGCGGCATCTTTACCTTAAGGCTTGGCAGTAAGGAGCGGGCATTTGCATTTATCAATGCATTAAAATATCCGCTTAAGGTATCTAATATCGGCGATACCAAAACACTTGTCATCCATCCGGAATCGACCATCAGTGTACACAGCACGGAGGAAGAAAAGAAAGCGGGCGGTGTATTTGATGATCTGGTGCGCATCAGCGTCGGAATCGAGGATATTGATGATCTGATCTGGGATTTTAAGCAGGCGATCGAGAGCCTTTCTTAAAAAACGAAAAAATATACCAAAGTGTTACAGTAATACTTTAAAACGGGCACTTTAAAGTGTTACAATAGAAAAGCACAGTAGAATACCAGGATATTGAAAAATCAGAAAAGATAAGGAGTGTAAAGATGGCGGGAGTTGATTATGCAGCATTAAAAAAAGGCGGATTCATGAGGCAGAAACAGAAAGGATTTTTCTCACTCAGAATCCAGGTGGTCGGAGGTAATCTGACTGCAGAAAATATTAAGACCGTGGCAGAGGTTGCGGAAAAGTACGGCAAAGGCTATGTACATATGACATCCAGACAGGGAATCGAGATACCGTTTGTCAATTTTGAGGATATCGAGGAAGTAAAAGCAGAGCTTGCAAAAGGCGGCGTGAAACCGGGTGTCTGCGGACCGAGAGTCCGTACCGTTACAGCTTGTCAGGGTTCGGAGATCTGTCCAAGCGGATGTATTGATACCTATTCACTGGCACAGGAGTTAGATGAACATTATTTTGGACGTGAACTTCCTCACAAGTTCAAGTTTGGTGTGACCGGATGCCAGAATAACTGCTTAAAGGCAGAGGAAAATGATATCGGAATCAAAGGCGGCATGGAAGTTTCCTGGGTTGAGGATAAATGTATCGGCTGCGGTGTCTGCGAAAAGGCGTGCCGTCAGGGTGCAATCAAATGTGAAGGAAACAAAGTGACGATCAACCGCGATCAGTGTAACTACTGCGGCCGCTGCGTGAAGTCCTGTCCGACGGATGCGTGGGAAGGAAACAGCGGATATCTGGTTTCCTTCGGTGGATTGTTCGGAAATCAGATCTACAAAGGGGAGCAGCTTCTCCCAATCGTACATGACAAAGAGACACTGTTCCGTGTCACCGATGCAGCGATCGCCTTTTTCAGAGATCATGCAAACCCGGGCGAGCGTTTCCGCCTGACGTTACAGCGCGTCGGCGAGGAAGAGTTCCGTAAGAAGATCAAAGAAGCCTACGAGGGAAAGTAAGGATTTCGGGCAGAAAAAACATGTATGCAGGAAAAAATTGTATATAAAAACAAATAGATATGTCACAAAAAAATATGCATGCAAGAACAAATAAGCATGTAAACAAATAGATGCAGCAAAAGCATGCATACAGAAAACAATCTGGAGCAATCAAAAATGCAGCATATATAATAAGAAGAAACAGGAGGGAAGAAATGGAAATCGCAGGAATTGCAATCGACGAAACAGTAGATATTACCGATAAAGTATGCCCGCTCACTTTCGTAAAAGCAAAGGTAGCGCTGGAGGAATTAGATGATGGCGAAGTCATTGCCATCCGCATGAACGATGGTGAGCCGGTACAGAACGTACCACGCAGTGTCAAGGAAGAGGGACATCAGATCTTAAAACTGGTGGACAATGAAGATGGAACTTATAACCTGATCGTCCGCAAGGTAGAGGGATAGGAGGAATCATGGCACAGCGAATCAATAAAGACAATTTTGAAGAAAAAGTCCTGAAAAGTCCGCTGCCGGTTCTGGTAGATTTTTATTCGGACAGTTGTATTCCGTGCAAGCAGTTATCACCGGTGCTTGGGGATATCGAGGACGAACGCGAAGACACACTTTCTGTATATAAAGTAAATGTCAACTATGACATGGAGCTTGCTGAAAAATATGACGTCATGGGTGTACCGGCACTGCGGTTGTTTGTACAGGGCGAGGTCAAAGCAGAGAGAGCCGGTGCAGCAGGAAAAGCTGATATTGAGGCGTGGATCGATGAAAATTTAAAATAGCGGGCAGACAAAAAAAGGTTCCGCGGAAAAGAGGAGAAACATGCAGATCACAGTAGCAGGAAACAAAAAAGAAGTAAAAGATGACTTAAAGTTAACAGAACTGTTCGAGTTAGAGCAGGTGGAAACCCCGGAGTATGTGACCGTTTCCATCAATGAGGAATTCGTTCCATCTGAGCAGGTGGAATCAACGGTATTAAAAGATGGCGACAACGTAGAATTTTTATATTTCATGGGAGGAGGCAGCTATGGCGTTAACAGATGAGCAGATTGAGCGTTATTCAAGACATATCATATTAAAAGAAGTCGGCGCAAAGGGACAGAAAAAACTTTTAAATGCAAAAGTGCTGATCATCGGAGCCGGCGGACTTGGCGCACCTGCAGCAATGTATCTTGGTGCAGCAGGCGTGGGAACCATCGGTATCGTAGATGCAGATGAGGTCGATCTTTCCAATTTACAGCGTCAGATCATCCATGGCACAGCCGATATCGGAAAAGCAAAAGTAAAATCCGCAAAAGAGACGATCAATGCAATGAACCCAGATGTAACGGTAAAAACTTACCGCCAGTTTGTGACAAGCGAAAACATCATGGATCTGATTGCAGATTATGACTTTATCATTGACGGAACGGACAATTTCCCGGCAAAGTTTTTAATCAATGATGCCTGTGTCATGGCAAAAAAACCATTTTCCCATGCAGGAATCATCCGTTTTAAGGGACAGCTTATGACCTATGTTCCGGGAGAAGGACCATGCTACCGCTGTGTATTCAAAAACCCGCCACCAAAGGATGCAGTGCCGACCTGTAAACAGGCAGGTGTCATCGGTGCCATGGGCGGTGTGATCGGAAGTTTACAGGCAATGGAAGCAATCAAGTACATTCTCGGTGTAGGAAAACTTTTAACCGGTTATCTTTTAACCTACGATGCAATCAATCAGGAGTTCCACAAAGTTAAACTGCCGTCTAATACTGATGGCTGCGCAGTATGTGGAAAACATCCGACAATCACAGAACTGATCGACTACGAGCAGGTTGTCTGCACAGACGGTATTTAACTTAGGAGGCGCATATGCTGATTTTAAAACAGGAAGATTACAATAAAATCGTGGATCATGCAAAAAAAGGACTCCCGAACGAGGCATGCGGACTGCTTGGTGGCTATGTGGAAGGTGACAAACGTGTGGTGACAGACGTGTATCTGCTTCGCAACGTAGACGAGAGCAGGGAACATTTTTCCATGGATCCGGCAGAGCAGCTTGCGGCGATCAAAGATATCCGCCAGAAAAAAGGCGTACTTCTCGGCAATTTTCACTCGCACCCGGAATCGCCGTCACGCCCGTCCCAGGAAGACATCCGCTTAGCGTATGATCCGAAGATGAATTACCTGATCCTCTCCCTGATGAACCCGGAGGAGCTGGTGCTCAATTCCTTCCATATCGAAAAAGGAGAGGTCACAAAAGAAGAGCTTGTGATCGAAGCGTAAAAATAAAATCATAGACAAAAATAAGTGTGGAAGAAAATTTTTTCACACTTATTTTTTGTTTTATGGTACCAGAGGACTAGACCGTCAATTGACATAAATGATAATGATACGCTAAGATAAAAATATTGTGAAAAATGATTTTCTTAAAAGAAAATGAGGTTGCAGCAGGCGGCTGGAGGAGTATTGCGTGAGTAAGAAAATGTTATTAGGAGTATTAGCGGCAGTGATGCTATCAGGAGAGATAAGTGCTTCCCCTGTGTTGGCACAGAATCTGTACGCAGACAGGGACGTGACAGAAATCATGGAAACAGAGGAGGATGCGGCGGAGACAGAGCATGTGTTTTCTGTGGGCAATGCACTAGAAGATAAAAATGGTTTTGTAATTGAAAATGGAGTTTTAACAGATTACAGAGGGTATGAAACAGAGATTGCGATTCCGGCAGGGGTAACTTCCATCGGTGAGTCGGCATTTGAGGGAAAAGATATTGAGAGCGTCAAAGTTCCGGATGGGGTTACTGCATTAGGATATAGAGCATTTTATCACTGTACGAAATTAAAGTCTGTGGAACTGCCAAAGACCTTACAGACGATCGCATCATATGCATTCAGAAGTTGTGAAAATTTAGAAAGCATAACAGTTTCCGGTACCTCTGCGAAAAAAGGAACGGTAATGATACCGGGCAGCGTTACGGAGATGAAAGATTTTACTTTTGGCGGAAGTGATTTAATTACGGAACTGGATATAACGACTTCTACGGCAGTTATCTCTAACCGTATTGTAGATCTGCCCAATGTGAATACAGTAAAAGCCACCGGCAGTACAAAATACAAAGTCCAGGATAACATATTGTATGATAAATCAGTTGAAGATTTATACTATTTTCCGCAGGGAGGCAGCAAAACGCAGGTCATACTGCCGGAGGGCATTGAGGTTATTGAAAAAGCAGCTTTTTACAACTGCAAAAATATTGAAAATATAACCTTGCCACAGACCTTATGGAAGATTGATGATATGGCACTGTGGGGGTGTGAGAAGATAAAGAAACTGGAGCTGACTTCGAAAATTTCAAGTGTTGGAAGTTACGTATTCAGGGACTGTAAGGCATTAGAAGAGATTATAGTTGTACCGGAAAACACATATTTTAAAAGTGTGGACGGTATTTTATATGAAAAGAAGAAATACATGAGAATGATGGTATGTCCTGCGATGAAACAGGGAATTGTTACGGTTGCAGACGGAATGCATGAGATTGGTACGGAGGCATTTCATGACTGTAAATATGTGACAGAAGTCAGACTGCCGGAAAGTTTAGAGACAATCAACAGCAGTGCTTTTGAAGGATGCAGTGCGCTGGAAAAAATTGAACTGCCGGATAATATCGAGCAAATTGGAATGTATGCATTTGAAGATTGTACAGCGTTAAAGAGTGTCAAATTACCAGCCAGATTAACGGACATTGATCAGGCAGTGTTTGCGGGGTGTGAGTCTCTGGAAAATATCGTGATTCCAGAAGGGGTAACCAGTATAAAATACAGGGCATTTGATGGCTGTGATAATTTACAGTATGCGATCATTCCGGCGTCCGTAACCAGCATAGAGGATGGTGCATTTGAAACCGGCCGGAGAGACAGGGATCTGCTCATTTACTGTAAGGAGGGAACCTGTGCAGAAAGCTACGCAAAAGAAAATGATATTTCTTATGCGTATGGAAACACAGCGAAGAAACGGCAGACGATCACAGCGAATGACTTTGAAAAAATGTATGGAGATGAGTCATTTTATATTCAGGCAGCTACAGACGGAGATGGAAAGCTGACTTATAAGGTAAAGGATGAGTCTGTGGTTACGGTAAGCGCTGACGGAAAAGTCACGATCAAAGGAACAGGAACAACAGATGTCGTGATCACGGCTGCAAGAACAGACGCTTACGAGTGGGCATCGAAAACGATCCATATCAGTGTCCGGGGTGTGGTGAAGAAAAAATCGCAGACGATCACCGTCGCGGATATTATCAGTATCTATGAAGGAAATACGGTAGCATTAGACGCTGCAACGGATGGGGACGGAACAATTTCTTATGTGTCAGATGATAAAACGGTTGCAAGCGTGGATGCTTCCGGAAAAGTCTGTGGAATAAAACAGGGGACAGCACATATTACTGTTCTTGCATCAGAAACGGAATTGTATCATGCATCAGAGACAATCGTCACAGTAACTGTGAAGCCCAAAAAGACACAGAGTAATACAGATCCGGGGAAAAAACCATCGGATAACGTGTCGAAGGATGATTCACAGACAACAGAGGATAAAAAACCTTCTGATGGCGGCAACAATACATCCGGGACAACAGATGGTCAGCAGACAAAGAAGAAACAGACCATAAAAGCAAAAAATATCACAAAGACATACAGTACAAAAACATTTTCCATCGGAGCAAAGACAAATGGTGGAGGTAAATTAACATACAAGGTGGCAGATAAAAAAATTGCGACCATAAGTAAGACCGGAAAGATCAAACTGAAAAATTATGGACAGACAAAAATTACGATCAAAGCAGCCGCAAAAGGAAAATATAAGGCAGCAACAAAGACGATCACATTAACCGTAAAACCGGTAAAGGTAAAAGTAACCTCTGTAAAGCAGCTAAAGGCAAAGACGTTACAGGTAAAGTGGAAAAAGGATAAGAAGGCATCCGGTTATATCATTCAGTACTCCACAGATAAGAAATTCAAAAAGAATGTGAAAAAAGCTGTTGTCACAAAAAACCAGACCGTTACGAAAAAGATCACGAAATTAAAACCGGGAAAGAAATATTATGTCCGTGTGTGTGCATATAAAAATTCTCACGGAAAAAAAGTACAGGGAAGTTATGGTACGGTAAAAAGTGTAAAATTGAAGTGATATGCATCGGCATAAAAGTGGTAAAGGATGGAGAAACGTTATGAAAATGAAAAGAATACTGACTGGAATGCTGGGAGCAGCTATTTTAGCTGCAGGCGTAAATCTATTGTCCGTACAGGCGGCAGAAAATGCAGGAGTGATGGAATATATAGCTGCGACAGAATACATAGAGGAAACAGAAGCAGCAGAGCCGGAAAATGCAGAAAAACAGGTGTTTGAAACTGAAGAAGATACAAAAACAGCAGATACGGGTGAATTTACGATCAACAACGGTCTGTTGACAAAATATACCGGAACAGCAGAGACGGTTACAATCCCTTCAAATGTCCGTAGAATTGGCGAGTCAGCATTTCAGAATAATAAATACATCAAAAGCGTAATCATTCCGGGAAATGTACGGAAAATTGAAATGCTGGCATTTTATGGATGCAGCAATCTGGAAAGTGTCACAATGGCAGAAGGTGTAGAAGAGATTGGTATGCAGACATTTTCCGAAACTCATTTGAAAAGTGTTGTTCTTCCCAAATCCATAATCAAAATGGATAGACTTGTGTTTACAAGCTGCAATCGGCTGACAAGTATTGATTTTACAGAGGGCACTTATAATATTAATGGTGATATCATAGGTTCCTGTGCTGCGCTGACAGAGATAAAGGTTTCAGGCAATAATACGAGATATCAGGTTAAAGATAACGTGTTATATGAAAAGAATGGAAAAACAGTTTGTTATTGTCCGTCATGCCGCAAGACTGATATGAATGTGCCGGATGGAGTAGAGCATATCGGAGATTTTGCATTCTGGGATTGTCTTACAACGAAAGTTACACTTCCTGATAGTGTAAAAAGTATTGGAGAACGGGCATTTTTTTCGACCGGAATGGAGACGATGATACTTCCGGCGAATCTGGAGTCGATCGGAAAAGAAGCATTTTTTTATTGCCAAAATTTAAAACAGATCACAATTCCGGCTAAGACAACAAAAATAGGAAACAATGTGTTCGGCAGCTGTGATCACTTAGAGACGATCAATGTGGCGGCAGGGAATACGATATACAGATCAGAGGATGGCATATTGTATGGCACAGAGGAAGGCAGACTCGTGTTGATTAATTGTCCTGCCGGGAAAAAAGGCAGCGTGAAGATCTTAGAGGGGACGGTGGGAATCCTTGACGGTTCCTTCAGTAACTGTGAAAAGATCACATCGGTAGATATGCCGGACAGCGTAAAGAGCATTGGCGAAGATGCATTTAAATCCTGTTCCTCGCTTATAAAAGTCCGGTTCTCAAATCAGCTTACGGATATAGGAAACTATGCCTTTTATAGGTGTGATTCCATGCAGCAGGTACATCTGCCGGACAGTGTTAAAGATTTGGGGGCATGGGCTTTCCGGTATTGTGATGCGTTGACAGAGGTAACAATTTCCAAAAATATTTCGGATATTCCGGATAATGCGTTTGGTGGCTGTACAAATCTGACCGGTATTACCATACCGGACGGGGTAAAAACAATAGCAGACAATGCGTTTTCGTATTGCAGCAATTTAACGATATACTGTAGTTCAGGTTCTGCTGCAGAAAAATATGCGAAAAATAAGAATATAAAAAGTAAGGTAGCCGACGAACGGAAAATCCAGACGATTACGACAGATAATGATAACATTGAAAAAACGGTTGGAGATCCGGATTTTAAGATCACTGCAAAAACAACCGGGGATGGAACTCTAAGTTTTTATTCGGGAAACGAGGATATCATTCAGGTATCTGAAAATGGAGCTGTAAAGATCATCGGAGCAGGTACGACCAATATTGTGATCACGGCATCTGCGACGCAAAATTGTAAAATGGCGCAGACAGAAATTTATATTACAATAAAAAATAAAGAAACGGATCAAAAGCGTGTGCAAAAGATCACGTATTCTTATCAGGCAGATAAAAAGGATCTGAATATTTTCTATCTTGACGCAAAGTCGGATGGGGATGGTAAGATATCTTACCGGTCAGAAAACGAAAAAATCGTAAAAATAGATGCAGATGGAAAAGGATATATCTTAGGTTCCGGGACAGTAAAAATTATTATCTCGGCATCAGAGACAGATACCTGTGCGGCAGCGCAGAAAATAGTTACGTTAAATGTAGAAAAAATAACAGATCAGACAGATGAACCGGGGCAGACACAAAAGCCGGATCAGACAGAAAAGCCGGGGCAGACAGATACTCCGAATCAGCCGGATAAGCCGTCAGACCAGAACGGTAATGCCACACAGCAGAAAAAGAAACAGACCATAAAAGCTAAAAATATTACAAAGACCTACAGCACAAAAACTTTTGCCATAGGTGCCAAATCAAGTTGTGGGGCAAAACTGACCTACAAGGTGGCAGATAAAAAGATCGCAGCCATAAGTAAGACCGGAAAAATCAAATTAAAGAGTTACGGACAGACAAAAATCACGATCAAAGCGGCTGCAAAAGGAAAATATAAGGTAGCAACAAAGACGATTACTTTAACGGTAAAACCGGTGAAGAACCAGATTACTTCTCTGAAATCCAAAAAGGCAAAGACATTTGAAGTAAAATGGAAAAAGGACAAGAAAGCATCCGGTTATATCGTTCAGTATTCCATGGATAAGAAATTCAAAAAGAATGTAAAAAAAGTTGTTGTCACAAAAAACAAAACCACTACCAAAAAAATCACAAAATTAAAGCCGGGAAAGAAATACTATGTCCGCGTATGCTCTTATAAAAATTCCCGCGGGAAAAGAGTGCAGGGAGCTTATAGTAAGGTGAGAACGGTAAAGATCCGAAAATAATTGCAAAGAGAAAATGATAAAAAATCCTGCCGGATTGGAGTGTGGACTCCAGGTACGGCAGGATTTTTTGGGTGCCAGCATTTTTGCTTTTATAAGAATAATTTGTTCTTAATATGTGACAAGCCGGTGTTCTAAAGATTTAATCTCATCGTGCAGTATAAATCTCGATCGCTTCTGCTACAAAAGCAGCAGTTCCGGCACCGGCGGCTTTGTCAATATTTTCTGTAAATTCGGCACCGGAAGCATACATTTTACCAAGCCCGTTTAAGATCTCATTGGAACATTGATAAAAGTGCTCTGAAATATAATCCTGTAGGTTTTTTACCAGAAGCTGTACTTCTTTGCTGCCAGGTTCTTTGTTCTTTATTTTTCCAAACTCTACAAAAATGAGCATAAGATTTTTCCATGCTGTTTTTTGTGTCTCGGAAGACTGATTTTTTGTCTTTTCTTCATATTCCTTGTATTCTGCAGTCTGTCCCCATTGTTTTTTTTGCCTCTCTGGCATACTCGTCCATTTTGGCTGTGTTTGCTCCTTTTTCATTGTTAACAATTCAATCTGCTGGGACAGTGCTTTGTCCCGATCAAAATCAGGTGCATCAATGATTCTTTTGATTTCTTTTAACGGAAATTCCAGTTCTTTAAACAATAAAATCTGTTGCAGCCGCTCTAATGCTGTATCGTCATACAGTCGGTAGCCGGACGCAGTATAACCGTCGGGTTTTAAAAGTCCGATGGTATCGTAGTATTGCAGAGTGCGTATACTCACTCCCGTCAATTTGCTTACTTCATTTACTGTCATCATGGTCATTTCCTCCGCTCGATGAGGACACTCTAAACTATTACGCCGCGTAGGAGTCAATAGGTTTTTTGAAATTTTTTTATTTTTTTCAAAAAACTGACTTTTGGAACATTTTGGAA
>OGLN01002314.1_pt1 | contig 11997 bp, 5 predicted proteins | sample 1572641 | NCBI WGS metagenome assembly OGLN01 (sample SAMEA2581903, study PRJEB24529) | metagenome | biome: Human gut stool | place: China | collected 2011
GCGCCCACCCCAAAATTTAGGGATTTAATTATGTATTGCCCCCCCCCCTTATTAGTTCCTTTTAAATTATCGGTTTTCTCTTCAGCACTTTTCGCCGCTTCGATTTCCTTCGCTGCGCCGGTTGATCTCGGCACCATAACGAATGACGACCTCGCGGGTGACAATACACCTACTTTAGTCCTTGATTCGCCTACTGTTGCCGATTCGATCTCCATCAACACGAAGACCACGGTTGCCGGAAGCAACTTCACACTCAATATCCAGAATTCCCTCGACGTTGCAGGCGACACTCAGGTATGGATTAATTCCGACGAGGTTGCTTCGGGCGCATGGAATGGCGCGACGCATGCGTTTTATGTTGTAGGCAGTCACACCAAAGACACGGTCGAAGTCTGCTTGAACGGGAATGTAGATCTGCGCAATACGCATGCAAACGACATCGATTCGACGTATGGCGCCAACACCCTCTATGCCCAACAAAACACCTTCATTTCATTGGGGAATCCGAACTCCACAACGCGCATTTACAGTATTGCTTCCATTCCCGATGCAATCAGCGCGAAATACGGATCAACCATCAAATTTGTCTCAACCCACAATCAGGTTCTAGGCACGATCGACTTGAGCAGTACAAGAGTTGACCAGAATTACAAAGCCAGCCTTGTCCACGGGACTTTTTCCGGAACTGATTCGTTCTGGTATGGGGACGAAGCTTCTTACCTCAATACGAACGCTGATGATCGCAAAGTTCAGCCCGGCGAGTTGGATCTGACTTTCGAAAATGGTGCTCAGTGGTCGTACCTCAACATTGCACCCGATAAGGCCATTCCGAAGCGAATCAGTGCAATCACGCTCAGAGACGGCGGCATTGTCAACCTCTTTGACGAAGACATTCGGAATTTTCTTGATTCCGTCGGACTTCTTGATCAGCTCGCGAACGGCAACTACATCGTCGACCACGACTACGTCCGAATCGGCGATCTGAGAGGAAGCGGCGGTATTTTCCGACTCGGCCTGAACGGCATCAATAAGAAGGCGAGCGACATGGTTTTCATCGAGAAATCGACGCAGTCGGGCCGCCACTTCTTCGAGCCGAATGATCTTTTGAAACTTGAACCGATCACCCCGGAAAACACACTTATCTTTGCGCTTGTCGGCAAAGAGGCCAAAGATTCGGTGAGCTTCTCCGACAAAGAAAATCTTGCCGGTGAAACCCTTTATGACTATGAGCTCGAAATTGCTCACGGACCGACTACGGAAGATACATTGCAGCGCGAGGAATTCACGCAAGCCCGTGAAGAGTTCCTTAATGATGAATCCCAGCAAGACATCTACATAGGCGGCGAAAATTGGTACATCCGTCGCGTAACGATGAAAGAATCAACCGCGGCACAGGCGATGACGGGTACGGGTTACGCCGCCTACGACGCGGCAATCGAAATGGAGCGCCGCGACCGCCGCCTCGCTGAAGCCGTACGCAGTCATGAAGGCGACAACGGCCTCTGGGTGCGTGTTTCGCACGGGCGCTCCGGCATCGAAGGGCAGTATCGTTGGGATCGCACCGGCGTGTATGTCGGGTTCGACCGTGAAATTGTTCCGGGCAATACGCTTGGTGCTTGGTTCAGCTACACGAAGGGCGGCACCGATTATCTCGACCTCAACGGCGAGGGAACGGGCGACATGACGCGCTACGAACTCGCACTGTATGACACCGTTACGTTCGGCACCCAGTACCTCGACTTCGTCGGGCGAATCGGTCGTGTCAGCGCCGAATTTGACGTCGCGAGCTCGGCTTACCACACGACGGGCGACTTTGATCAGGACTACGCTGCGGTATCCGCCGAATACGGCATCACGCTGCATCACGAACCTTCCGGCCTCTTCATCGAGCCGCAGGTTCAGCTGCAGGCGGCATTCCTGCGCAGTTACGACTACGATTCGGAGCGCGGCATGAGTGTTGACGCCGACAGCGAAACGAGCCTCCAAGGGCGTGCCGGCTTCCGTGCCGGACGTCACTTTGCCGACGATTACACCGCAGGTGAACTTTACGCACGTGCAGACGTCTACCACCAGTTCACGGACGGACAGAGTGCGGTCTTCAGCGACAACGACGGACACAAGCTTCGTACCGAATGGGGTGATCGCGGCACCTGGACGACGCTTGGCTTGGGCGGAGCCGTTTCCTGGGGCGGCGCCTACGGTCTGCAGCTTGATGTTGAGCGCGCCTTCGGCGGCGACGTCGACAATACCTGGCTCATAATCGGTCGATTCAATTATTCGTTCTGATTTAAGGTGATCCTCCTGCATAGTGGAACTTAAAAATTCTTCAATGTATTGAAGAATTTTGTATTAAAAATCTTCAATGAACTGACGGATTTTTACGCGGTTGCGGCCCTTTTAGATTAAGGCTGACAACTGGAAGACGCCTTGGATGGCATTGTGCCATTTGCAGAAATCGGGAAATTAGGACAGATTGCGGCAGGCATGCAGAATGGGTAAGACCACAGCACCGGTTGCGGGCAAAGTTGATAGTGGACGACAAAAAAGTCGGCAACCGGGATACCAGCGCCGACTCTTTGACGTTTCGCCTCGACAGGCTTTAGAAGTTGTAGACGAGATGACCTGATACCATCCAGGCATCAAGTTGCTTGCCGCCGGCGCTCTTTTCGAGATCCAGCTGCATCGAGAACTTGTTGGCGAATTGGTAATAGCCGCCTACGCCGAAGTTTGTCCAGGTGCCGGCATCTCCCCAATGCAGAACCTCAACGTCGTCAAGGTCACGGATGTGGCCGAACTGACCGTCGGTGAACTGATGCAAGAGATCGCCTCGAACGTAGATTTCGCCCGAGCTGCGTTCACCGGCAAAGTGCTTGCCGAGTCTCAGACCGGCACGTCCGACAAGCGCCGTTTCCTGTTCAACATCAACTGACATGTCGCGTTGCAGACCGTAGTTGTAGCCTTCAAGACGAGTCGCCTGCATCTGCAATTGAGGTTCGGCAAAGAAACCTGCCGCAGACCTGAGCGTATAGCCGTATTCAGCAGAAACGCCGAAGTAGTTCGTCGAGAATTCACCTTGGGTGGAAATTGAGCTTGCGCTTCTTGAAGATGAGAAGTCTGAGCTCAAGTGACCGAAGCGTCCCACGAAGTCCAAATAGTGGTTGCCGAAGGTGAGGGTATCGTAAACGGCGATTTCGTAGCGTTCCAGATCACCGCCTCCCTTCAGGTTTTCAAAGTCAGGACTGCCGTCCATGTAGGAGACGCTCACGCCAAAGCGGTTGTTGTCGGAAGTCTGACGTTCGTAACCCACGTGAACGGTGGTCGTGTCGGACTTGTAGGCGTCATCTGCGCCGAGTCTGCCGTACTGTACTCGTACCCACAGGCCATCATTGGAAGCATCGTTGGCAAATGCGCTTTCACGTAAACGACGATCGCGGCGATCCATCTGCATGACGGCGTCATAGGCTGCCCAGCCGGCGTTGCGCACGCCGACAGTCGCAGCCGATTCGGAAACAGTGACGCGATTGATGAACCATCTGGTGCCGTCTTCATAATCGCTGGCATTAAAGTCGTCGAAGTCTGTGTAGTTGGAAGTAATTTCCTTTTCTAGAGCTTCGAGATCATCGGCGTCAATCGTTTCGCTGTCAATGGACAATTCGTAGTCGTAGAGCGTTTCGCCGTAGATGTTGATTTTGTCGGCAAAAGTGACGTCATTGGCCTCTTTTTGGGTGAGAGCGAATGTGAGCGTATTGTCGGCAGAGACACTGACGAGCTGAGAGGGGCGATACGGTTCAATCCAGTGACGCCCTGATTCGCTTGAGGATTCGATAAAGACCATATCGCTTTGCGTGCGGTCATCCGAGTTGAGATCCAGACGGAAGATGCCGTTGTTGCCCTTGAGGTCGCCGATACGGACGTAGTCGTGGTGGAGCTCATTCGAATCTATTTTAAGATGATCCCACAGTCCGATTTCCTTCCATTTGTTTTCGAGGTCTTCATCGAAGAGGTTGATGATGCCGCCGTTGCGAAGGGTAATGTTACTGATGCGTTTGCGTATGGATTGGATTTCTAGACTGTACGGAAGCTCAAAAGAGCCCAGACTATATGAGCCTTCAGAAAAGAAACTGTCGTTAATATTTAGATAAGACCACTGAGCTCCGTTTTCGAAGACGAGGTTTATGTTTTCGCCGTCTTTTGCGCCGCTTGTTCCCACGAGGAAAACCACCTCGCCCAGTCCGCTAGCAGAGACAAGTTCTGCATTGTTCCAACTTTGTTCATCGCCGAACCAATAGGAGTCAGCGCCTGAAAACGTTCCGGTTACTGTTCCAAAACCGTCTAGAGGATTGGCGATGGTATCGATAGAGCCCACAAACATATTATGGGTAGATTTGATATTAACGATACCGCCTTTTTTGGCACTCAACACATCGGGTTTAGCTGCCAGAACCCATGCTTGGGTTGTTGTTCCTGCGGTACCGAGTTCAATGATTCCACCCTCCTGTGCGTAAAAGGCATTGGCGCCGATGGTATCTAGCTGTTGTTCAGGTGGAACCGCGTGAACAATGGTGACATCAATATCACCTAGCAATCGAATTTCGGCTCCTTCCTTTGCGTGAAATGCATAGGTGCCAATATCGTCGTCTTCGTCACCAATGATTGTGTCTGACACTGAACGGAGATAGGTTTTTCCTGTAATCTCAAGAGACGCAGCTTCTCCTCGCACATCAACGAAATATTCATTCCACTGGATGAAGGGTGAAATGTTTGCATCAATTTCGTCAAAAGAAGCTTGAGATGAAAGGTAGAACGTGTTTTGGTCTGTCCATTGACCGGGACCTTCCCAAATTGCGTCAGTAGGCGGAGTCAGAACGATCGCCTGAGAGGAATTGAAAGCGAGGATCAGAGCGGAAGCGAGGAGTGTTTTGGTATAACGATTAAGGCGATTTGCCCCCCCCCGTCGGGTAATATCGTGTGGTCATGTTATCTCCTGGTTGCATCGTCAGTAGGCTATAAATTTGGCCATTGTACGATTGAGGCTGTTTTTAACGCAACTTGCCTAGTGCCCAGAATTGTTGACCTGCAGCGAATTTGATGACACGACGGACAGCGCTTTCAGACCGTTGGACGACCAGTTCGGAGTCTGCGGTGTTCTGTGGTGGCAATTGCATCAGGGTCTTGGAGACGTAGCAAGGAACGATTGCCGATGAATTGACCTACCAATAATCTACCAACCTACCAATAACCAGCGGCAGGTGGTAGGTCATTGGTAGGTTCGTTGGCACGTTCTCGGGAATTACCCGAATGTCTTTCGTCCGAAAAATCGAAGCCGCAACAGCTGTATTGACGGGAGCGTGATTTGATGACGAAGACTGATCTGAAAATTGTTGGTAATGATCGGATGCGGTTAGCGATACGTACATTGAGCTCTTGATCTTGACTGATAGGCTTTCCGACAAAACCATTCGCTTGGAGGCTCTGAGAATGAAAGCTAAAATCATGGCGCCCAAAGGCTTAAAGCTTTTTAGAAAAATCAAAATTCTGTAAGGAATGGCAGAACGCCAATGCAGAGTTTGCTGATCTCGACAAGGACCTCACGGTAACGTTGAAGCCGGTAAGACTCAGATAGATGGCGCTACTTGTATGAACAAAACACAGCCGGTGGAAATTCGCTGTTTATGTAATCTAGCGCACGGCAGTAGAAAGCCCGCCTCAGTCAGAACCGAAGCGGGCGTAAGTCTTAAAAAGACGCCTTCAGATTAGAACTGGTGACGCAAACCAACCAAAGCGCCGTAAACCGTCGGATCGGCCGAGGTCTTGGCTGCGGCGGCATTGTCGATGCTGTCGCGGTTGTAGGTCACAACACCGTAAACGTTGGTGCGCTTGGAAAGGGGATAAGCGTAACCGGCGGAAATCACCCAGCGGGACAGTTCCATATCCGCCCAGTTCGGATTGCTGATCTTCACGCTGTCAGCCGCATCGGCGTCCAGATAGCCGACACCGACCAGCAGGTTGCCGCCGGCAAGCGGAATGTCGCCCGACAACCCCAGACTCCAGCCCTTGATCTTGGACTCGTTAATGATGTTGGCGTTACCACTGTAGGTGGGGTAGTTGGCCTTGAGCCAATCGCCGGCAGCACCCGAGAACATAGAGATCTTGGCTTCGTCAAAATAAGCTGCACCGGCATAAACCTTCACGACATCTAAGTTGAAGCTGCCGCCGAAGCGAACGGAAAGACTGTCATCGATGTCTTGATCAGGCGCAACCGTCGAACCGAATGTAGCGTAATTGATGGAGTCGACCGACAGGTACAAGCTCAAGGGACCGTTATCGTAGCTTGCACCGATGGCGTAGTAGCGATCGCTTGAGGATTCGTTTTCAATGCCGGTCAAACCACCTTTGCCATCGTCAACCTGATTACCCATGCCATACTGTGCGAACACTTTGAAGCCTGCAAAAGAGGGCGTTTCATAAGCAAGCGCGTTGTCCCAAATGCCGGCGTTGCCAAAAAGATTATCGGCGTTGCCGGCATAACCTCCCCATGAGGTACCGAAAGCCGACATGGCGCCGTGCTTGCCCCAGGAGCTAACGCCGCTGTTGATCGAACCCATGCGACCTAGAGCGAGCTTACCGAAGCCGCCCTGAATGAAAAGCGAGGCTTCACGACGGAAGAAGTGATCGTTGTCGGAAACCGCACCCGTATCGCCCGAGAACTGGTTTTCGAGAATGAAGCCGACAGTGAGGCCATTGCCGAGCTCTTCAGTGCCTTTAAAGCCAAAGCGGGAGGCGGACTGCATGCCGGACTCCATCGAGAAGCTGTCAGTAGCATCCACGCCAAGGCCGTCACGCGTGACGGCCATGTCGCTGTGTACATAGGCAAAGCCGGTATCGAGGATACCGTAGAGCTGAACCTGTGCAGCGGCAACGGACCCGGCAAAAGCGCCGAGAACTGCGGCTGCGGTCAAAGATTTTTTCATGGTTTCTCTCCTAGTCAAAAAATGCATCGGAATAAATTCCTTTGCTTACACGTTGAAATCCGTCGGGTAGGGAGATGGAACCCGGCGGGGTTAAATAGCTGGGCGGGCACGCCAATGGCACGATGGCATCACAAGTGACTGATCCTGGTGCTACAACCAGCGGAAAGATCGTCTGACGCTTGATTTCGCGTCACGACGATTTACACAAACGGATTACGTGTCGGAGTTCCAGCGCCACTGAAGTTTTTTCACCAGATCGGCAATGTCCTGAGCGCATTGATTCCATCGGCGGGTTTCCTCAAGTTCTGTCATGCCGCTGTCAAGCACCAGGCTGACAGACTCGAATCGCTCAACGCCCAATTCCTTCCACTTGTTTTGGAGATCTGCGAGATGTTCGGCTGCGATTTGCTTGAGCATGCACTCGTACATTTCTGAGATGGATTCCAGAAAAATCACAGTCTTGGTTTTGAGTGCGCTGTAGGCACGAACCGCGGACTGGTGCTGCATGCGACCCGAGCGCTTCAGCGCCGACATCCAGACGCGAAGCGGAAAAGGTACACCGTAGACGAAGATCGGGCACTCAAGTACGATCGCATCGGCAAGCAGAACTTCCTGCGCGATTTGTTGCACGTCTTCGGGCTCGAGCGAGGGCGGATTGGCGGTGACATCGCGCACAGTGAGCGGAATGCTGAGGTTGTTGAATCTGCCTTCGAGTTCCGCGCTTATTTTTCGGACGTTGCGTCCCTGTCTGTTGTTGACGGACTTCGTCACCGGCGCAGACCGAATCAACAAAACTTTCGCCACCTTTTAGCCCCTTTCTTTCTTGTTATGCAGGTTGTTTTTGAGAGACGGTTGCCTGCCTCGCGCACGAAAATACAACCCAACCTTTCGAGGCGATGCAGGCAACCGAAAGCTTTATTAGCCTGAATTACTGTTCCACCTTGTCTTGAAGTATCTTGCCGGCACGGAACTTCACCATCATCTTCGCTGGAATCACGACAGGCTCACCCGTGGCGGGGTTGCGACCGAGGCGTTCTTCACGCTTTGAAGAGGAAAAGGTACCCAGGGCGGGAATGCGAAGCGGTACGCCGGCGCGGACTTCTCGGGCGATGTGGTCGCTCAGGTTTTCGAGGATCTGTTTGACGACCGTCTGAGAGCAGTTGACGTCTGTTGAAAGGGCCTTGATCAAATCGGTGTAGGTCATGATTTCTCCTGGTAAAGGTAAAGTTTTGTCGTGCTTTGCTGCTGAGCTTGTTTTGTTTTCTCATTAGTGAACGCACGGCAGGGATTAAGAAAAAGGGGAAAGACTTGAAAAAAAAACTCTTTCGACTTCGGTCGGTGCCCCCCCCCCGAAGGGAGACTCGGCTCGCCCATCCGTGTCCGGAAAACGAAGCCCCTCGTTCCGGTATGTCGTGAACTGAGCCTCCCGACGGAAGATCAGAACTTCCAGTTGGCCTGGATCTGGCCGCTTACGCCGTTGCGGGTGCCGGCGTAGCCGTTCAGACCGAATTCGCACGAGAACGTTCCCGGCTCGTTTATGTACGTCCAGCCAGCAGACAGAATCCCCGTGCTGCCTTCCAGATCGCTACTTCTGAGATCCAGTTTCCCGGCAGCGTCCGTGGCAGTGCCCTTGGCTTCAGCAGCCAGAATCTGTTCGAACGTCAAACCAAGATACGGACGCAGTCGATCGCTCATCTTGAATTGGAAGATGCTTCCGGCTTGTACTCGGTGAGCATTCAATGCGTCGTATTCGATGTGAGCGCCGCCGACGTCGGCCGTGCCGCCGATGTCGTAGCTTTCCGATTCCCGTCCATCATAGAAGTACGAAAAGAACACGCGTGTGGTCAGCCCCGGCATATTGATGTCATAGTGCGTGCCCAGGTGCGCTCCCCAATAGGCGCTGGACTTGTCATAACCGGCGTTAACGCCGGCGATCATCGCGCTGAAGCCGTTATGCAAAGAACCGCCCTTGAGGTAGCCGGTCAGACGCCAGCCTTCCGCAGGAAGCGCGTAGTCAACGAACACACCGAGGCCGGCGTAGTTGTGAGAGCCTTGACCGCGGACATTCCCAAGCGTCGAATTGAGTTGCGAATCGTAGGATGCATGGCCCATTTCGAGGAACGCACCGACATTGGATTGCCCCAGACTTGCCGAGAAGCCCACCAAACCGTTGACGATGTTCGTTTCCAATCGCGTGTTGGTGTCGTAGCTGTACATGCCCGCACGTGCGGCCGCAAATAGTCCGTCACGCTTGCCGTCCCGACTTCTGAGAACAGTGTCCACGAAGAGATCGTCAGCAGCAAAAGCCGTTGCCAAAGCCGAAAGAGACGACTCAACCAGCGTATCTGTTTGGTCGTTTACTGAACCCTCGGGCGGTGTCACCGGATTTTCCGGCTCTCCCGGATTTGTGCCGGGTTGGTCGGGGTTTGATGGATCTTTTTCCCACACAAGAACGAGCGATTGTCCGTCACCGTCCTGATTGTTTTCAATTCCTAGCTGATAATCTTCCGCGCTGACAAAAGTTGTCTGAGTGCGAACCAGAGACAACAAGGAAGTGGAAGTAAAGTCGCGCTTGAGCCAATCCAAACTGCCTTCTTGGAACAGAGTACCGTCTGCTTCCACAAAACCCTTTTTCGAATCAATCAAGACGACTTCCTGACCTTTTTGGAAATTCGTCACGCCGGAAAGTGTGACGGTAGAACTCTTCTCTGTAGCCTCGTCTTTATGAAGCAGTACAGCGGTGTTGCCGGTAACAGTCACGTAAGGCGTGCTTGAGGAGTTCAAAAAGTCAGAATCAAATCGGAAGTTGTAATGCTGGAACCCTTGCAAAACACCAGTTACGACACGCGAGGCTAAGGAGAGCGAATTGCCGCTGAAAGCTTGATTGAACTCCGTCGCCGTCGTCATACTGTAGTTGATCCGTCCTCCATAGAGCCGTTGAAGAACTAGATGATTGTTACCTGTTGACGAAACATTCTGACCGATGACAACGGCATTACCGGTTGCCGAGCTTTCACTGCTCTTTCCCAACTGAACAGCCGTGATATCGGTTACGTTGACTTCAGAGTTGGCAATAGTCACCGTGTTGTTTGTGGCCGTTCCTTTATCTGAATGATTAACGGCACTGATCTGTCCATAGGAGGGAGTTTCTTTCCCGATCACCGCATTTTCAATGTTGACCGTATTTCCGTTCAAAGCAAGGTTTCCGGCAGTCCCGTATACCGCAGTGATAATCACGTCGTTTAAAGAAAGATCGACTCTATTGTCTGAGTCCACGCCACGAATAAGTACACGATTGTTGGATAAAGTATGGACAGCAGCATTTGTCGAGTCGTTTCTTCTGTAGTTAACTGCATAAATTCTGGCGGTGGAATCAAAAGTCAGTTTGCTTTGCCCCGTTATTTCGATGAAGTTTTCGCGGGCGTCGCCGTTTACAACTTGCGCAGCATTGAAATCGAAGTGCCCTTGGTTTTTGGTTGCCAGCTGCACATTGTGCAGTTTGAGACCGTTTCTGTGAGCATTGCCTGAAGAGGCACTGTCGTTTGCATTGTTGGTTCGTGTTACAGCAGCAAGACTTCCAAACTCGGAATTGAGTTCAAAGGTGAGAGTCGACTCGGATACTTCAACGATATTGTCCTCAGCGTCGCCCCGGGCCAAACTGACCCCAACAATACGACCGATAGGATCCGACGACGCGTTTTTGTTCTGAACGTTGAGCGTTACTTCTGAGTTTGTGATCCTGACTGAATTTCCGATAGCTGTTGCTTTAGCGCTGCTGCTAAGCTGAGTTTCGACTCGGGCAGCACTGATGTTATTGGCTTCAACGATGGAATTTTGAATATCAACTGCATTGCCGTCGGCCTTTATGATGCCTGCTTTGGGACTGACTTCTACGTGCGCGCCACCGATGTAATTGTCTTGGTGAGCGACGGATTTATCATATTCATATCGAACATTGTCCAAAACCACACGATTGTTTGCGAGGGTCAAGTCCTGGGATTCGGTTTCGGATGTTTGATACGTAATATAAGCTCCTGATATGGAACCTCCGCTGATGGTTGCTTTGGTGCCGCAGGAAGAAGCATCTTCAGCTCCCCGTAACGTAACGGAATTGTTCGTCAAGTTGCGCGAGTGCGTCGTAGAGCCGGAATAACGAACAGAAGCTCCGGCAATATAGGGGCCATCACCAATCGAATGATGTTGACTAGCGCGAAGTGCATCGGTTGAACTTAACTCGACAATTACGGCATTGTCGGAAATCCTGGTTGCAGTATTGGAAGTAGCTCCGCGTACGATACCGGTCAAGCCATTACCGCTATTGATGATGACCTGGTTTTGGCTGGACGACTCTTTTCCGCTCAAATAGCCGAAATCTTTCGTAGCACTCAGTCCCAGACCGTCACCGTTGTAAATTTTGCAATTCGCAGCATCACTGGAGCATTGGGCTGCGGAAAGGTGAGAGGCTGATAGAGCGGCAATGACAGCTACGGACAGCGGACGTAAATAATGCGATAGCAACATATGGTGGATTCTTCAAGAGTGGTGGTGGGGCGTTTGGGGAGTGTTCACAGACACTCCCTGATTGCTTTCAGTTTTTTGCAATTGGCATCCATGGGAGACTCAGTCAGCTCTTCACCGCAAAACTTAAAACCCCCCGTTTCGTGATGCGGCTGACTGAGTCTCTTACCGGATGATCAGAACTTCCAATTGGCTTGGATTTGGCCGCTCACGCCGTTGCGAGTGCCGGCGTAGCCGTTCAGACCCAATTCGGTCGAGAAGTTGCCTGCCTGATAGGTCCAGCCGGCCGACAGGATTCCGGTCGATCCTTCCAGATCGCTGCTGTTGAGATCCATAGTGCCCTGAGCGTCCGTTGCAGTACCCTTGGCTTCGGCCGCAAGAATCTGCTCAAACGTCAATCCCAGATAGGGGCGCCAGGTGTCGCTCACGGCGAACTCAAACATCGAACCCAATTGCACGCGATGAGCGTGAATGGCGTCGTAGCTCACGTGCGCTCCGCCCACGTCGC
>OGLN01002316.1_pt1 | contig 11989 bp, 12 predicted proteins | sample 1572641 | NCBI WGS metagenome assembly OGLN01 (sample SAMEA2581903, study PRJEB24529) | metagenome | biome: Human gut stool | place: China | collected 2011
GACTGTTTATATAAGCTGACACATGCTAAACTAGCCTAGCAATGTTTCAGTAAAATTTTCTTTCATTTTTCAAGGAGGTCATAATCATTATGGGGAATAATCAGACAGAAAAAGCGTTTGAAGAAAAAAGATTAGCACAAACAATCTCTTTAGCCGAGGAACAATTAAAGCAGGCAAAAGAAGCGGCAGACAAAAAGAAATCAGAAATTATCGAAGCCAAAAAAGATGTGCGTGAAAATACAGAACACGGTATTACATCACTGTATACATCGGACGGTTTCGAGGCACTTGTTGAATTAAGCCAATATATCAATCCTGTAACAGACAAAATTATAGATTACGAAGAAGAAGAACATAAAATACTTCTGTTAGAAAAGATGATTAAATCGCCCTATTTTGCCCGAATTGATTTTAAATTTGATGATGAGGACGAATTTGAAAAAATATACATTGGACGTTCTTCTCTACGAAAAAACAGCTATCAAGAGATGTATGTTTATGATTGGAGATCGCCGATTGCCAGTATTTTCTATCGTTTTATGACCGGCGAAGCGTTTTATGACGCTCCATGTGGACGAGTAACAGGCGAACTCAATTTGAAACGCCAATATGAAATAAAAAACGGAAAACTGGAATATTTCTTTGATTCAGATGTTCAGATTGTTGATGAATTTTTAAGGCAATTACTGTCACAAAACACTACTGCTAAAATGAAAGCGATTGTTGAAACAATTCAGCATGAACAGGACGTGGTTATTAGAGATATGGAAAATGACCTGCTAATGGTACAGGGTGTAGCGGGAAGTGGAAAAACCTCTATTGCTCTCCACCGGGCTGCTTATCTTATGTATCAAGGTTTACAAACAAAGCTGTCCGCAAATAACATTATGATTATTTCCCCAAATTCTATATTCGAGCAATATATTTCAAATGTATTGCCCGAATTGGGAGAAGATAATGTTATTTCTTCCGTGTTTGAAGATATACTTAGTGCGTTATTAATTGGCAGGAAAATTCAGTCAAGAAATGATTTTTTAGAAAACTTGATTGTCAATTCAAAATACAAGGAAATTTCAAGAAATAGTATAGAATTTAAAACGTCAAGTTTTTTTAGGGAAATTTTAGACCAATTTCTCATTGATATACCCCGCCAGTGGATAGAATTTGAAGATGTTTATTATGAGGGAAAATGCGTTGTAAGCAGGCAAATTCTAAAAGATAAAATATTAGGAAGAACAGAAACACCATTAGGCATAAAATTAGAACAATTAGAAGATTATATTTTAGAACAAATATTTGGAACAGGAAAAGGGCGGGGGCATAAAGAAGAAAAAAATCTAATCAAGCAGGAAATACAGAAATTTATAAAAATTGACATTGTTGAATTATATAAAATATTATTTAGCAATGAAGCCTATTTTTATAGCCTGCTGCAAAATAGCAATCTGTCACAAGGCATAAAAAGTATATGGGAATATACTAGGGAAAATTTGGAAGCAGACAGATTGTATTATGATGACGCAATAGCAATCGCTTATTTGTATTTAAAAATATACGGAACAAATAAATATAAAAATATTAAGCAGGTAGTCATTGATGAAGCACAGGACTACTACCCTCTCCAATATGAAATATTTAATTTGCTATTTTCTAATGCCAAATTTACTATTTTAGGAGATATGAAACAGACTCTTGCCAAAAAAGAAGATATTTCTTTCTACGAACAAATTCAAAAAATATTGAACAAGAAAAAATCTTCTCTTATTATGTTGGATAAAAGTTTCCGTTGTACGAATGAAATTTTAAATTTTAGTTTAAAGTTCATTGAACAAAGTTCACAGATAAAAAGTTTTAATCGGAATGGCGATAGCCCAAAAGTATATATTGCTGATAATTCCGAAATCTTCATTGATGAAATTGTTAAGGAAATAAATCTATGCCAGGAGAAAGGGTTTCAGTCGATATGCTTAATTTGTAAAACCGAAAAAAATTCAACCTATCTATTTAATAAAATTAAACACAAACTTGATATTCAGTTAATCAAAAATGGGAGCGTATCAGATTTACAAGGCGTGTTTATCTTACCAGTATATATGTCAAAGGGATTAGAATTTGATGCTGTCTTAATTTGTGATGCAGACAGCCAAAACTACCATGATGAAGATGATAAAAACCTCTTATATGTTGCCTGCACAAGAGCACTTCACAAACTTAGCTTATTTTGTGAAAATGAGGTTAGCCCGCTGATATAGATAAATTTACAATATATTGAATTGCCAAAATGCCAAACGCAGCGTAGGCGCAAATGAACAAAATGATAATAATTAGACAGACCACCTATTCTCTTAATGACATTAAATTGACATTACGCTCTCTATGATATATATTTGTTGCTTACTGTCAAAAAACACGACAGAAAAATATAGTTTAAATTCAACGGATAAAAGGGGTAATGAACATGGGAAAATTACTACTACTGACACTTAACGAACAAGAGGAAACAGCGATTGACAAAATCATATCGGCAATATCTAATTATATGCGACTTGAACCCATGCAGCTTACACCCGTTTCCGTGTTATCTTTTCCGGGATTGGAAATAAGGCAGAGCCAACGCCGGGTATTTCAAGACGGGGAGGAAGTCAATCTAACACGTCTTGAATATAATGCCCTTGTATTCCTTGCTTCCAATCCCGGCATTGTCCTCACAAGGACACAGATATTTGAAGCCGTTTGGAACATGGAAAGCGATACTTGCCATTCAAGTGTTGCCAACGTGATTTACAACCTGCGGAAAAAGATAGAGCCGGACAGCCGCAAGCCCACCTACATAAAGACCGTTTTAGGCATAGGCTACAAGTTTGCTTCCGGGGAATAACAACAGAACAACCGCCGCCCACCACAGCGACATACCATGACAGGAAATCAAGAAAAGGTTTCCTGTTTTTTTGCGCCAAAAAACGTGCTGATTTTCCAGCTTTGTCGAAAAGTTTTCTCAAAAAGTTTCCCAAAACTTTGCCATATCTTCATTTCTCTGCGTAGTAAGGAGTAGAAGGGGAAGTTTACGCCGTTTTCTTAGAGCAAGATTCTACCACAGTACCAAAATTCGCTTATCGCTCATTTTGTCCTATGGGAATCTTGTTGGGGTTGCCACCCCAAGCCCGCCTTTTTGCGGCTTGCGCCGCTTGAAAAAATCCACCCATGAAAGGAGGTTCGCAGCCATGAAAAGATACAACACGCCCCACCGCCGCCGGGTAATCAAGACACGCTTGACCGAGGAAGAATACACCGAGTTTTCCGAGCGTGTCACCCTCTGCAAAATGAGCCAGTCCGAATATATCCGGCAAGCCCTTACCAAGTCACGGATACGCCCCGTCATTACCGTTTCCCCGGTCAATGATGAATTGCTTTCTGCCGTTGGGAAGCTCACCGCCGAGTATGGGAAAATCGGCGGCAACTTGAATCAGATTGCCCGCTGTCTGAACGAGTACGGCGCACCTTATAACGCCCTCTCCCAAGAAGTAAGAGCCGCCACAGCGGAGCTTGCCGCCTTGAAGTTTGAAGTCTTGCAGAAAGTAGGTGAAGCCGTTGGCAACGTTCAAACATATCAGCTCTAAAAATGCCGACTATGGAGCTGCCGAGCAATACCTAACTTTCGAGCATGACGAGTTTACCATGAAACCCACACTGGACGGAAATGGGCGGCTTATCCCCCGTGACGATTACCGCATATCTTCCCTTAATTGCGGCGGGGAGGATTTCGCCATAGCGTGTATGTGCTCCAATCTGAAATACGGCAAGAACCAAAGAAAAGAGGACGTAAAGAGCCACCACTATATCATCAGCTTTGACCCCCGTGACGCACAGGACAACGGCTTGACCGTAGACCGGGCGCAGGAACTGGGCGAGCAGTTCTGTAAAGAACATTTCCCCGGACATCAAGCGTTGGTATGCACCCACCCGGACGGGCATAACCACAGCGGCAACATCCATGTGCATATCGTAATCAATTCTTTGCGGATTGCGGAAGTGCCGCTACTGCCCTACATGGAAAGACCAGCCGACACGAGGGAGGGCTGCAAGCACCGCTGTACGGACGCAGCTATGGAATATTTCAAAGCGGAAGTCATGGAGATGTGCCACCGGGAAAACCTCTATCAGATTGACTTATTGCATGGGAGCAAGAACCGCATTACCGAGCGTGAGTATTGGGCGAAGCGGAAAGGACAAGCCGCACTGGATAAAGAGAACGTTTCCCTTGCCGCCGCAGGTGAGCCGCCCAAAGTCACAAAATTTGAAACCGACAAGGAGCGGTTACGCAGCGTGATCCGCACCGCCCTGTCCTCTGCTATCTCTTTTGAGGACTTTTCCGGGAAGCTGTTACAGCAAGGCGTGACCGTCAAGGAGAGCCGGGGGAGATTGAGTTATCTCACGCCGGACAGGACGAAGCCAATCACCGCCCGGAAGCTGGGTGATGATTTTGACCGTGCTGCCGTACTGGAAACAATTACCCAAAACGCACAGAACGCCGTCAGAGCCGCCGAAAAGCCCCTACCCAAACAGGAATACCCCCGCAGCATAAAAGACCGTTTACAGCGCAATAAAGCCGCCATAAATGCCCCGAAGAATGACGGAGTACAGCGCATGGTAGACCGGGAAGCCAAGCGAGCCGAGGGCAAGGGCATAGGATATGACCGCTGGGCGGCTGTCCACAACCTAAAGCAAATGGCGGCGACCATGAGCATTTACGAGGAATCCGGCTTTTCTTCCCCGGAGGAACTGGAAGCCGCCCTTGCTGCCGCCAGTGCCGGATTGCATGAAACCACCGGGAAACTGAAAGCCGTGGAAAGCACTTTGCGGGAGAAAAAGGACTTGCAGAAGCAGCTATTAGCCTACATCAAGACCAAGCCAGCCCGTGACGGATTACGGGCGCAGAAATCGGAGAAAGCAAAGCGAGCCTACCGGGAGCAGCACGAAAGCGAGTTTATCATTTCCGAAGCTGCCGCCCGGTATTTCAAGGCACAGGGAATTTCAAAGTTGCCAGCGTCCAAAGCCCTACAAGCGGAGATTGAGCAGCTTATGAGGGGGAAGAACACGCTTTACAACGAGTACCGGGAGAAGAAAGAGAACGTCCGGGAATTGCAGACCGTCAAAAGCAATATCGAGCAGATTTTAAGGCGTGAGTCGGAACGGGGAAAGGGAAAAGACCATGAAAGATAAAATCCCAAGAATGGACTACCGCCAGTACAGGGCGGCGTGCCGGCTTGTGCATGAGTGCTGCAACTACGATAACGGCAACTGTATCTTGCTGGATAACGGTGAGCCTTGCGTGTGCGTGCAGAGTATCAGCTATTCGCTTCTCTGCCGCTGGTTCACTGCCGCCGTGCTGCCGCTGGACGGGAAACTGGAAGCCGCCCTACTCCACCGGGCAGACAGGAAACGCTGTACCGAGTGCGGCGGGTATTTTCTCCCCAAATCCAACCGGGGGAAATACTGCCCGGATTGCGCCGGACGCATGAAAAGAATCAAGGCTACACAGCGCAAGCGGAAACAGAGGGATAAATGTCACGCTTTAGGATATTCCAAACCCCCGTAAATCAAGGCTTTTTTGACTGCCTTCAAAGGGTAGACGATATTTATATCCTTTACCCCCGAAAAAGCCGCTTTCATTGCGTAACAGAAGCCACAGACAGGAGGTGAGAACCATAACCGAATACATCACATCCGACACCATAATGCCCCGTTTTCTGCCCTATCCCTATTTTCTGCTGAAAATGGACTTGTCATATACTGCAAGGCTGCTCTATGCGGTGCTTCTTGACCGTTCCACCCTCTCACAGAAGAACGGCTGGCAGGACAGCGAGGGCAGGACGTACATTGTCTACCCCGTTTCGGAGATAACGGAAACACTGGATAAAGGCAGCACCGCCATAAAAAGCGCACTGAACGAGCTGGACGCTGCCGGGCTTCTGGTGAGGGAACGCCGGGGCTTCTCCGCACCGAACCGCCTTTATGTGAAAATACCGCAAATGCCAGTGGTACAGTTTTCCGACCATATGACCCCCATACAGCCGGAAAACCGACCCTCTGATAGCCGGAAAAGCGACCCTCATAAGGGCGGAAAACCGACCATTGCGTTGGACGGAAAACCGACCCCTAACCAACTTACTATAAACAAACTAAAAGAGAACCAACTAAAGGGAGTGAGTGGGGAGCCGCCCGCAGCCTTTGGCAGATATAAAAATATTTTCCTCTCTGAAAGCGAATATGCGGAGCTGAAAGAGGAATACCCGGACAGGCTGGAACGGTTCATTGAGGAAATGAGCGAGTACATGGCTGCTATCGGGAAAGAGTACGCCAACCATGCCGCCGCTGTCCGTATGTGGGCGGGGCGTGACAGGAAAGGCACGGGGAAGAAAGGAATCCCCGATTATACCTACAAGGAGGGCGAGAGCCTTTGACAGCATAGACACAACGCCCCGTAAACAGGGCGTAAAAGACCATGAACAAGGAGGAACGATTTTATGAGTGATTACGATAACGCTATTTTCCGGCTTGCCACGGCACAGGTAGCAGAGCCGGAGGACTACACCGGGGAGGACGGGCTTTTATATTGCGGGAGCTGCCACCAGCCCAAAGAAGCCTACTTCCCGGAGGGCAAGACCCTTTTCGGACGTGACCGACACCCAAAAGAATGTGACTGCCAGCGGAAACGCCGGGAAACACTGGAAGCCGCAGACCGGGAACACAAGCACCGGGAGGAAGTGGAACGGCTGAAAAGAAAGGGCTTCACAGACCCGGCTATGAGGGAATGGACTTTTGAGAACGACAACGGCAAATGCCCCCAAATGGAGAAAGCACGCCGCTATGTGGAACAATGGGAGCAGATAAAGGACGGGAACCACGGAATGATTTTGTGGGGAGAAGTCGGCACGGGCAAGAGCTACCTTGCCGGGTGTATCGCCAACGCCATCATGGAGAAAGAGGTTTCCGTGTGCATGACGAACTTTGCCCTTATCCTCAATGACCTTGCCGCCAGCTACAAGGACAGGAACGAATACATAGCCCGCCTTTGCAGCTTCCCCCTGTTAATCCTTGACGATTTCGGCATGGAGCGTGGCACGGAATACGGGCTTGAACAGGTTTACAACGTGATAGACAGCCGATACCGCAGCCAAAAGCCGCTGATAGTCACCACGAATTTGACGCTGGAGGAATTGCAGCACCCGGAGGACACCGCCCATGCCCGCATTTATGACCGCCTTATTGAAATGTGCAGCCCTGTCTGCATTACTGGGAAGAATTTCAGAAAAGCGAAAGCAAGGGAGAAAATGGAACAGCTTAAAATGCTGCTGAATGGAAAGGAGATTTGCCTATGATCGACACCAAGAAGAAAGACCGCCGCCCGGATTGTGTGACCGAGGTACGCAGAGGGAACACCGTCCTTGTGGTTTCCGGCTATTTTAAGCAAGGCACTACCGCTACCGCCGCCGACAAGATGATGAAAGTGCTGGAAGCCGAAAGCGCAGCCGGGGAACGAGCCGCCCACGCCATATAAAGCGACATTCCCTGTTGAAAAATAATCGACATTATATGCCATAAAGTAGCAAAAAGGACTGTACAGCCAGCCCCAACCTATGGTATAATAGACCTACGGAATAGTGGGCTGGCTGTCGGAAACGGAGGATATTATGTCAAGACAGACCACCCAAGCACTCATTACCGCCCTTTATCCGAGATTATCCCATGAGGACGAGCTGCAAGGCGAGAGCAATTCCATTTCCAACCAGAAGCGAATCCTTGAAAACTACGCAAAACAGAACGGCTTCGGCAATCTGAAATGGTACACGGACGACGGTTATTCCGGGGCGAATTTCCAAAGACCCGGCTTCCAGTCCATGCTTGCCGATATTGAAGCGGGGCTTGTAGGTACAGTCATAGTCAAGGATATGTCAAGGTTAGGGCGCAACTACTTACAAGTGGGAATGTACACGGAAATGATTTTCCCACAGAAAAACGTCCGTTTTATTGCAATCAATGACGGCGTTGACAGCGCACAGGGCGACAATGATTTTGCCCCCTTGCGTAATATTTTTAACGAATGGCTGGTGAGGGATACGAGCAAGAAAATCAGAGCCGTGAAGCGGTCAAAAGGCATGAGCGGGAAGCCCGTCACAAGCAAGCCCGTGTACGGCTACCTCATGGACGAGGACGAAAATTTCATCATTGACGGGGAAGCCGCCCCCGTGGTGAAGCAGATATACAGCCTTTGCCTTGCCGGGAACGGACCGACCAAGATAGCCCGTATGCTTACGGAGCAGCAGACACCCACGCCGGGAACGCTGGAATACCGCCGGACAGGAAGCACACGCCGCTACCACCCCGGCTATGAGTGCAAATGGGCGACAAACACCGTGGCGCATATCCTTGAAAACCGGGAGTACACGGGCTGCCTTGTGAACTTCAAGACCGAGAAAGTGTCCTACAAGGTAAAGCAGAGCAAGGAGAACCCGGAAGAAAAACAGGCAATCTTTGAGAACCACCACGAGCCAATCATAGACCGTGACACATGGGAGCGTGTGCAGGAACTACGCAAGCAGCGCAAACGCCCTAACCGCTATGACGAAGTGGGCTTGTTCTCCGGCATACTCTTTTGTGCGGATTGCGGCAGCGTCATGTACCAGCAGAGGTATCAGACAGACAAGCGGCGGCAGGACTGCTACATATGCGGCAGCTACAAGAAGCGCACCCGTGACTGTACGGCGCACTTTATCCGCACCGACCTTTTGACCGAGGGAGTGACGGAGAATTTGCGGAAAGTCACAAGCTACGCCGCCAAGCACGAAGCCCGGTTTATGAAGCTCTTGACCGAGCAGACCGAGGACGGGAGCAAACGCCGGAACGCAGCCAAGAAGAAAGAGCTGGAAGCGGCAGAAAAACGGATTGCGGAACTCTCCGCTATCTTCAAGCGGCTGTATGAGGACAGCGTGACCGGGCGCATATCGGACGAGCGTTTCACGGAGCTTTCGGCAGACTACGAAGCCGAGCAAAAGGAACTGAAAGAGAAAGCCGCCGTTCTGCAGGGCGAGCTTTCAAGGACGCTGGAAGCCACGGCGAACGCTGAAAAGTTTATGAAAGTGGTACGCAAGTACACCAGCTTTGAGGAACTCACCCCTACCCTGTTACGGGAGTTTGTGGAGAAAATCGTAATCCACGAATCGGAAGCACTGGACGGCAAACGCCGGGGGAAGCTCCGCAGACAGGAAATCGAAATCTATTACTCTTTTGTCGGCAAGGTAGAGTTGCCCGACTAAAGCCCGACCCGTCCGGCAGTCAGCCGGACAGGGAACGGCAAAATTTTTTACACTTCTTTTACTTCTTTATCTCACATGAGCAAAGTCCCAGGGCATGAAGCAGCTCATGGCGGGCGGCGGCATCATCGTCATTGGCACCACACTGATCCCTCTGCTGTCTGGCCTGTTTTAAGGTAGGCGCTTATGGATTTTCTCACCGACTGGCTCACAAACTGGCTCAAAGAGCTTCTGATTGGCGGGATCATGGGGAACCTCGAAGGTCTTTTTGATACTGTCAATACCCAAGTCGGAGAGATTGCGGCACAGGTAGGGACTACCCCGGCGGCGTGGCACGCCGGGGTTTTCTCCCTGATCCGACAGCTTTCCGAAACGGTGATCCTGCCGATTGCCGGAATGGTGCTGACCTTTGTTGCCACTTATGAGCTCATACAGATGCTTTTGGAAAAGAACAATATGCACGAGGTTGACGTTGCGAACCTCTATAAATGGATGTTCAAAACAGCCTGTGCAATCCTGATCCTGTCAAACACATTCAATATCGTCATGGCCGTGTTCGATGTCTCGCAGAGCGTCATCGCGCAGGCAGGCGGGCTCATTCAAGGCTCTACCGATGTTTCGGCGGATATGCTTGCTGAACTGGAAACCTCGCTGGAGGCGATGGACTTGGGGCCGCTTTTGGGGCTGTGGCTGCAGTCTGCGCTCATTGGCTTCACGATGAAGGCGATGGGAATTATCATTTTCGTTTTGGTGTATGGCAGGATGCTGGAAATCTATCTGCTGACCAGTCTGGCCCCCATCCCCGTTGCTACGCTTTCCAACCGGGAGCTTGGCGGCACCGGGCAGAACTACATCAAGTCCCTGTTTGCCGTGGGCTTTCAAGGGCTGCTGATCCTTGTATGTGTTGCAATTTACGCGGTGCTCATTCAAGGCATCGCAACAAGCGGCGATCCCATTGGGGCGATTTGGGGAACTGTGGGCTACACGGTTCTGCTTTGCTTCATGCTCTTTAAGACCGGGAGCATTGCCCAGCGTATCTTTGGCGCTCATTAACAGGAGGTGGTGCTTATGCCGAGAAGATACGGGGCAGACGGAACGCGCTTATGGAATGGAAAAACGCCGGAGGAGTTTACTGAGGCAGACGCTTACCGCTTTATGGCGGAAACAGAGGCCGTCCTGCAAAGAAAAGAGTTGATGGACGACCCCGCCCAGCCTGCTCCGGCAAGCGGAAAGGAGGAATTTTATCTGAGTAAGAAAGACGATGTATTGCTGACCCCGGAGCAGATTGCTGCGGAGGAACGGCGCTGGCTGTTTGATGCTCCCATCGCGGAGCTTGCAGAAGTCAAGGGCGTTAGCATTGATGAGGCAGTAAAAATGCGGACAGATGCTGTCTTGCAGGAGGCGGTTGTTCCGATCACGGTATCTGTCCGCCCGATTGAGCCGCAGGGAAAACTGATCGGCTTCGCCAGCGTCAATTTTGGCGGTGTGGTCATCGACGATTTTAAGGTTGTGGACGGGAAAAACGGGATTTTCCTCGGCGCTCCCTCTAAACCTGATCCTGCCAGCCGGACGGGATACCGGGCTACGGTTCGGATTCCTGACCGAGCCACACAGGAACGGATCAATGCGGCTGGTGTGGAGGCGTATCATGCGGCGGTGGAACAGCTTGTTGCACGGGCCCAGGCGGTACGGCCTGCCCCGATCAAGGAGCAGATGGCCGAGGCTGCAAAGCAAGCGGGAAAAGAAAACGCTGCCCGGCCTGCGCCTGCCAAGGCAAAGGAGGCCCGTAATGACCGATAGCCGCACTTTGGGACAAAGTGTCCCGAAGGAGGGCTTGTTTCTCATGGATGGCATTGAGGGCCTGCGCTCCCTGCCCAAACATAGCGTGGATATGCTGTTGACTGATCCGCCTTACGGCACAACCCGGAATTATTGGGATGTGCCCCTGCCGCTCCCGGAGCTGTGGGAGGCGGTGAAATGGGCGGTCAAGCCGAATGGCGCAGTGCTGTTTTTCGCACAGTGCCCCTTTGACAAGGTGCTGGGCGCATCCAACCTCGCCATGCTCCGCTATGAGTGGATTTGGTACAAAGAGCGCGGAACGGGCTTTCTCAATGCAAACCGGGCTCCGCTGAAAAAGTCCGAGAACATCTTGGTGTTTTACCAAAAGTCCCCGGTCTACAATCCACAGTTTACTTACGGCAAGCCATATACCCGTGTTCATTCCCGAAGCGGTACAAGCTCTAACTATGGGAAATTTGAACGGCAGGGCTCAGAGTCCAACGATGGCCGCCGCTATCCCGGAAATGTGCTTTTTGTGCCTACGGTGTCCGGCGGCATCCATCCCACACAGAAGCCCGTGGAGCTTTGTGAGTATCTGATCCGCACCTATACCCGCCCCGGCGAATTGGTCGCGGACATTTGCGCGGGCTCCGGCACAACCGCGATTGCAGCTATCAACACAGAACGTCGCTTTGTATGCTTTGAAACGGCCCCGGCCTTTTATGCCGCAGCCAGTGAGCGTATTCGTGCGGCGCAGGCAGTAAAAAGCTCTGGCGAGAAAGGAGTGTAATTATCCAGCAGTATTCTATCATTTACGCTGACCCGCCGTGGCGCTACTCGGCTAAGAAAGTACAGGGCGCGGCGGAAAATCATTATCCAGATCGGAAGAGCGTCGTGTA